>Ga0307510_10002247_pt1 | contig 21825 bp, 21 predicted proteins | sample 12_EM_MG_FD_207224 | JGI IMG/M metagenome (GOLD analysis project Ga0307510, IMG submission 207224) | Populus trichocarpa ectomycorrhiza microbial communities from riparian zone in the Pacific Northwest, United States - 12_EM | ecosystem: Host-associated > Plants > Roots > Unclassified | place...
AAGGCTGAAAGGAGAATCAGGATTCACCACTCCCCCTGATTCTCCTTTCAGCCTTCTTTGTCTTCTAGCCCAGATGTGAGCAAGGAGTATTTCTTGGCAAAGAAAATATAGTTAGTGCTGGCGCTTGGTGAGAAAGCCATCATACCCTTAATCTTAAATTTGCGCTAAAGACCCCAAGTCATACTCAGAGTTCGTTTTTCAGAACAACATCTTTGAATGAGCGAAAATGCCAGCTCACTCCAGTCTGAAAGCGAGTGATAGCTATAACACTCTCAAGTCTAGCATAGTGCCTGGTGGTTTCTCGGCACTTAGCCTTAAACTGGACGTGATGCGACACACTGTTTTCATCACAACCCCGGGCCTCAGGCTCAACATCCACACTCCGGGGGCACAGCTTCAACACTCCACAACAGCCATACAATCGATGCATCCTGAATCCGACACCTGGAGGTTGTTAGGCTCGACGCCAGCTACGCAAGGGTATAAGATCCACCCCTCCGCGACCTTTATTCATGATGTTACAGGGCTGAATGGGGTGGGATGCGGGCAACCCCAGACCTCGATGGAGGATTCCTCCACGACCGCTAGGCCGATCCTGGATCCGATTACGGGAGAATGTTGGGCTCGACGCCAGCTACGCGGCGGTATAAAGGACGTCTTTGTCGCATCAAAACCCATAAAATCGCTGACCCTTCTGGGTGTTGTCTTGATAGGTACCCTGTCGATCCCAGAACTCGATGGCAGATTCCTCCATGACCGTTGGACCAATCCTGATTCCGATTGCGGGAGGTTGTTAGGCCCGACGCCAGCTACGCAACGGTATAGGTTCCATCCCTCCGCAATCTTTATTCATGATGTTACAGGGCTGAATGGGGTGGGATGCTGGCGATCCCAGAACTCGATGGCAGATTCCTCCACAACCACTGCTCCGATCCTGGATCTGATTGCGGGGTATCGTTGGGCTCGACGCCAGCTACGCAGCGGTATAAAGGACGTCTCTGTCGCATCAGAACTCAGGAAATCGCTAACACTTGTGGGTGTTGTCTTTATAGGTACCCTGGCGATCCCAGAACTCGATAGCAGATTCCTCCATGACGGTTGGACCAATCCTGGATCCGATTGCGGGAGGTTGTTAGGCTCGATGCCAGCTACGCAACGGTATAGGATCCATCCCTCCGTGATCTTTATTCATGATGTTACAGGGCTGAATGGGATGGAATTCTGTCGATCCCAGAGCTCGATGGCAGATTCCTCCATGACCGTTTGACCAATCCTGAATCTGATTGCGGGAGGTTGTCAGGCTCGACGCCGGCTACGCAACGGTATAAGATCCATCCCTCCGCGACCTTTATTCATGATGTTACAGGGCTGAATGGGGTGGGATGCTGGCGATGCCCGAACGCCATGCCCGAACGCGATAGCAGATTACTCCACAACCACTGCTCCAATCCTGGATCTGATTGCGGGATATTGTTGGGCTCGACGCCAGCTACACAGAGGTATAAGGTATGTCCTGAGGTGACTTGGACAATTCCCCATGGAGCTATAGGGGGTGGCTTGGGCAGGGGAGGCCGGTCTCAGGCTTGGATGTGAATTTGCCTGTTTATTAGAGCAATAGAAGCCTTCTTGTAGTAAATTTAATAATTTGAGAGAATGAAATGTATTGTGACCCGGGTGACCAATGTCAGAAAGCAGTAAAGGGGGGACCTTTCGCTTATCTCAGGAAGATGTAGTCTGCCGTCAGATGGCGTCCTGAGTATTAGGTGCTGCGTCCGGTGCGTCCTGAGTACTAGGTGCTGCGTCTGGTGCGTCCTGAGGATTTGGTGTTGCGTCAGGTTGCGTCAGGTGCATTGTGTGGTAGGGTGGTTCCATCCTGGTTCCCGATTTGCGTTCCAGCGTCAGGTGCGTCAGATGCACAGAACGCACAGAACGCAAGGTAATATTTTTGCTGATGTGGTGTTTTTCTACTATGCAAGTAGGATCCCACTCCTCACCAGCCCTTCGTGTCACCCAAGTACGCGTATGCCTTCCACCAGTAATCCATGTTTCATCCGTCCACAGTATTGAATTCCACTGTGCCTGGGTCCAATTGAGATGCTCCTCAGCCCATTGGAGTCTGATTACTCGATTGCGTTCAGAGATTGGTGGTTTTCTCATTGCTAAACGTCGGTGAAACCCTTCCTTAACAAGAGCAGCTCGTATTGCTTTTCGCCCAACTCCAAAATCCAACTCCTCTGCAAGTTGCTGAAATGAAAGATGTCTATTCCGTGCAGACATACAAACATATCCAATAAGGTCTTCAATCTGGGCTTGGGAAAGAGTAGGAGGGCGACCGGATCGCTTTGTCGGTGTTGCAGGAGATGTGCATGCGTACTGAATTTGATGTTGTGAAAATCCAGTTTCAAGTTTTTCATGAATTTGCTGATACTTCCATCCAATAGAGCGTAGGAGCTGGCATTCACGTCTTTCGTCTCGGGTTAACTGCATTCGCAGCATATTTGTTGATAGTTGAAAAGTGCGAAAATGATAAGGTTGTAAAGGGTTAAAAGGATATGGTTGTGAAAAAACTTTCTCTCATGTTTCGTCTTGATACTTCGTATTAAGCTAGTACTTAGTGAAGTTAGTTTACTGCTATAATCCCTGCTAGTGGGACATCCCTGCTAGTGGAATATTCAAAACTTAGGTGCAGTACCTTCGTACAGGCCCGGAGATTAGCGTTGAGAACAGATTGCGTTAAGGGTATTCAACCCCCCACCCCCCCTCCTCTCTTTCGAGTTTATCGCCTTTGATTTTTTTCCTCCTTTACCTCCAGCTATTATGATACTTCTTAATTAATCACAAAACGAGTGATACTCAACCAACACAATAAAGCCTTAGAAATTTACCTCCAGGGCCACGAGCACAACCCTATCATATTAATACCACCACCCCCCCTATTTTGTAAACTATTTACAGTCAACCTCTCTTATTGATGCCTTCGAACTAGTCACCGTCCTACTGCACACAGTTGATCCACCGCCAACTCTTCTTCTACAATTAATTCAACTAATTAATTCACTACCTCTAGCATTTTTTTATGTTTTTTTTGCTAATAAGCGAAACCGTTACTTTATTTTTAATCATATTCCGTAATTGGGAAACATTTACCGTGAATTTTGCTGTTGACACAGAGCAGCCGCTCGCTATGAGTGGGTCGGCCGAAGCAGTATAGGCCGGCCTATCAGGCAGCCGGGAAAAAGCCTATATGGCCTATAGGCGGACCCGACCAGGCCAGGCTAGATCCGAGAGAATTTGGACAGGCCGGGCCCGGCTTTACCGAAGCCTAGCCGGTCTGGCCCGTTGGGAACACTGTCTATACCCGCACGGGTAATCCAACACTGAGAATGCGTCAATGCTAGAAGGACGGGCGCCCATTAAGGAAAACACCTATGATAGACACCTTACGATCGCACACGGATATTACAGGAGGGGACATAAAAATCTACCCCATTAACGCACCCCCACTGAAAATTGCGATCCGGAGCAAAAAGCTTTAGGATTATGCTCTAGACAGGGGGCAACAGTCAACCCTTAATCAAAATCTAATCTATTTCAGAAGGGAAAAAAAAACCAGCCCGGCCCACAGCTAAGAATTTCGGAGTTCCGGTAGCAGTGAGGGTGTCAAGGAACCCCTAGAGGTAGAAAAATTAAATTAAATTAGCTGGTTTTTCCACATGTTCATTGCATCTCAAGAGCTAGCAAAGCCGTAAGTTAGCCTCTGAAAACATACGAAGAAACCTGGGGGGGTAGCCATCGCATCACTAACATCCCTACTCTCGGCTACAAAAAAATAGGGCCGAAAGGGGAAACTTCAACATGAAGCGGGCTAAGTTAGTACGTTCACTGCGTCAAATCAGCGAGTGACTGTCTGTGATCTTATTTTCGCCCGATTTCTCACCCCTGACGCAATTAGGCAGGGCCAAGCCATCCAGCCAGAGAAACACCACAAAATGCTTAGATTCGCCCCTGCCAGGAACGCAGGTGGAACTAAAAATATATAAAAATATAAAAGAGTTCAGCAACCGGGATTCCCACATGGTCACCCACTGTAGTACTAACCGGTCGATACGATGCTTGTTTACCGCAGAGCGGACGGGATGCGAAATTTTCATCGTTCTATGGCCGAACACAGAATCTGGTCTTTGTCAGGGGATTTTATACACTGGACAGGCGATGGCATGGACAAAGGAGGATTGATGAGCTAGCCCTCCCGACCATGCAGGTCCTCATTCTTGAGGCTTCTCGAACATACCCCACGCAAGAAGCGCCTCAGTTTCTGGTCAACTCTCCTAGGTGGTTATTGATTCGAATTCCGCACAATTGCATGATCTAAATTTCCGAAAGAGGCACCATAATTCTATCTCCAGGGGGGGTTCCTCGTCGTCCTAGCTCTGATTAGTAATTCGCCACAAACAGATAATGCAATGACAAAAACCCAGTTTTGGTCATGGGCATTACAACGTCCCCCCGACAGGGGTAGGATTTGCCGGCTAAAAACTTGCATTAAAATTCGCTGATGCTGCATACGGAGAGGAGAAAAGTACGGGGATACCGGTATTTCATCGGATTCTATTATAATTCGGTGTTCAGGAACTTTCTTACTTACGACACCATGACCTTCCCCTACCAATCCCACTCGCTTCCTCCAGACTACGTGTTAGGTGGACTACTGATAGGACTCGGTGTAGGGCGATTCAGACCGCCCAGCCCCCGGGCGTTTCCAGAAAACTCTGGAAAGCTAACATTGTAAACCGACTAGACTACCACACAGCACAAAAACATCTTAGGTCGTGATGCTGCGGTGGTTTTCAGATCATACATGCATATTACAGGATAAAAAGAGGGATCACGCCGATTACTAAACAAAACGCAGCAAACCACCTCGGAACACGAATGAATTCTCACCTCCGCGGCCGGATTATTAATTATCCTCTATTATACCCACCACGAGAGATAACACTAAGAATGACAGCGCCGCCAACGACGGAGCACCAGAAACTCACTACTGCATCTAACCCCAAATCGCAACTATAATACAAGTAAAGCCCAACACTTCTAAGCCCGAAAATACCTCGCCCTAACTACAGTAGACACATAGGTGCTATCAGTGAAGTTTAATTGACCTCGGAGCGCCACAGCACCTGCATAGGTAACGTATGGCTAAGAATTCGCCAGAGTATTCTAGATACCCACAGGCTCATGAGACAGAGATCGGTGACCCAGTGAGTTTTTGTCCACTATCGGCAGTGCCTTGGGGTCTTCCTTCTTGCTGTCGGTAGCCTGTGGAGATACTGCGCCGGTATAGTACCAAGCCCAACATGCTGTAAATACCTTCACGGCTCAGACATGCTCTATGTCGTAATACCATCTCCATTAGACCATTAAGTGAGCCCATAAATATAGACATCGCATAGACAGCGATTAACTTTTTGATATCTTGGGCTGAGAGAAGGAAGGAGGAACAAATCTGAATTTAGGCATAGCCACTACTCCGCCCTAATTCCAGAGAATCGGTAACAGTACCATCGCTTCATTATGAAAGGGAAAAAAAAGCCATCGCGATGGCGTCAAATTCAGAATGTAAGTTCTGTATGATACGAGCACTATGACAAGCGTGAAGGACACCTAAAAACTTCGGAGATGGAACCGGCAGACACGCGGCGACAACACTCCCCTCGCAACGACTACGATACCGTATGGTAACGGAAAGCACCGATTAACATACCGACCGATCGGGGCTGCTTTATGATGCCGTAGCCGACACCATTCTATGGTGTCTCCTATATACCGGCATCCGCCGTAGACCAAGGCATATCCCTCACCTGGACCCCGCCCGACCCCCCTTGCACTCCCGCTGAAAAACCATGCCGTGTCATCCACATCCACCACAAAATCCCGCCACCCAGGGTCCCACGCCCTTCCAAATACCCCGTGGGAAAAGCCCCGTGGGAAAAACCCCGCAATCCAAAATTGCCCGTGCTGACACCCTTCCCTAACCCCACCTGGTGCGATGCGCTTTAACCGCGTCTAATCACAGAAAGTCACTCGCCCGACAAATCACTGAGTCGCAGGCTAACTGAGCCTACCTTACCCCTCATTCACGGCAGCTTCCGGAAGCACCTCCACAGATGCATGACGGTATGAAACTAATATACGAGGGGAAAGCGGACGAGCGCGTTGCGAAACAGGTTTTATTTTTTTGTTTTGGCTCTTTCTATGATATGATATATCGATAAGAGAGGGAATAATGGGCATAACGCGAATAGGTCTGTTTCGTTTGTTTCGTCCAGGTGTCGGGGGAGGGGGTTAAAAGAGGAATTAGTGACCAGATTATACAACTTGAAGGGAAGAAAGCGAATTGTAGAACTGCGAAGTATAGCGCGAAGGAGGGGAAGTTACAAACGTGGCTATATGCACGGAAGAACAATTCAGGGTAACCCGCAACAAAGCAGGGAAGCAAAAAACACAAAGGCCCAACGTCGAACGGAGGAGGGGGTATAGTTTGATTTCTATCATCAGATCGTAGGCATTCTCAGCCATTAATCGTAACACTCCAAGTATAATATCCTAAAACGCCCCCCGCTGGTTGACAAGGAAAAAGAAATCTATCAAATTGATAGAATAAACATCCACAAGTATGGAGGGTCCAGAAAAATAGAAGGAAAGAAAAACTATTACAGCACAGTAAGAGAAAGGATTAGAGGTCCGGAGCGATTGCAGTAGTCAGCCAGGATAGCGGGTGGCTGTACTGATATTACGGTTTGCTACGGTACTTCTTTTTGATGGTGGGCGATTGATGAGCACTGCTTGTAATTCTCTCTGTAGTGCCAATCCGGCTTCAGCTTCCTTCTTGTGTTCAGCGATTCTTACCCTCTCCTCTTGGACCTTGCGAATACGTTCATCCCGTGTCATTATACTCCGGGGCCTAGGCTCAGCAACAGCCTCAAACACCTGCTCGTCTTCGGAAAGGTGTTCTCTATCCCCCGTTGTTGGCGAGAATAAGCCGAGCCCCGCATCGTCTGCCCACCCAGTGCCACCACCTCCAGACAATATAGAACTCCTGGGAGTATCATCCACTAAGGTTGTTCCACTGACGGAACTTGAAGATTTTGAGGGCGGTGAGCTGGTGCTTCGGTCAAGACTCATTGCAAGAAAGGAGCGTCCGTCCTCCCATTCATTAACAAGAGCGTGCAAATCCGCGCCAATGGAGTCGTAGTGAATAAGTAGGTCGGGGCCAAAATCAACCAAATCTGTAGATTCCTTCAAAGTGCGATCTGATTCCTCTCGGAGAACGTGCATCTTAGCTTGAAGCCCTCTAAGAGCTTGGGAAAGGGAATTGAGCTTTCGAAGCTGTCCGCGGTAACGCTCATTCTCGGGAGACATCGGTGATTTGGGGGTTGGGGGTACAAAGAATTCTGTAACAGATTAGTTCAACAGCACGGTTACCGCATAGACCGGGGCAATGCATACGTTCTTCTTCACCAAGTATACGCTTGATCCCGCTGCCCAGTTCCCCAATTAGGGCCCCAAGGGTCCTCAATTGCTCAACAGTAACACGCCACTTGTTGTAATCAGGGTGGCACCCATCAGCTTCCAAAGCTAATAAACAGCACAAGAATATCCTCCTAACGGTATGAAGTCGGTGAACCAACGCTTTCAACGCTTTAAGACTCTCCATATCATCAAATTCTTCATTATCTATTTCAGCTTCAATGTTTTGCACGTCTTCTCTGCGGATATCATATATATCGTAGTACTTTTCGAGGTCGATTTCCTGAGTCAGATGCCGGAGAGATATGCAAGCTCGGATATGCGGTGATATGCCCAGGCCAAGCGCAGAAAGCAACGAACGTCGTAATCGAGCACACCGTCGAGTCTGACTATCCCTTTCTAATCGAGTTATCGGGGGCAATGGTGTGCTACTGGGATGATTTGTCAGGGGTAATTCGCACAGCACCAAACTTGTGTCTAATAAAGTACAAAGTTCATAAAAGGGATGCAAACTCACAGTCTATATCCTCTAGACACAAGCTCCACCTCTTGGATAAGGGTTATAGCGTTTGATGCTAAAACATCAAATGCCTGGCTATTTTCTACAAATAGGGCTGCAAACTCTATAGCTTTTGCTCTTAGAGAACGCAGCCACCTACGCCTCGCATGAGCAAAAAGGAATATCGCTACCATCATTGATAGCAACAAGGCCGCCATCGCCCGGCCTTTGCTAATCCCACTCCTCCCATTCCCACCTCTTAATACCCACGCTAGCAGCAGAGACACAACCAAAACACAACCCCCGCTACCGGCCCAATATCTACTTTTCGCATATTGCGGGCCAAAGATATCTGTTGACGCACCCTCATCGGGAGAAAATGGATCTGGGTCGGACTTCCGATCGTAATGGGAGACGTTTACATGTTCGTTCAAAAGCTGTGATGCGACTATGATATAACGAAAGCGCTCGAGGAATCTAGAATTTTCGTTTCTGCTCAATCTCGAATCAACGGCTCTCTACGGGAAACAAAAAATCAGTCACCAATTCTCGGCAAGGTGATCAACCTAGGCGTTAAAAGGGCGACATACTGAAAAGAGCTCATAGAACTTTGCCTTTCGGGTCCAACCAGGATCACTCAACTTCAAGGGCTTTAGCCCTTTTTTCCTGAAACGACCGGTGATAGACACCAGTGGTGGAGCAAATATTGGTTGACCCTCTTCTGCACGCTCCGGACCCAATGGTTCTATGCCCCAGGCTGCCTCGTTTTCACCATTGCCTGTTTATGCGAACGCAGTCAGCAAAGTAACTCGAGAACAAAGCATGCCGAGGAGAACCAGTTTGAATTTCTCAACACACACCTTCAAGGTACTCGGCAAGAGGCGAATTTGCGAAAACGATTGACTCCATAGAGATCGTAAGAGCAATAATATGGTTACCTTCCGCTGCTAGCTACCATGGGCAAGCCTCAAGCTGTTCCGGACCTGACAGTTTTGCGATTGGCCGTTTCTATCGTTGGTGTCGTTAAGAAGGATGTCTGTTGGCAGTAGTGAAGGTACCCAGAGGAAGAAACGGGGGGCTTGAAGAGGATTGGCCGGGGGGAACACGAAAACAGAGCAGAGACACGATCAAAGAGAGTAAGAGAGGAAGGGTCGTAACCCCTTGTATTTTGTACGCGCTACATAAGAGGGCCCGGGGGTCCTGAAAGTTCAGGTCCGGGGGGGGCTCGGGGAATGGAGGAAAGAGAACGGTAAGGCTGCCGTGACGAAGGAACGAGAGAACAAAACAACGAGCGGCAGCAACAGCGAAGACACGATCCAGCACCAAAAAGATAGCCTTAACAAGTCACTTTCCCCCCACGGGCAGGCACAGCGCCGCGGTTTCTCATAACTCTCTCCCCATACCAGTAGGTGAAAACCAAGTAGAAAATATTTATCTATTGTCATCATTACCCTACCGAGGATTCCTTTGGACCTCATCCCAAGGAAGCAGGTACCAAACCTATTGGGTTCCCAAATCAGCAGAATCCAATTTCCCCTAGCGCTCTCCAATTACTCGGACAATTTAGCTGACCCTGACCAACTTTCGGGGGTGGGGGTTCACCTTTTACCTACAGCTTTCGTGGAAACCAAACCGTCTCCTTACTTTCTCTACCGCTCCCAATACATTACCACACCACCACTACCCACGGAACCCGTCCTTGCACCTTCGCCCTACTTTCCCCCGGCTTTGAGGCTCAGCCGAACAGGGCAATTCACAAAGACAATCCAATGCACCTAGCTCCCTGACGGTGCCGTATCACTAAGTTCATATTGATGCCGTATGATACTGTACCTGTTTTGTGCAGCTCTTGAGCGGAAAATGAGGCCTTAACAAACCTTCCAGAAACACACCCCACCACGCCCGCCGCAACGAACGAACATGATGCCTTTCAACTACCATGTTTTCTCTGAAACCTAAGCTTCCTTTAACTTCCTTCCGCATGACTTTACCCTACAAACTTTGAAAAAGGGAGGGATCGGTGGCGGAGCAAGCCAAATTCCACCCACCAGGAAAAGAGAGAATTGAGGACATCCCAATAATCCAAATCACTTAATGCACAAGAGGGGCATTCAAACGGGGAGATACTATGTTTGCATTCTTACTCGAGCATGAAAATTAGTTCAGCACCGTAATAGGGACAGAAAACAGGAGGGTACGGCGAATAGCCTTACCAAATTCGATGTTTGCCACTAGATTTTTGGTGTATCGTTCGCCGTCCCCCTCTATTCGTTGTCCCCTTCGCTGTCTTATGTATTGAGCGCCTCGGAAAAAACGGTAGACTCGCTGACAAAAGCACAGCAAACGATAAGTCGCCCCGACAACGTAAGCAGCTCTGAGCGACTTCAGCCTGAGATCTATTTTGCTCCAATAACGCCCCACAGCCAGCACCATACTATGTCATCCAGTCATCCAGTAACTAATCCTCCTTTAGTGACCTATTCCGTAGGTCCTTCCGGCATCTTCTACAACTTTTCATTATGTTTAACAATTTAGTTATTTTTTATCCTTTATCTGTGATTTGTCAATTATGCCCCTCTCACCTACAATGCAGTCACTATCTCACCTCTTTACCCCCATAAGACCCATCAAAGCATTCGGTGTTTAATCTAGGTTTGCCTCATTTCCCTCCTTCATCAAGATATGCTACCCCGGGTAGTTGTTTTAACCTAAGATATCGTTAGTACATCTGTGCTAACAAGTTGTAGTACTCCAGTGTAGCCACTGGTCCTTATTCAGGACTGAAAGACCAATAATAGAGTCCCAGGCGAAAGTCACTGATACCGCTTAGCCTTCGTTCAACCTACATCTCTAGGATCACTTTGATGGGGCTCTCCAGCCCCGTGCCAGGGCCTACAAGTGCTGGTTCTAGATGCTGCGCTGTATCTCTTGGGCCTCCGGACGCGGGTCTCATTGTTCCTTGGCCCCGGGACATATAATTCTCTGCGGAGCATTCCAAATCGCAATTGCGCCTCATTCGCTTATGCTTCCATGAAGTCGGATAGGCGGGTCTGCACGGCATTAGATACGGCGTATGGCACATTACTATCTACCAGGCTTGCATCAAGGTTGTGGCACCTCAAATTTCGACACTTGCTATCACCCTGCAGCTAACGGGAAGCACGCCCGGGCTCAGGGAAGGTCTGGCCGAATGGGCATGGCCTTAGAGTCATATCCCGATGGCCTCTATGAATGATTTTGGTGTCTGCGGTATGTCTTGGTGGCGGACTGGATCACGGTGGGGGGGTAGGCTACTGTATCTAGAAATACACCCATGTCTAATGCTTTTGGTAATGGCTTTCAGCTTGGGGCCAGGGGGGGAGGTCTCATTCGTAACTCTACCTATATCCTCAGGTTTCAATTAGTCTTTGTCTGGACAGCTTTAGAGATTGGGGCGAGGGCTTCGGGACGAGTTAAGTCCCCGGACCCTTCGATTGTTATTGGTCTAAAGACCCTCTCTATAGAGCTTGTTTCTACTATATAATAGGCCTTCTTCCCCTCCAAGAACTCTCCATTCAAAAACAACATTCTCCCGTCTTTCACTTTACTACCTCAACAAGTTCGATTTCGCTCCTAGAGAAACATATTTCTACCATTTAGTCTAAGCAGCTGCTCTTACCCCCTTCAGACCCCCAGATAGCAAAGCCCACCTGCCCTCAGCCTCTATAGACAACTCTCAACCCACTCCTCCTATCAATCTTTTGGATCCTGCTTCTACAACAATGTCTCACCAAGATCTCTTTGCTAATCCCGTAAGAGAAATCACCAACATCAATAGGGCTCTCAAGAGAAGTCCTGACAGCTGGCAAAACTACATCAGCACTGTCCACTCCTGTGTGAGCAATATCGACCAAAGCGGTGTCATGTTGGATAATGGGCGCCTTCAGGAGAGACTACAGACTATTGATGAAGTCCAAGAATTTGCCTACTTTGATGCAGACAACGGCGGGATAGAGGGACTAGCCAATTGGTGTGTGAGAGAATGGAACAGAATTAAGGAGAGCTATCCAGATCACGTTGGAGCATTTGAAGGTATGAAGCAGTAGTCCCCACCTAATCGCTACCATTCCAGCTTTTTCACAGGACATATGTTTACTCTGGTACAGGCCACGGGCGATGGTGGCTCCTGAATGCTCAGCAGTTCGTGGCTAAGATTGCGCGGGAGGAAGAATCTGATGAGGAAGACGCAGTCGCGGACAGGAGACGGGGCACAGAGAATTACTACCAGGCACGTGTGGCCTTTGCATCCGCAGTAAGCCTGTTCAAGCAAGCCGAAGAAAACGCCAAAAAGCACCATTGCTTAACCGGCAAGCTCTTGGAACTTGTAAGTTATGCACTTTCTCCCCTATTAGTAGGGATGACCGTTTACTGCTCCCCATTGTAAAGTGCATGGCTGACGGGGTTTTTTTTTTGTTTTTTCGGCCAATAGAAGGCTGAAGCTTGTATATCCCTTGGAAACGTTTCCTCGACGAGGGACTCCCGGCCACACTTTGAAGTTGCGCTTGACGCACTAAGGGCGGCGGAGAGACTGCAAGGGTACGCGTTGCCCGCCCACCTCACCCAGTAAGTATCATTAATCTATCCTATCAGACAATTGCTAATCAGCCCGGGCAGATACCTGCGTGAGCACGAGTACGTCTTGAGGTAAACAAATGTCATGCCAAAATCAATTCTTTTGGGTTTCCTGAGCTTCAGGGAATGGAGTTTGGTTAGATAGAGGTGTTCTTTTGTTCCCTTTTTTCTATATATTTTCTGTCTTCTCCATCAAGTTGTTTAAGTTTCTGCCTCTCACTATTTATAAACCAGTTTTTGCTATTTCTCCCCTCCTTCACTTTGGTTATATCGCCCCCAGTTAATTTATCTATCGTTAAGCATTTCGTCACATTTCCTCCCTGCGCACTCATTGAATGAATTCACTTAATTTTGGATAAGTGACAAATTCCACAAAGTACTATAAAAACACACGCATAGCGCAATACCTGATTGGCCGCGACTATTTAGCCCTAGTGACATAGATGCCTAGTTATAGCAAGAGGTAAGGCAATGGACTGAAGAAAAAAAGGAAAAGCCAATCAAAGAGACGAAACGACTCAGCTAAACATTTTCAGCAAACGTTCGCCTTGTACAAGCACAAAAGGGCACGGATACAGTAGTTCCAAGAGTTTCTTGTGCTACTATCCAGCACTTTTCCCCCGCTCAAGGAGACGGAAGGATTCAACAAAATAGACGTTTTTTTTCCTTCCTTTCTTTCCCACATCAACTTACTGTTCAGTTAGTGCTTACTGAGAATCATGCAGAGAATCTATGATACCCATCCCTCGGTGTCAGAAAAAAAGGAACTCTCCCATTATTATCTCTTCAATTCCATCACAGGAGGGGGCCCACAGTAGTATGCAATGATATGCCCGACGATCCAAAAAGTAACGATTAGCCAATAAAATGGCAAGGATAGATCACTAGCGGCAAGTCTGTCACGCACAGCACAGTACCGTAGCACAAGTTGCCGCGCCCACAGCATACGGTATACTGCACCCTACCCCGCCATGTTGACTAAACTCCATTCCTTGAGCCCTGCGCGTGCGGTGCCTGACCCGAGACACCAAACGAAGGCAGAAGAGACCAAAGAGGCGACAATCTATAAAAAAGTAAATATTATATAGGAAAACCTCCGAGTGATCATAACGACCCTCGCATGGGCTGGCTTCCTCTTCATCAGCTCAACTTGCACTCGCACTTTGCACTTACCCGCTCGTACAAGGCACGCACAACCATCCGGTGTGCAAAGGCCAAACTTAAAACGTAGACATGCACCAGATAAGTGCAGAAATACGGTATGGTAGGCTCTACTAGTAGTACCTTTAATTCATTCATTGATTCATTCACTCATTCATCTATAGCTCGAGGTGGTATGGTGACCCCTTTAGCAGGAAGATAAATTTTATTGCGCCCCCCCCTCACGTCGATCACACATATGAAGGGTTCACAAACATTCTTCTTCCTTTTTTTCCCGGGATTGTATTGTGCTTGCTTCGTAGTACGGTAGGGCGCTTTAGATTTTGATGAGTGGGTGGGTGGTGGGTGAGTGAGATCCTGAGTGTGGTACCGTTACAATACGGTCATGGTATCATACAAGTATGGGAGGACGGCCAGTCCAGCCCTTTCTGTGTAGTACCAACGACCCCCCCGAGCTAAACTTTTGATGTCTCCGAGCCCCGGGTCCCATGCGTTTTTGTGCTTTATGTCTTATGTGATTTTATTTATTTCCTTGAGTTTCGTATTCTTACACTACCGTAGAAACTCGAATACGGTAATACGACCTCACGCTAGGGACGTTGGAGTTGCCTCTGCTGGTAAGGTCTGCTTTTCTTTTTTGTCTTAAGCTCGAGCTGAGGGGGCTACCGCAGTTTTCGCTGTGCGCTAAATTCCCCCCCCTATCCGAGAGAGGGAATTTCAGACGTCTTAGTGCGAGGTTCAATTATCCGAGTTCCTACGGTATATTGAGTTCTTTTTACTTTCGCTAACCCTGGCGAGTAAAGTTAGTTCTGCCGGTAGTGGGCAGGTACCAGCATTGTGAATCGCGTCGGGGTATTAGAGCGTAGCGCACTGCCAGGTGAAGCGAGAGGCGAGGTATACCATACGAACCTGTGCTAGCATGGGTGCTGTGCTGTGGGGCAGGAGCTAAAGTGGCGGTGCGCATGAACAGTATCATAGCTGGGGCGGGGGGATTCGTTCCGCCGTGTCCATTGGTATGGCCAGGTATTCTACTCGTGCAGTTTCAATACCGGTAGGCGAGCTATGCTGGCCGTTGGAGAAGAGTACCGGCGCTGCAGCGTGACAGGCCGTACTGTGCAAACACACTCATATCTACCCTTGCAGGTGCTTAACCGGTACAGCACAGTATTGTACGATTTCGTTCCAGCACAATGATATTATGGCACTATGAAGGGCCTTTTCATTAAAAAGGTTCTACACAGCCACATATGCTGAAGGAGCCAGGGAGAGGGGGGTGCAGAGGTGATCACCCTTATCTACGGTATCCTGCGAGCATTACCGAGCATTATTGTGTTACGCATGTCAAAACCTGGTACAAGTAGCGATTCCGAGTGAGATATCGCGCGTAGGCTATCTTTCCGGCGCCAACCCACTCCACTCTAACTTACCACCACCGCAGTACCGGTATCCCAGCAACAGAAACCCGGGTTTCGACCCCATCGTAATCAACAAATCACAGCCCTACACAGCTTGCCCGTGACGTATAATAGGTGCTTGCTCCCATACCGTAGCTCACTCCTGGAAACATGGTCGGTAATCTCAAAAGCTACGATAACTAATCCCTTCCAAAAAGAAAAGTCGCCCAAAGGAATAACCCGAAGGTCACTGTGTACAAGCTTATGGATTTTTATCTTTGTTTGTGGAGCTGGGCTGAGATTTGTATCACCCCCTCTCCTATCCGCATTTTGACTCCACAAGATATGGTACGATATGGTTGTGATACTTGGTGCGGGTATTCTACTGTTCCACCTGGGCTCTTCTCGAAAGGTGGCACCGACAGCTAGCTGCTGGAGAAGAGGAAGAGAGGAATATACGGACGGGACGTTAGCACACAAACAACGACATTCGAACAGAGCCTCAAAGCCAGGAACCTCCACACCAGATACAAGCAAAGCTTATTTTGCCCCCCGGGAGTTGAAACCCGTGACCAACCCCCGGCCGTTCAAGCGATAGTCTACCCACCTACCGGTATCAACGTCATGCCTTAGTATCCATACTAACACAGCCACATTTCTTTCTCTAAACTAGCTACCATGCTTTCAAGCTGTGGAGGGGTATTGTGTATCTCCGGGATATGCTTAGATTCTGGAAAAAAACATCAGCGAATACCGTATCTGCCCTTGAGATTTGTTATCTCCGGCACGGCTCTAATCAGGGACAAAAGGGCTTGGGGATCGTTGGTGCCCTCCTCCCACGGTACCGGTATAAGATGAGCCCCCAGGACGCGCCAGCCTTCATCAGGCGGCACGCGCAATCCTGTTAATTTGTCAAACCGAATCTATCCTGGGCCGACGGAGATAGCGAGAGTCAAGAGTAAATACGGTATTTGAGTTACTTGTATAGCTTACCGTGAATAGCTTACCGGTAGGCCGGACACCTTGACAATTCGTATAGTATCAGCGGGCTTCGGCACTAATATTGGCACATTTAGGTGTAAATTTGGACATTTCGGCGCCAAGGAATTCGGATGTTTTACGATAATATTATGTCAGAATCAGTGCTTATTCAAAATACCAAAGATCTGCAGTACTGCTACTTGGGAATTCTTCCTTCAGCTAAAAGCCCCGCGACATGTTCCCCGTGCGTTCGGATACTGCGGCGCGATGCTTTTCAGCTTGAGCTGTGTGCTTTTACTGTAGTTAGTAGGACACAAGCACAGTACCAGTCACAAGTTGGAAAACCCATGCTGGGATCTAGTGCTACGCTGCCGCGCTTATCGAACGGGGGTTTATTGTATTGCACCGTGCCGTGCGGTATGCACTTCTTTTTCTCCTCCTCCGTGTCTACAAATCCACGTTATTGCATAGTATTAGTTCCCCCCTCGCATTAGTTTAACCCTACTACCGGTACTACAGGAAAATACGGTACCTTACCTTACGATGCATCCCCAGTCTTACACAGCCACATGAAATCATAGCTTACACCTTTCCTCCCCCTCGCATCTGAAACACTTATACCGGTAGCCTAGATACACCATGCTTTTTATTTTATTTATTTGGTTAAACCTGCGGTTTACTCGAGTATTCGTACCAAGTACTAGTACAGAAAAATCCATAGCACGCACCCTGAGGCATATACCGGTACGGCAAAACACAAAAACAGACCACGGACCCATATCATACAGTAATATAATCAATCCCTCAGCACAGTAACAAATCCAATCCAAGCAACCAAGAAAACCCAAGCCACCGGTACCATAATATGACACCATCGCAGCCAAAATACAAAAAGCACAAACTAAGGAAGGGGAGGGAGGAAGAGGTGAGTGAGGGGCTTTACATAAGATCAGATCGAATAAGCTTTCGCTTCCATTCTTGAATAGGTTACCGGTAACCTTATTTTACTTTTCCTCATCGCAACAAACTTTCGCAAGTGCATAATCTGATAATAATAATAAAAAAAGGAACACGCAAAACCACACAGTAATACGGTTGCTCCTCCGCAAGTCCGTCCGTTCATGAGTGGGGTAGGTAAGTTAGATGACTCGGTATCGCAAAAATCTCGTGTAGTAATAATCCACTATCGTATCTCCGACAGACCCCTCTAATCTCCGTCGGTCCGCGCATTCGCATTGATCGGCCTACCGAGGGGTCCGGTTTGGGGGGGGCTGATTGATAGAATTGCCCAAAATGCCCAGTTACTGTAATGAGATCCAGCGCATTCGGCACACGCTTGGGGTTTATGGTTTTGAGGAGAATGCGCTGGTCCTTCTTGAGGAGTTTTTGTCTCTGAAGGTGGGGGGGTTAACTTAGAGGCGCGGCGGGGATGGTCGGTTGTATGTAAGAGATTTTTATTTTTATTTTTTACAAGATTTACAGTATGGCAATCTTATCCCGTATGAATATATCTGTGTATGTAAAATGTTGAGAGGTATTCGCATCCGAGATTTGAGCTGATGATGATGATGATGATGATGATGATGCCAATTTGGCCATGGTCCTCTACTAGTACTGTGTGTATGGGAGATGCAGAGTACAGTAATAGGTCCGCCAAGGGAGGGAAAGGAAGGGGAAAAGGCAAGTTTCAAGTGGCATAGCCTACTGACCAACGGATAACCAACTAGATGAGCTTCAAAATATAATACAGCTTAGAGGTCCGGGGGAGGAGGAAGGGGTTTATTTCGTACTACCTTAGCGCCGTCCTGTCCTGTTTTGTCATATCAATTCGAGTGAGGTTCTGCTGGGTATGTTGGGTAGGGTTAGTTGATACAAGCATCAGCACAGTGCTACGTATACTCGCAATGTCCTGACGTTTGTGAGCACGACCACTATTGCATGATGCCAAGATCAGGGCAAAAAAGCTGAATTTTGGGGGTATGCAATAGCAGCTGTGTTCACAAACGTCAGGACATTACGAGTAATCTGTGGGACGCACAGCAACTTTTTATTAATGCAGGTGATAGAAATATGCGGGGAAACTGGGGTTATCAACTGAGGTGTCACGGTGGTAATAGTGGTTTAAGTGGTTTAAGAGAATGAGAAGGCACTGGAAGGGGTGAAGCAAATGAACTGGGTAAGGGGAGTCCCGCTGAACATTTCGGATGAGCCACTTTGTTTCCTGCAAAGTACTGTGTGATGGGGGGGGGGGGGGTGAGGGGCTGTGAATTCCCCTTTTTTTCCCGGAGTTTAGATCATTTACGTCAACTCTTCACAGTCTCTTCATGATCGGTGGATGTGCCGCTTGCTTGATAATGCAATGCCCCTTGGCATTCCCATCGGTTACAGAACCTGATATGGCCTGTAGAGAGGAGTACGGTAAGGTATGTGCACGGAGTTGCAGGCTGTGTATGTATGGCACTCTTTGTCCCGGGAAATATCACTAGTATAATAATTTGAGAAATCAACTCTTTCATTATTAACTTAGCAGCCGGATTTCAACTCCGTGTGAAGGCCTCCCTACTTGTAGATACCTGATGAAAGAGAAGAAATAACAAACGACAAAACAACGCAATGCGTTACCATGCTGTACCGTGTCAAACAATATGAAGGTATCTGAGAAAGTGTAGAAAAAAGAAATCGTCAGACCCGGACGCGACATGTTATCAAGGAAAATCAGGCAAAACAAAAAAATGAAGAGTCAAAAAAAACCCCGAACAAAAAGCAAATCTGTGCACCAGGCCCCGAACCAATTCCCCCAACTTTCCCCTAATAATACATTCCATAAACCCACAAACCCCCACCCCCACCATCCTAACGGGAATAAGAAAAACCGTTGTATAATAATGACATATCAAGAAGCTAAGAGCGGCCGCCGGGGAAAAAAAGCAGGCGCAAGTGTAGTGGACAGCTAGGCCTTGTTCGGTTGTGATGAGACGGTTCCGTTGGGCGACCGTTTCTGCTGTGGAAATGACCTCTCCGTTTTGAAACGGTCATTTGTATGGGACAACGGAACGGTCCCATCATAACCGAATAGGGCCTAGAATTATGGGCACCACCGCGCATCAACGAACATGAAAAACTCCGGCCATGAGAACAGCGCTCCCTCACCAACCCCAATATCATGAAAAGCAAAAAAACAAATCAAAAATGAAAACCTGCAATGGAATACATAGTAGAAACCAATATTTTATCTAGAGAAATTTCTTTCGGTGGTGTTGAAAGTGCAAAGTGAGGAGAAGTGTTTGGTTGCTATAAATCCCCCCGTGCGCGGTTAATTCTGTCCACGAACCATAATTGCACCGCTGCGGTCATCGTGCATGATTTACGAGCTCCTCAAAAAGTTCTTCGGGGATCTTTCGCACTAAGCTCACAGCGACACTGACAATCGTTTTGGCGTTCAAGGGCGGAAACTGCCGCAGAAGTTTCATTGGACTATAGATGCAGGATGGAGAGTTAGCATACGTTATATGGGGCTGTGGTAGTAGCGGTGAATTATGAAGGGGGTCATATACCTTTGAGCGACAAGCAACTCATCTCGCATCAACAACAGCTGCGCGACTACGCATAAAATGTTGAAATGGGCCCCGTATGCCAGAAGGAAATCCCATAATTTCAGGACTTCGGGGAGTGGGGGTGTACATGCTGATAGTGTCAAAACAGCTACAAGTAATCACTGTTAGCTTGGAAATTTGGTGCTGGAGGTGGGACTATAAATGCCTAGATGAACATACAAGGGAAGGCATATAGCTCTGCGGAAAGAAATTTGGATTGTAAATGAGCATATAATTTTAGATCGACGATTTCCAAACATTGATCCACCAACTATATCTGAGTTAGCATATACCGGAAAACCAAACCAAGCAGCTGGTAATAGATCTTGGAGACATATATGCAACTTACTTTGAGCCCACGGTGGACACCCTCCATTGTTGGCTTGACATAGCCTGGGCATTCTCTCTGGATAAACACCGAAAAAAGGGAAAAGGCCTCCACCTCACTCCTAGCGGCGTAGAGGAAAGGGGCGGCAATAACGTTCATTCCCTGGACGTATTGAGCATCGATACCAGAATCTCGCAGTTTCCATTGGAATGCATTTAAAAGTCGAATCAGCGAAGCCTCAGAAACCCTCCGACGAAATAGGGGGTCAGTGGCAAGAGTTCTGAAGGTATCGTTGCGGATCTTGGAATAACTGCTAGAAGCTCCACGGCGGACAAGAGAAACATAATCGCTGGTGCGCATCGGACTCACGCCCAGCAGTATCGACCAGATGTATATTCTTAGGGGGGACTGATCCCACAATAATTAGCATCTGACGTCCACGCGAGCAATCTAGCGACAAAAGATCATACATTTCCATCATTATCCGCTTGTATCCCATCTGTAAGAATTAGATACCGTAAATCTTGCAAAGCCTCGACGAGGTTTGCTGGAGGCCTACTTATAAGGCTCTCGATTGTTGCTTTTTGTTTTGGCACTAGTTGCGCGCTCGAGGTAGCCTTGCGTGCATATCGTTGATTGTTGTTTACCGGGTATTTGGGACCGTCAAATTGTGACTGTGATTGAGAGCGTGGGCGCTTGGGCACCAGGGGGTGGTTTGTAACGTTCGCAAGAGATTGGCTAGCGCTTTGCGTAGTGCTCAAAACAACTGGAGAGGGAGCTGAATTATGATATTCGCTCTCGAGAACAGATGAGGAGGGGAATTTTTTGACGCGGCGAAGCCCAGAACCCGTGGGGTTTAGCATATTTGTTTTGGTTGCGGGGAAGAGGTGTTAAAGAGTTTGTGATTAGCGATGGTGATGTGTGGGTTCGATGTTCTTCCTTCGTTGTTCGCGCCTTGCTATCTATAGTACACTACCAAGCTAGATGTGTGCCCTAACCTACCGGTGCCAGCCCTGCAGATGGAGGTCTAGTCTATGCGCATGGAAATATGCCGTCGTACAAGCACCGCAATGACACAGCTATGGCTGAACTGTCGTCACGAGAAAGACCCGAGTCAGTGGCCGATAGGAAAACTGAGATGTTCGATATTCGATGTATCTGACAAGTGTGTTCGCAAAGGAGTGTCTGTGAGAAGTGCAGGGTGTGCGATGTACAGAGAAAGGAACGCAGCTCAGACTAAATACAGTTTGTGGTGGCCGGCACAGTGGGCTCTCTACCACACAAGACAAGTCACAACACCAGTCACAACACCGGTCACCGCCGCGCGGTCTAGTCACCTGCTCACACCCACAAGTGTGCCCTAACCTAACATACCACGATGGGGTTACTCCATCGATTAGGATGGCGGAAGAAACATACAGTCGTGTCTTCTGGTCTTTGGTGATGCTTAATGAGGGCTAGGGGGGGTCGCGATAGGGCTTGGCAATGATCAACAACAAAGAGAAAAATGGCAGGGTGGCCATCAGTGGCTTGTGTTCCCGCCTCGCCAAGAATTACTTACACAAACCCGCATCACGCAATCGGGATTCACCACCATCAGCTTGCCTCCTTCTGTCGCTAGTCACATCTTTAATTTTTACTCAATTTGACTTTAGAGGGATCAGTGCGCCTGGAGAAATGTCTTAATTCCCATTTTAGGGTTTCTGCCCTCGCCAACGAGTAGGTAAT
>Ga0307510_10002248_pt1 | contig 21821 bp, 18 predicted proteins | sample 12_EM_MG_FD_207224 | JGI IMG/M metagenome (GOLD analysis project Ga0307510, IMG submission 207224) | Populus trichocarpa ectomycorrhiza microbial communities from riparian zone in the Pacific Northwest, United States - 12_EM | ecosystem: Host-associated > Plants > Roots > Unclassified | place...
ATCTTCCACTCATCGAATCTCATAAATGTGACCAAATCCCACCCAAACTCAAGCGGTAAAGGTTCGGAGACCATTTGCAAGGATATAATCTTATTATTATTATTATTATTATTATTATTATTTATTAATATAAATATTCGAATCAAGTTACGTGTATCTCGATTAATTTTACAGGTCTTCAAATTAACGACCATGTAAATTTTCAGTAGGCCTGAGATTGTAAGACTCGAATTGACAATGTAATTATTATTATTATTATTATTATTATTATTATTATTATTATTATTATTATGGAAGGATATAATCTTATTAATCTTTTTAGTAATAACTAGTTACAGCAACATTTTCAAAACCTATTTTTATGTAATTCTAAGGTAATTATAATAAAATATTTGTAAGATTTTCAACGATTTCAATTATAGAGAAAAAAATGTTTTTTTAGTTAAGATTCTCTTTTTTTCAATGCATTTCTCTCTTCTTTTTTTTTTATAATGAAAATACATATATATTTTTTATTATTATTAACATGGTTTTTTGAACGAATACTTAACACAATTAAAATAGATATTATTAAGAACTCAAATGATTTAAATCAACGAGAAAAAAAATGTATTGCTTTAGCAAAACTCCCTTTCCTTGTATTTTATTTTCTTACAAAACAAGTCCTTTTTATTAGAAGCATGACTTTTAAAATAAAAACATATGTTGTGATAATTTTTACTCTCATCAAATATTTATGAATATTTTTTTAAATATATATATATATATAATACATTAAAAAATAAAAAAACATATATTTTACTCTCATCAAATATTCATGAATATTTTTTTTTAAATCTGCATATTAGATTTGTATAAATTCTTCATAAAATAATTGATAATATTACCATAAAAAAATATATTTTTATTTGAAAAGTATGGCATAATTGGATAATTTTTAAATATCATTGTAATAATATTAATTAAAAATAATTTAATTAAAAAATATAAAAACAAAACAATTAAATAAAAAAATAAAAAAAGGTGAAGATCTAAATAATCAAGCCTGGAAGCATATGGATTTAAAAAAGAGCCCAAACACGCTCAGCCTTAAAAAAAAAAAAAAAAAAAAAAAAAAAAGTAGCCAAGTGCCTGGAAAGCAAGATGTTGCTAATTATTTTTCAAAACCTGCAGCCAGATAACATTCCATTGCCTACAACAATTCCGACCACTATTATACTTGAAAAATTAGGGTTAATTAGTGATTGGCTCGACCACGTCAACCTCACAAAACTAACCTTGGTCAATTTTAATAATATTTTTTAAAAATAAAAAAATTATTTTAATAAAAATAATTCATATAAATTCATCATGACCTAGTAATTCAATAACCATGATTTGTTTTCGAGATTAAACATCTAGTATCAAATTATTTATGGATTACTATGTTATTAATAAGAAAATTTATGTTTTGTGAAATAATTATTGATATTATATTAAATATTTTTTTATGATTTATTTAAAATAAATAAATAGATATAAATAGAAAAAATAAAATATAATTAAAAATATTTTTATCAATCCTAAATTTTGTTTTTTATTACTTTTTAAAGACTAATAGAATATTATTAGTTATTTGTTTTTTAATTTTTTTCCGAATAACCAGGACACAAACAAACAATCTCACACAAACTATTTCGCACTTTAAGACGGCTTCTCTTTCCCTTCCTATGTGTTTGATGACCGTAGGTTCACTTCATCACACACAAAAGTTCTTCTCACCGCAAATTCACAGGCCCTTTTAACAGTTTAAATACAATTAGCCACCACCAAACCATCAAAGTCTTTTAGTTTGTTTTGTTTTTGTTATGGGGAAGAGAAAGAGAAGTAGCGGTGATCATAACAAGAACAAGTATAATTCTTCTTCGGGTAATGTGTCTGTTCTTTCTTCTTTTTTTTTGAAAAAAAATGATTTTGTGGTTGTTTGGTTGCCGGACAAAATGGTGAGAAATGAAGCGAAAAAAGGGAATTTTGAATCTTGATGAGTGAATGGAAATGGGATTTCGACAAAGGGATTATAACTGCAGTGAAGGGAAGCAATTATGGGGTTTCTTGAAGTGAGATTTTGTGGTTTATGAGAATCTGATATGTATGAAGCTATGAAGATTAAAGATTTGATTTTTCTCTGTCTTAAAAAAGAGGAGTCTTTTTTTTTTATCTTAACAGTAAAATTTAGTGTTAGGGTTTGTTTGCCTGCCTTTTCTTCAAATTGTTTTGCCTTGGTTGCTCCTGTTTCTGGATCTTTCTGATGTTTCTCACTGTGAGAAATGCTTTGGGGTTATTGCCCCTTGATCAAGGCTGGATTGAATTATCACGACTACGTTTTTGTTTATTAAGTAATTCGATTATTGTTTGATCTGTTGGAAATGGTGTTTTGGGATCCTAGCAGAGAATGTGTGCAATTGCAACATGAATTCTGAGGAGAGAAGTGATTGATTTTTCGGGGATTAAGTCTATGGGCATGGATTTCGAGTGTCAGATTGGGGAAATTGAAATGAAGAGAAAGGTGAAAGTGTTTAAATTAATTAACCAAGCCAAAAAGTAAAGGGAAGGAAAACTATGAATTGAGCTCTTAATTTGGCTTACAACATTTTTCAGTACACGGCTGGCTTTCTGATCTCTGCGATCTCTTCTGGGATTGCTATCTTGTGTTCACCGCCATTTTCTGTGATTTTTACCTTTATATTCCAATATGTTCTTTATATTCGTAGGGTTTTCAAAATTGTTTCAGTGGAAATATTTACTATCTGAAGGGAACCACCTGTCAATACATCTTAATTGGCAATTAAACTCTGGATCAGTTTGATTTCTTGATTGGTAATTTTATTTGATGGATTGCTTTCTTTATCTGTCCTCCCAGGGATTTGACCCGCGAGCATTATTTCAACGCATGCCTTTCTAGCTTTTTAAGATTGATAACTAGTCCATGCAATGATAGATTGGATTATTTTTATCTTCCAATCTGTCCTCTCATCATCAATTTAAATGTTATTATATGAGTTTTTTTATTGCTGTTAGAGCTTTTCTGTACGTCTTTTACATTTGTGGCTGGCTGACCTGCTTACAAACCTGTTGAAGCTTTCCAATCATGTTACTTGCCCTATTTTGTGGCGATTCATTAGTTGCATTTTCTTCCTTTGCTTCAACTTTATAATCAAGTCTGCTTGACAGTGTTTCTGACAAAGTGGTTAATAAAAATGTAGTGTGAGTTGAAAGTGCATGATACCTGGCTAGAGAAGAAGGATTGTAACCTTTTTGTGTCAAGTAATTGGTTAGAATAGAAAATAGTTCTTTTTCAGCTCATTCTTAGTGCAAGTAGAAATGATTGGGACTGAAATAATCACTGTATTTTATGGCGCAGATGACATGCCATGCTCTTCTGGAACAGAATTATTGTCCAGACAGGTTAGTCCTTTTTTCCTTAGTTATGAGACATTGTAATTTCTGATTGCATGTTCTGGTTTAATCTCTTTTGATTGTTCCTACTGGATTGATGATGAGGGGTTAATTGAAAACTTGAAAACTCACGTCCGGGTCAGGATACTTGGTGCAGGACTTGACATTTTTTATTTCTTTCTTTTTATTCACTATGACCATATAAAAATTTAATTGTCTTTTTCATAAAAAAAACAAGAAAAATAGAAATATAATTGTTTGTTGTTTTCCTTTTGCAGAAATCTTATTTGCTAGACTCTAGTGAGCTAAGGCCTCTCTCACCCAGGGTGGATGCTTCGGATGGTTCTTTAAAGCTATTGAATGTCCACCATTCTCATGCACATCAGAATTACAACCTTGGCCGTTCAATAGTCTTGAAACGATCACGTCACCACTATGGTCATCAATACTCTCGGAGAAACTCAGGGAGTCATGCCGATGCATCAACTTCTCGTGGGAAGACTGCCCTGTCATGTGATGAGAGGCTTACATTCAAGTTGAGCAGTCATCTAGGCTCTGAGCCTGGTTGCCATACAGGTGAGATATTCATAATTGCATGGTGTTGAATACAATGTTTTTTCTCTCCCCAAGGAAATAAAGTAGCATGCAGCTGCTTTATACACATGTATAAACAAATGGGGTACCTAAAGAATTTCTCTGTTATTCCACTAAACATCAGAGGTGGTATCATTTTTTACAAGTTCGGAGCAAATTTCTATGCGCACAAGATGCAGGAGTTTTACATCTACTTTTCATTATTATGAAGTTTCAATGCAACTCTAAGATTCAAAATATCAGCTATTTACATTTACTTGTGCTGACTTAAATTCTTTTCCACCTTTTCAGAAAACAAGGAATTAGAATTTAGCAGGCCAGACAGGGTTAGATTCAATTCCTTGGTAATGGATGCAGTTTCATCTGATGCACTGAAGATAGTATGTGGAATCTGTCAGAAACTAGTGAGAAGGAAACCTTACTTTATAGGAAATGCATTAACTGCTGGTGAATTCTCTGTTGTGGCCATTCTAGTTTGCGGCCATGTTTATCATTCAGAATGTTTGGAGCAGAAAACAAGTCTTGAAGATATGCGTGACCCTCCCTGTCCATTGTGCTCAGGCTTGCTCTCTGAAGAAGATGCCCCCAGAGAACAAGAGTAATGTGTTGTTGACTCACGTCTATGCTATTAATTATCTAGAACAGACATAGCATACTTAAGATGGGGAACTTGGACAGAAGTATAGGTGGTTGAAATAGTCTTAGCAAGCTGTGTTAGAGAATTTTGATCTGCGGTCCTTCGCAGTCATTGCTGTCAAGAACGTTGAAAAAGAAGCATGACCTGCAGTATCTCTCTTTTAGTGCTAGGCCTAGAGAGACATACCATAGTTTTTGTCTAGGTATGGACACCAGTTAAGGCGGCTTTTTCGGGAGAATATTAGTAAATGACAATCTTGGTTTTGTTGTATGAGTTTACAACATTGTACACACATTTGTATTGGTGTATGAAGTGGCGATGCAACAAATACAAAATATTAGTAAATGACCATCGTAGTTTTTGTTGTATGAGTTGACCATGTTGTAATTGTATTGGTGTAAGAAGAGTGGCAGTTTAAATTCAAGAACGACAATGTCGTATGTCTTCATCTTTTTTCAAGTTGTTCCTGCATGGAAGTTTTGAACAGGGATATATAGGATTGACTAGGGTGGCATGTAATACGTCCCCCTTGGTGTTGTCAATTCCACAATGCTGCTAGTTAAAAAAACTACGATAAGAGTGCCAAGGCACAAGCACAAGCACTTGCTATACATGAGCCGAAAAGGTTGTCAAATTCTCTGCCAGAAAAGATGAGAGCTACTAATTTAAGAGAAGGCACCATGTTTTACTCTCATCTCTCGCTGCATAAGATGCAGCCAAGGAATGAAGACGCATATTTGCAATTAGATTTAAGGGGTGGAGTCAAAAGAGTATTAGAGAAATGACCACTCGGGGTGGAGATTTACACATTTCTAAAGGGTTGGCCACTACTTTCCCCTTGACAGAGGAAAAGTGCCTCTGAAATACCTGCTGGTACCATATATCTACAAGAATCCTTGATTCAAATTGACTTGTATACAGGTAGGCTCCATTCAATGCAAACAAAGCAAGCTTCCATTCTTGCAAGGATTGACAAACTAAAATTCGTACCATGAATTTCAGTTCTAAAAGGAAATGCAGCTACAAGAAATATCACAAAAATCGATTCCATATGGAATTAAGTGAAATAGTACCATTAACAATCTAATATACGAAAGGGGCAAACTGCAGTTTGTCCCAGGGTGGTGAACTTCTTGATGCCCCAAGTTTATGGAAGCTGCCCTCATCCCCTGCATGAAGTAGAAGGCATCCATAGGATTTCCTCTTTTTTTTCCTCACGTGCCAGGAGTTCAGGACCATGAGTTATGAATCAATGCCGTTTTCACAACCAGATTGTGTAGACTTTCAGCATAGTCCAGTTTTGGCAAAAATGGTTCCAGGAAAGTGCAAACTCGAATGTTAGAATTCCTGCTGTTCAGGCAACAAAAAGACAAGGCAGTTTCACACTGACACAGCAATATTTCATTCATTATATGAAGTGCAGAGCACTTCCGAGCTGATATAATGGTGAGACTACATAACCTGCATAAACATAAAGGTGTACATTATTGCCTATAATGGAAGGACAGTCCCATCAAAGTCCCATTTTTTAGTAGTGAATTGAGCATATTAAGGAACTTTAGCTGAGCTCGGACTACCAGGACAGGGCTCTATCAATGTTGGCTCTTCATGTTCCAACGGTTCGGCTATCAATGTTGGATCTCTGCCACCTGGAGTTGGGGCTGGGGCATCAGGGGCTGGGGCATCAAGGGCAAGTGCTGGGTCATCTAGGGCAAGTGCTTGGTCATCAAGGGCTAGTGCTGGGTCATCAAGGGCAAGTGCTGGGTCATCAAGGGCTAGTGCTGGGACATCAAGGGCAAGTGCTGGGACATCAAGGGCAAGTGCTGGGGCATCAAGGGCTAGTGCTAGGGCATCAAGGGCTAGTGCTGGAGCTGGGGTTGTAGTGTGTTCTGATGGTTGGGCGGGTTGTTTGCATGTAGCCTTGTTGTGCCCTTCTCCCTTGCATCTGCTGCAAGACATTACCCTTGTGGGTTCTCCTTTTCTGTAGTAGTATCGTTTTTCCTCTGGCTGGATTGGAGGCCTCGGGGTAGTAGGAGGAAGCACCTGCACCGACTCTGGGGCATCCCTTTCTTCATCCAGATCCTTGAAATTGTCTAAAATAGGGAGTATGGATTTCGAATATGTACTGCGAAAGCTATCAACAGTATAGTATTTTGAACAATAATCATATACACTACTGCCTTTGCATTTGAAGACAGCAATAGCATGGCGACAAGGTAGCCCTGCCAGTTTCCACTCAAGACAAGTGCATTCCCTTTTTTCAGTATCCACAACATGAATAGAGTCATCATGAACCTCAAATAATGTATCGGTTGAGAATAGTACTTTTAAAAATTGTGCTCGGAAAGCATCTTCTTGTAGCTTTTTCTCCTTTGACGGAGTAAGTTTTGTGGTCCAGCCATTTGAATCCCTTTGACAAGTGTGGATCAACCCTATTATCTTGCATGTAAGCACTTCCAACTTCCTTATGATAGGCAGCTCCCGCACTTCTTCAATCCAGTCAGCGTATGTCGCTGCAACATCTACTATGATATGATTATAATGCTCTCCCTTGAATAGTGCATTTGTCCAGTATTCTGGTTCAATCTGCATAAGCCAATCATACACTTTCGAAGAAACCCGTTTAATTTGCTCAGTATGCATTCTAAAACCATCAAGCCGGACTGCATGGGCAGCGGCCACTAAACTTCCAGGCAAAGAAACTTTCCCATCTCCATGGAATGGCCCCTTCCAGTTCCTCCTCAAGTTTTCCAGCAGATGGTATATAGAGTAACCATGGTGAGCATTCTCAAATAATTCAAGCACCGATTTCATCAACCCCTTCTCTTTATCAGAGACAAAAGTTACTGATCGTGAAGTTGAAATTGCATCTTTCAACTGCTCCAAAAACCATTTCCAATTATCACCATTCTCAACATCCACTATAGCAAAAGAAACTGGAAAAAACCCATCATCACCATCTAATGCAGTAGCTGTCAGCAAAATCTCATGGTATTTTGATTTTAATGTTGTAGAATCAAGAAAGAGAATTGGGCGACAGCCATTCTGGAAACCATATATTGAGGCATGAAAGGATACAAAAAGACGTTGAAATTTGCTGCCATCACCAATAGAAAGCTTCACAAAACTGCCAGGATTAGCCTCCTCTATCTTTTCACAAAACCAAGGCAACAGATTATATGCCTCTTTCTTCGAACCCTGAAGCTGCTCCTTTGCATCTTCAATTCCACGCCACACTTGAGAATAGTTCAACTCCATCCCAAAATCTTGGAAAAGGCCATTGACAATATCCCTTGGTTTTTGGCGCGGCATCTGTCTTAACCTATCTTTTATAATGCTGACCAGCCAATTTTTATTTGGTGTAGCATGCTTCCATGATTCTCCTCCACATGTATGTGACTTATTCATCTTTTTTATCCTAAATACCTGTTCAGATTCAACCCAAGATGCATGAATCCTCCAAGAACAACCTTCAACCACACATCTGCCACTTGCTCGATTAGTGTCATTCTTTTTCAATCTGTATGCAAAACGGCGTGCAATGGAATATTTCTGCAGGGCATCACGAAATTCAGCAACATTTTTGAAGTCCTGTCCTACCCCAGTAATTCTTTTTTTCCAAGAGGCAACCATTCTTTCCACGGAACCATCTTTAGAGTCGACAACATCTACAGATAGTTCAGTATCTTCATAATCTGATTGCCATTCTATAGCAACATCCACAACGGTATTATCATGATCCCAAGTATTCTTCTTCCATGATGTACTCTTTCTTGTCCTCATGTTCCTCTTTCGTGATGCACTTCTCATCTCTCCGTCATCGTCACCATTGCTATCACTGTTGCTCTCACCATTGTCGTCGTCAGGAACGATGCTGGGACCATTGGCACCGATTTTCCAGGATGCAGTGCGCCTTCGCTTCTTAACAGTATCAGCAGGGGAAGCATTCATATCAACTATAACTGAGTCATTAGCAGCTGTATCAACAGGAACAGTGACAAGATCAGTTGGAATCAAAGTAGCAGCACCAGGATCCTTGGTAATGGTGGGAGAAGATTTTTTCGAGGTAATGGCCAGTACCGAACTAGCAGGGCTTTTGGCTTCTGCTTTGGCAGCATTTGCAGTTTTAGAAGACAATACATGACGACTGCCAGAGGCAACAGTAGCAGGAGTGACAGCAAGTCGAGATTGCACTCGGCTTTGACCTTTAGCCTTGGCAGCTCTTTTGGATTTAGATGACAACACACGACGATTGCCAGAGGTAGCAGCAGTAGGAGCAACTGTGATAGGAACTGGGGACAGCACGGTTTCAGCTAGTTGGATCTCACTTGCTCTGTAGTTTTAATACTAATATTAATCAATGCATGAGAGAAAGAAAATACACGTGCTGCAACCAATAAAATGCCACCTATCACAATATACCAAATTAAAAACTAACGATTTCAGCGGAAGAAAACAAGGTCATTCAGCAATGGACCCAGTTTGCCGAGAAAAGTCGTGGCATTGAAATCTCTCCATACAACTTGACAATCACTGATTTTCAGTAAGTAATAAAATAAGGCTTCTTCAAAATTGAAAAATCAATAATCTATGCTGTTAGAGACATGAGGCACATGAAAGGTAGAAAAATGTACCTGCTAGCTTGCATGTAGTAGGCTTCGCGTTTAAAACCTTCTCTTCCCATGACATATACATCTGCTGTGATCGAGTTCCCATGAATATCAAACATCCTCTTTAGGTCTTTGTCACTAGATACAGTAATTAGAGTTCGCTTGTTTCCAGGGATAAAATACTTCATTGACAAAGATTCATATTCCAAGTTACACATTTCAGCCAATTTTAACTTCATATCATCAAACACGGTTTCAAGATTGATATCTAGAGCATGTGCCTCTCCTCCAATATATGACAAACTCCCATCATCATTGCTCACAAATTCACCACCAGACTGGCAGATCAGTATGAGCTTTCCCCTCGGCATTGGAAATCACTTCTGTGGTTCAAATTGACAATCAAAGCATGTCATTATAACCAAAAAAGTATTTAGAGATACATACATATCATGCATCTCTTTAATCTCCAAAACAGTATAAACTTCTGTGTGACAAACAAATTCCAAGTAAAACACTTGTTTGCAAGTATGTACACAGGCTATCATGAAATGACCACATTTCAGTGTAAAAACATACAAATACAAGTTATATGTGAAATGATCATAGTTTTAGAAGAGCATAAGCACATATGGTTACAACCAATTTGCAAAGGCGTTTACTTATATCTTGATGGAGCAATTCAATGATTTACAATCTATATGGAAGGCTAGGAGCATGCCCTGTAAATATTGGAGCATGGAATATCTTGTAATACAGCACAAGTTGGTCATTATATGCAAAGACATCACTCAATCCTACCAGAACAAGTGCTTGAGTGCAAGCAGTGTGGCATAGCGTAGCCCTTAAATCAAGGGCAAATCAAAACCAAATTAGTTTAAATTTTTGCGACTGAAATATAGTTATTCAAGTTCTAACTTTCAAGGGACACGTAAAGCTCTAATATATGAACAAGCCAGCCACCAAACACAAATCATGAATAAACACTAGAAGTACGTGCAACTAACTCCTAAAAACACCGATAGGCCAGCAAATCAGACATTCTCTCACCATCTTTATCCCATTCTACAACACACGTTAAGAGCTAATTTGAATTAACCGCCGACTTCTTGGTCCAGGTCCATCAGTCCCTTTCACCACAACAGGAAACGAAGCCATTCTGGTTACAACCACAGCTATTGCCTTTCAAACATAGCATAACAATGTCATAAGCTTCCCAGTCATTGCACCCAACCTACTTATCCAAGGTATAACCATTGACAACACAGAACAAACTGGATTTTCAAAAACCAACAATTTCACAACCACATTACAAGTAAAACAACAAAAAAACACAAAACTCTGCAAACTCCTAACAAGAAAAAACAACACAAGCACTATCAATAAACAAAAACGTCGAAACACGAACAAACGAAACAGTTCACACAAATAAGAGTCAACCAAACCAAAGTCTATGATCAACTAGCCAACATATCTACAAAACCAACACTATTTAACAAAAACCCATTAACCCAAATCTCAAGAAAACATGATTGAACAAACCAAATCAACAAAAAAGTCACTACATTAGTATACCACCATAAGCTTCGAATTCTTTAATAATAAAAACCATACAAGAAGACTATAAAGGTGAAATCTTTATGGATGTTTAGAGAGAAAGATAAAATCATTGATTAATAAAGAGTAAAAAAAAGGAATTTACCAGAGGATGAGAGGCAGGGATTTGAGATAGATGGAAACCCTAGAATTGGGGGCTTTGTGGAATTTGAGTGAATTATCGAAGTAGAGAGAGAGAAGGGTGTATTGGAAAACTAAATGATAAAAGTTGGGCTAATGTTGGAAGAGAGTGAAATTTATAGGGGCTGTTTTGGAATTTTGAGAAAAAGAAAAGGAGATGTAGAACAGTTCAAGGACTGTAATTTGCTTCCCGTCTAAGTGCCTAAACGACGACGTTTAGAGGGATCTTGGTGTCTCTAGATTTATATTTTGACAAAGATTTACATTTTATACATTTTTTTTTCTTGAAAATGATACAGCTTTTTTTTATAAAAAAAAACCTAGCAAGTCATTCTCTCATTTAACAATGAGGTGAGGTTAAGGACACAAGTGTATATCAGCACAAAGTCGAGGGTTAAGAGTTAGGATATGAAAATTTTTGGGGGCATTATGATGTTTCTTAAAACTTTAAGCATCAAATTGGGAAGCAGTAATTTTTTCTAAAACTTTGTTACGGTCATGCAGAAATAATTTAGTGCTTGTCTGTGAAGTGCAGTAAAATTTATTTTTTAAAATATATTTTATTTAAAAATATATTTTATTAAAATGATAAAAAAACACACAAATAATATTAATTTGATGTTTTTAAAAAATAAAAGGATATATTGAATTGCAACACCAAATAATATTTTATTCTGTCTTTTCTACCATAGATTTAAATTGATATAAAAATATAATATTCAGAGAAGATAACCATATCTAATTATTTTATTTAACATGTATAAAAATTAATATTAATATTATAAACATAAAATAAAGTTATGAAATTCAAATTACGCATCAGTTATTACCAATAAAATATCAGTAGATAAAAGAGCCTCTAACAAGTCTAAAGTATATCAACGTGACAATACAAATCAATACAAACACCACTACACTTATTGGAATGTAGATTAATAATTATATGAAAATTTGAGAAATCATAGTTAATAGGGATAATTACAAAAAAAAAACTCATATACTTTGGTTCATTTCTTGTTCGTAATCAAAGGTTTGAGAAATTATGGTTTGACTATCAAACTTTAGTAACTTCATTTTACTTTACATCCCTCTTTTCAATGCATAAAAATCAACTATTATTTACAGGTTTGTTATTATAATAATTTTAATGACTAAAGTGTCATTGATGATTAAAAATAAAGAAAAAAGATTCTATGATTGTTGAGATTTAAAAAAAAAAAAAAAAACTAGTCACTACACAATGTCCTTCAATTTATAAAAATACCACTAAAACCATGTATATAATATATCCAACAACATTTTTTTTTATCAAATTGAAGGTAACCAAAATTTTTCAAGTTCATATAAAAAAGTTATTTATTAGTTTTAACCAAAAGCAAAAATTCTCTAGTTTTATTCATCATTTCAACCCAACAAAAAACACCATTGGAACTAACATTAGTTACACAAATTTGTTATAAAACAATTGCAGCAACATATCTTCACCTTCCACTAATAATTCTTCACTATAAATCCTGCAAATACATTGTCTAAAATTATCAACCCAACATATAAATCCAACACGCACTAAAATTACCACAATAATATTGTCATATTCATCAAATTCTAATAGTCTATAAACTTGCAACAACTTTGATGGACTAAAGTTCAAGAATAGAAAGTGCATAAAATGTGGAAAAAAAGTAGATGTCAAGATATCAAAAACAAATGCAAGAAAAAAAAGCTTTTTTACAGATGCGATGATAGATCATGCAAGAACGCATTCATTAATTGGTGCAAACATATTAATGATATTAAATTAACAACTAAAGAGGAAGAAGGTGTTAATGAAATTGATCAAATAAAAAATAAAATGAAAATGACTAAAGATGAATTACATTAAGTTTGGATTAAGAATCATAATATGAAGGCTAATTTTGCAAGTGTAAAGTTGTTGTTGTTTGTTAATACTTTTATAGATAAGCATACTTGTATTAGGCCTTCTATTAAGAATCAAAACATGTTCAGGCTAGCTTTGCAAGATTAAGAATCACACTATGAAAGTATTGTTCCCAAGAAGCATAAATCCTTTGCTCATAAGCAACACCTGAACATGTTACTACAACCTTTTTATTGTGATTAAGGTATCTTTTCAAATGATAGACATGTTTAACTTCATATTCTCTTAACACTCTAAAATGGTTGATATTATGAAAGATTTGACAATCCTGGAAATTAATTGATCCATCAACTCTTATTTTAAATGTCTTGCATTTAAAACTAGATATGGGATCAACCTTTGGCTTTTTATGGTTCTTCTCAATTCTTATACTTTCATCTTCATCTTTAGAACCCTTAAAACTATTGTTTAATTTTGCACTAAATACAATATTATCATCATATTCATCACTGCTTATCTTTCACTCATCCTCTGATTCTAAGTTATTTAACAAACTTTTACCAAAACATGTATCATGATCTAAGCTAGCAATCCTTTCATCTTTTTATTTGTTAACAAATTCAAATCCTTTCTCATTTGAAGGAATATAATCATCATCATCTTCCTCCTCCTCTTCCTTCTCATCTACATATTTATCACCACCCTTATCATGCACATTACTAGTGCCAGCATTACCCCTTCCAATTCTTTCACTTTCTAAACTGCTATCATAAAAATTCCTGGTAACTTCCAAAACATCATCGTCATTAAGAAGATCTAATTTATCCGTATCAAATCTCACTATAACTTTATTGCTCACAGCAGCCACCATTAAAGTATTTTACTCCAGTTCTTCTACCGCTTTCAATCTTGCCAGTGAAACACCTTAACATCCTCATTGTTATAGAAGCAACAAAATCAACATAAATGCATATTCTTTCTTCTCTTTGATACATATTCATAAGCTTTAGCGTTGATGCATCGTCAAATATTTGATTCCATTTATCATCCCTTATTTTAAAACCATATATGTCTACATTGAAAACTTGTTTGCATATGAATAATATGTCCATATAGGCCATATAGTCATAAAAACAACCTTTTTCAACGTGTGACAAACTACCATAGTGAACAACAACAAATGACATCATGTATCTTGTCTTTACAAACAATACAAATCTAATTAGAGACCTATTTAGTAGAAACCCTGATTACAAACATATCTAGTAATCATACATGTCAAACCCCTAATTTTATCAATTAGGATTAATATGATCAGTAGCCTGAATTGAAAAATTGAGGGTTTTTGTGTTTAGTTAACAACACATTCATTACAAGAAAAAAACAATAGTTTAAACATTACTACAACATTTAATATTATAATCAATCAAGCTAGAACCAATTAATTTAGGGTTTTCAAGGCTTTAGGATTAGGTTTAGGGTAAATTATTTATTTTTGTTAAATCAATTACATATTCACAATATTTTAACAATTACCTACTAAATTAACATAAAATAACATGACACAATTGCAACGCTATTAAAAAACTAACATCTACATTATTTCTCAATGAACAAGGTTGGATAAAATAATACCAAAAAAAGGTTTTAAGCTCTCGGTGCTCATGTGAAGAAATTAAGTATAAAAAAAGAATTACCTTGATGTTTTTATACTTAATCATACTTAATCATATTGATTGAACAATAGGTTCAAATCAAATGGTTCAATTTGATTTGGTTTTTTTATTTTAAAAACTTAGTCTATGAATTTTTTAGTTGGGCTTTCTTAACATATTTGAATGTTATGGATATAGGTATTTTTTAGCCTTTTCAGTTTTTTATTTAAAAAAATAGCTTAGTTTGGGTTTATTTTTTTTATTTCTCAAATATGAAACCAAAGTATATTTTTTTTAGTCGTTTTTTTATTTGATTTCTTGAATCGGTTATTTTATTCACCCTTGATCAGGCATAGCAAATGAAATAATGGTTGAATGAAGCGGTGAAAGCCTACGACCCATGGCCCAACTAATGAGGCTGCCGTCACGCTAGTCCCCTGCACTTCCACACCGACGACAGGCTGACTTGGTCCGACCACCAGCTAGACAACTTGCTCCGACCATCACCAGAGAATCCATGTCCCACCCATTGCTATTCCATTAATTCCACTTGATCTTTGCTCTTATGCCCTTGTAATTTGTAGCATCACCCTTTTATCCACAATCACCACAACTGTACTTTTTTTCTTTCTCTGCTCCAAAAAAGTACAGGTGTTTCGGTCCAAATCATTTTTTCGGTGACCCCAGGTGGTGTTGATAGGTGGTGGGGGCACCGAGAGAGCCAGAAAGGGTGTTGGAGGTGATATGACTGTGGAAGCCCTGTGAACTGTGAAGGAAACATTTGGAATCAGTCAAAAGCTTATCCTCTAACCATTTACTTGGAGTCTGCTACAAGTTATTTATTGGTCTTTGTCTTTCAGTAATGTCAAGGAACATTTCTTTGAGGTTGAGTGCCGGATGTAAAGTTTATATATCACATGTTTTTTAAAGTAATTTTTATTTTAAAATATATTAAAAAGATTTTTTTTAATTTTTAAAATTTATTTATAAAATTAGAAAACACAAAAAAAATTAAATAAAAAAATAATTTTTTTAAATGCCTTCTTACATTATTTGGGAGTGTGGCCCAAATGAAAGTTGGTTAAAATTTAATTGTTTTAAATAAATTTTTTTTTATATTTTTGAATTATTTTTATGTGCTGATGTCAGAAATAAATTTTTTAAAAATATATTATTCTGATGCATTTCTAATTTTTTTTTTTGAAAAGCAACTACTATCAATATTCCAATAACTAAAATTAAAAAATTAAGATGCAATAAAAATTTAAAAATTTGAGACATGATGAATAAGAAAAAAATGAATAGAGAATTTCAGAATTCATTTGAATTTTCAGAATTTAAAACTTGATCATTTAAATACTATGGCATTTTTTTTTTGTGTTTTTTTGTTATTATAAATGAAATATTGTCATTTAAATGAAGGAATGGAAATGGGAATGAAAGAACTGGAATGATATTTAATTACAATACTGTGTTTGGATAATAATAATAATAAGGAATTGAAATGAATTTTTAATTTTCAATACCTCGTTTTTATAATAAAAAATAATTACAAAATGATTTCACAGATAGTGCATGATGGAGTGGTAATAATATTATCTTAATAATATATTTTTTAAAAATTAATGCCACCATCATGTAAAGTAGAGTTTATGATAAAAGAAAAGTGATAGGATGATAAGTTGTTGCCAGAGTTATGCAATATAAACATGACATTGACCAATATATATATATATATATATATGTTTCTGTCATAGTTTTAGTTTTTAAACCCGGCTCAGTCCAAGATTCAAGTTTCAGGTTTTGATAAGATCAACCGGGTTAATTCCTATTTAAAAAAAAATAGCATCGTTCTAGTAAAAAACAAAAACAAAAGTCAACGGGTTGCAACCGGGTTTTTGACCAGGTTTTGTCAGGTCAACCGGGTCATTGGATCACCCTGTCGGGTCGGCCGGGTCACACCGGGTCATAACTTTTTTTATTTTTTATCAACCCAGTCTAGTTTCAGTTCTGAATCAGCTGAATCCTTAGTCGACCCGCTATTTCAAGTCGGTTTCAAAACTATAATTTCTCTTCTCCCCTTATCACATCATCACCATCTATCCAATTCCCACTAATGTAATTATCATAAAATAATAATTCCATCGTCTACTCATAATTCAACATAACTACCATTTGGAACCATCATCATCAAGGGCCAACTCATCTCTTCCTTTTTGTTTATCAAATACCAAGAAAACAAAGGGCATAAAAGCAAAACCCAAAACCCACCATGACCATCCATGCAAAGAACAAGAAAACTTTCCCCACAGCAACATTGAAGATTCGAATCTAAATCCTCCCATTGGAACATTCCAAAATAAAATGCGAATCCGACGGCTATAAAATCCTCCAAATGCCCCACACAAGCCACAAATCCATATTTCAACAAGCATAATTCCATAGCACATTGGCATCCTTCTCCTACAAATTTAACCCCACAATAACATCTTCTTGCCAACTCACGCACAACCTTAACACCAATAAATAACCCTGATTAAAACTCTCTCTCCCTCTCCTTGTCCCTCCGTCTTTCTCTCTCAAAACCAGCAATCTCTCTCCCTCTCCCCGCCAGGAAAAACCCCATTTTCCGGTAGCGGGAAGGATATTTGACCGTTAGGTTTCACCAGGGCTCCGTTGCTTTTTCTTTGCCGACTTTTCAAATATTTAAAAGTTAGTTATAATGACGACCGTGGCTTCTCCAAGGAAATCATCATTTACAGAGGTTTTACAAAGAGTTTATGGGAATCTGGGGTCCTTAAGTAGTAGTAGCAATAGCAGCAACGGCTTTTATAGTAATAATCTACAAAAGCACAAGGGTTATGTTCATGAGAGTGAAGATGATTTTGAAGATGAAGATGGGACCATGGAGCTTGAGCTTGTTCAGATTGGTGCTGAAAGAACCAAGAATGTTTTGATCCTTATGAGCGATACAGGTGGTGGTCATCGTGCTTCTGCTGAAGCCATTCGTGAAGCTTTCAAGCTTGAATATGGTGATGAATACAACGTATGTGATCTGGGTTTTGAGTTCGATTCTGTGCATGACATGATCTTTTTTGGTCTTTTGTTGCCTCTGATTTTGATCTTTTATTGCTCTTGTTAGAGGTGTTTATTTTTTTTCATATATATGTAAAGGTAAAGAAGGAAAGTGCTGATCTTGTCAACATGGTAGCAGCCATCTTGTTCTTCTTGTATTTATTTGTTTGTTGTTTTTCTTTTTTTTTTCTCTGTCTCTCTGAGTTACCAATCATTTCTTTTTCATTTTTCATGTAAAATGATGAATTCTTTAATTTCCACTTTCATTTCTGTTTTCTTCTTCTTTTTTCTTTTTCATTCAATCATTTTTTCCTCTTTTCAAGGCCCTTTCCCTATCTCTCCTCTTTGTTTTAATGGTGATTTTTTTTCTCTTGACTTGGACAATTCCTCTGCTAAAAAAGGCCTCTAGTTAATTACATGTCATTGCTTTTGTGATTATAATTTAAACTTAAGAGGTTAGGATTTGTGGTTACAGATAATCGTGAAGGATGTTTGGAAAGAGTACACAGGCTGGCCATTGAATGATATGGAGGGGCAATACAAATTCATGGTGAAACATGTACAGCTATGGAAGGTGGCATTTCACAGTACTTCTCCAAGATGGATACACTCTTGCTATCTTGCCGCAATCGCTGCCTACTATGCCAAGTACTTTAATTTCCTCAATCTTTCTGGGGTTCTCTCCTTGTTTTACTTGGAAATATTTTCACATTTTATGATAATTCTTTGCCCGCAAGTGGGTTGTAGTTTATAGTTTTAATTTACAGTTTTCATTTTTATCCATTAATTTGGTCTCTAAAATAAATTAAAAGCTTGAATCTCTTGATTAATAAATGTCAGAGCTTTTAAGGACTTCTTTATTCTTTCTCCCTTCCACTTCTGATCGTGCATTTGTAGTCTCTTCTTGAAAATGATTCTTTATGACCCCACTAATCAGCTCATAATGTTAAGCACTGCTGTAGCTAAAATGATATGTTTCTTGAGCTGGAAATGTGATTGGATGTCGGAAAGATGGGTGAATCCAATGTTTGTTATCATTATAAGTCTAACAGAACTTCTTTAATCTTATTCTGTTGTGTGATTGCAGGGAGGTTGAGGCTGGTCTAATGGAGTACAAGCCAGATATAATTATCAGTGTTCATCCCTTGATGCAGCATATTCCCCTGTGGGTTCTGAAATGGCAAGGCTTGCAAAAGCAAGTTATTTTTGCTACAGTCATCACCGACCTCAATAGCTGCCATCCTACATGGTTAGTTGATTGAGTTATTTTGAAGTAAGATGTTTCATTAACCCCACAATCATAAATTGTTTTATCTTAACAAAGGGATTTCTCAGGTTTCATCCTGGGGTGAATAGATGCTACTGCCCATCAAAGGAGGTAGCTAAGAGGGCTGCACTAGATGGGCTGGAAGATTCTCAAATCCGTGTTTTTGGCTTGCCCATCCGACCGTCTTTTGCTCTTGCAGTTCTTTCGAAGGTGCACAATTGTGATCACACATTTGCATTCACACATGCTCTACTACGATGATTTGCTCAACTGACTGCTTCTTTTGTTTCTTGTTATGTAGGATGAGTTAAGAGAAGAGCTTGAACTGGACCCTGATTTGCCTGCAGTTTTACTGATGGGAGGTGGTGAAGGTATGGGGCCTGTTAAGAAAACAGCTTTGGCTCTTGGAGAATCACTGTTTGATAAAGAACTTGGAAAACCACTTGGGCAATTAATCATCATTTGTGGGCGTAATAAGGCTCTCAAATCAACCTTGGAGTCTCATGAATGGACAATCCCAGTTAAGGTAGAGGACTTTACTTCTTGTGCATGTAATATGTGTAGCGTACGATATACTTCATACATTGACAAAAGTATTTATTTGTTGAAGGCCCTGGTTTGCATTATTTCAGGTTAGAGGATTTGAGACACAGATGGAGAAATGGATGGGAGCTTGTGACTGCATAATTACGAAAGTATGCTTGAGATGCTTCACTTTTCTATACTAAATGAATCCTTCTTGTCTATGAACTTAATAGATTTTAGTGACTTCTAACGTTTCACAGGCTGGACCTGGCACAATCGCAGAAGCATTGATTAGAGGGCTTCCTATTATTCTCAATGACTACATTCCTGGACAAGTAAGCCATCAACATTCTGCGCTTTCGCTTAACTTGACAAATTGATAGGCAACATTTAGTCCTGATTTCTTCTCGTTTTTGTTTCTTCATCTGTCAACTGCAGGAAAAGGGCAATGTGCCTTACGTTGTAGATAATGGGGCTGGTGTCTTCACCAGAAGTCCTAAAGAAACAGCAAGAATCGTTAAAGAATGGTTTAGCACGAAAACAGATGAACGTAAAAGGATGTCAGAAAATGCACTCAAACTAGCCCAACCGGAGGCCGTATTTGACATCGTGAAGGACATTCACGAACTCGCGCAAGCACGCGGTCCTCTTGCGAATATCCCTTACATATTGACATCATCATTCGCAAGCATAATCTGATCAATGAAACCTTACATCATCCAAGGCGCATTATCAACTGAGACCAAGGTGTGTCAGCGCTAGAATGAAATGTACAGCTAGTTGTAGTAGTATCATTCTTTGTCCTCAAGGGTCTTTGAACACCAAAAATAGGGTCGTGAATTGCTCTAAATTAGTCAGTGAAGGTTGTTTTTCTTTTGGGATATTCTTTTGGGAGGAGTTAATTAGAGGTCTGGTAAGAGTTGATTGTGTTTCATCATTCTTTTCTTATTATTGCAGTGTTCTAGTTTTCAGGATATGTAAGTTATTTCACTTTGGGGTGTTTAGTTTAACATTTGGCATTAATGATTCCTTGAAATCAAAGTTTTCACGGTATTGGTATTATATTGATATTGTAGTACAGAATGTTTTTTTAAAAAAAATTTAGCTTGAAAATATATTAAAATATTTTTGTTTTGTGTTTTATTTATTTTTTATATCAGAATATTAAATTTCACAATGCAATTTCGAACGTTTCCAAACATAACTTGGGTTCATAACTCAAACCCAATCTAGTTTATGAGTTTGACAGGCTGATGAGTCTGACAGGTTGATGAGGTCAATTTCCATCTAATTCCGAATTTATTTTAGATCCCAAACCAAACAGTCCTAGTTTGCTTGACTAGGATGATGGTTTTACTTTACAACAAAGATGTCTAGTTTGCTTAAACAAGATTTCCTTGTAAAATGATACCGATAATCTGAATATTTCAAGACACAGCATAAAATGTGCTAAGTTGCAAGAACAAGATTGGTCCCCAAGCAAACAATATTATAAATTAATAACTTGTTAGATTTCCTTTCAATTCTTTTTGCAGTGTTCGTGACATTTGCCGGATGTTTCCAGCATAACTAACTATTAAGTAGAAGCAATATTCTATTAGTCAAGTGGTAGAATATTGCTATTACAACCTTTGACGTGTGGCTCATGGTACGCACAAATGATCCCTTCATAAGCTTTGACCATAACCTTTCAAAAAAAAAAAAAAAACCCTCATTTGAAAGGTTGATCGACTTTGACTTGGAGGAATGGTAGGTTTTGATTAATATAAACCCTATTTTATTCATGGAATGGTAGGTTTTGATTAATCCAAATACCAACTTTAACTTGTTATTATCTTGGCTTTAAATTTTAGAAAAGGTCATGAAAACAAAAATTCTTATAAATATATCAATTCAAATACAATGATATATTTCATTGTCAAATAAGTCTGCGTGTAATATTATGGTGTAGGGAATTTTTCAGAGATATTTTTCATAAAATATATCAAAATAATTTATTTTTAATATTATTATATTTTTTAAAGTTAAATATATTTTTAAAACAAACTCAAATATAAATTTAAACGTAAAAATAAGTAGTAGCTTGTGGAAAATCGGTGACAGCATTGTGGAAAATTTGGAGCAAGCCAGCCAAGAAACACGTTGTAGCTTGCAAGCTAAGATTCTTTGCTTAGAAAATTGATATGATCAATTCGAAGTTTAAAGGCCAAGCTGTGATTGCTGGTGGCTGGTTGCAGGGACACTGCAGAGCCAGAGTGTCAATAATCACAGATGGTGGTGGGCAGGGGCGGAGCCTTTTACAAGGCTAAGGAGGGCTGTAGCCCAGGTTAAAAAAATTAATAACCCATTTTTTTTTAAATTTTTCCACAGCCTATGTCCCACACTTTTCCTCTCTTTTACAGTTTTA
>Ga0307510_10002249_pt1 | contig 21820 bp, 13 predicted proteins | sample 12_EM_MG_FD_207224 | JGI IMG/M metagenome (GOLD analysis project Ga0307510, IMG submission 207224) | Populus trichocarpa ectomycorrhiza microbial communities from riparian zone in the Pacific Northwest, United States - 12_EM | ecosystem: Host-associated > Plants > Roots > Unclassified | place...
CACATCAACAGCGGCTCTTGGGAAATAGTAGTGAAGCACGCAAATCACAATCACACACACTCCTTTAGTCTTTAGTACTTAGCAAGCGACACAGTTGCCAGCTACGCGGTCTTAAAAATCAAAATGGCTACAAGCTAGCTGTAGAAATTAATTGCTATTGACAAATTCAATGGCGTGTCACCGATGAACGGAGTCAGGATTAGTTGACACCACAAGCTTAATTTCTTCTTAACCTTTAAAGTATGCCACATAATTTCTCTTCTCTTGTCCTCTCTGTTTTGGGATCTACTAACTCTATTTTGTTTTGATTTTTTTACAATTAGGACAAAACTAGATCAACATGTGATTTAGAAAAGTAGATCAGATAGTAAAAAATGTTTGTTTTCTCTCTTCATTTCTCTTAAGCTCGAATCTTAAAATAATAATCAAAAGGAGATATTTTTTATGAATATATTTGGTTGCTAATATGAGAGGTGTATTTAAGAGTATTTAGTAGAAAAACTTGTTTTCAAATGACGTACAAATTCATTCAAAATATCCTTTACTGTTGACGGTAAAGAGGGTTGATGTATATATGCATGGTCATAGACTTTAAAATTGATCGATTTTTTAATAAAAAAATTTAATTTGTTTTCATTTTTTTAACATTAGCATTGCAAGATTTTGAATTCTACTGTCGATTATCTTTACCTTTCTTTGCTTAAACCTCAGTTTTGATTTGTAATTTTGTGGTGCTCTTGGCATGATCAGGTGGCAAACTGTGGGAGACGAGGGTGGTATACAGTATGGCCCTTTCCCTGTGCCCAAACTGGGGCTACCTATAAGGGTGAACCGCAGGAACAAAGCAGCAATATCCTGATCGGATAGAAATCGGATTCTCAACAGTGATCGGAACTGTTTCAATGAGGCCAAAAAAAGCAAAATGGCCCCATTGAGTTTCTTCTTTAAATTTTCCATTTTGTTTGTTTCCCTCTAGTTTTATTTTGGCTGTTAAAAATCGTTGTTGGGGATCCTTAATTTTCTAATTTGATGGGCTGTGTATGGTTTGTTAATATAGGTACGTAGGTTGGCAAGTCAATGTCAAGAGCATCCTCACGTCTAATTCTGCCTTTAATTTGACGTCTTGTAACATATAATTGCTTGCAGAAGAAACGAAAAGGAAGTAATAAAAGAATTGAAAACAGGGAACAAAAGAAATAAAGGTTTGTTTGAACTATGAATTTGAGCTTTTGGACACGAGTTCGTGTATTTCGAGGATCAAATGTATGTGGCTTTGAATGGTGAATGAAGTAGTTATCATGTCCATAGATTTTTTTCTTTTGCTCCTCTGGTCTACAAAGAACCCAGAGAAAGATAACATTGGCAAAGATAATCAACTGGGTTTGCGCCACGTGGAATTACTGGGTTTGTGCTCGGTAGAGTTCCACGTCGGGCTGGCTGTTCGCATTGGAGCAGAGCATGCATGTGATGATAGGAAAATATTCACAGGGAGAGATTCTTTTCGTCGCGTAAAATGTGTGCTTGAAAATTTCACAGGATGAGATGGTGAATCGTGACTTGGAAGGATATTTAAACATGGTCCAGTCCTTGGTTTGATGCCTTGAATCGCCATGGCTTCCTCGAAGAAAATCCCAAAATTACTGTTGACTTTTTTAAAGTTAAAGAATCTAGCATTTTCTTTAAAATCTCTTCTTCTTTTTTTCCATATAAAGCAACACCCAAATATATAAGAAGGCCACCAATTTTGTCACGGATGAAAACAACACCAAAAACAAGCAATAAAGAATTTCTACCAAATAGCTTCACATTACCAGCAAAATATGTGATGGTTTCTCCACCAAGAGAACTTTTAGATATTTACTCCACAACTTTTATCATCTAAAATAAAAAGAATATAAACTTTGACCCCATTGGGAGGCTCATTCTCCACAATATACTTAATCAAAAATCATTTGGAGCCACATCTAATTTGGTGTTCTTATTTTTTCACTATTAAAATTAGAGTTCATTTAACTAACATAGCATGAACATCTTTCACATGCACAGAGTCATCAAAAATTAAGATTTATATATTGAAATCTTCTCCTTTAGCATCATCTTATTCATTCTCATCAAATTTTAATTGTTGATTTAAATCCATTAAGGAACTAGAATCATAAAAAATTTTAATTTCAAAATCATATTCATCTTGATAAAAATGTTGTCTCCAACTTTGCTTCTACCTATTAAATGAGTTTTTAAAGTTAACCATAGATTCATGATTACTCTTCTGACAATTCTTTAGTTTTTTCTTCTTCATCTCCACTAATTGACTGGGTAACTCTTCAATTAGGCTCTGAAATTGCATCACCACTAACTAAAAAGTCAATCGTGCAATTCATCTTTATATATTTTCTATCACCAGTTCTTGGACATCTCTTTTTTTAGGGAGAATTTTTTTTATCTCCTACATGAGCACATTTTATTCTATGATCACCTCTTAACATCATTATTATTCAACAACACACAACAACTAACCATCAGAAATCACAAGGTTCTTATATCAACTGATGCAGACATAAACAATACAAGAAAGACAACAATGGCTACAAACAAAAATCCTAATTTAAATTTTTATTACTTTAATATTTTCTCTAATCAAAACTCAATATCACAACTCTTTTACGTAACTTATATACTAGAAAAACCATTATAAACAAAGTTAAAAAAAAATAATAAAAGAGTTCAAACCAAATAAAAAAAATTAAATCAACTAAAACAAATATAGTAAATCTCGAAGAGTATATTCTAAATCTTATTTGAAAGCATTCCCACATGAAATAGCTATGAAATTCTAACACTATAGCAAACAATGACTCTAAAATCTAGTATAAAAATCTCAATCTGTTAACAGAAAGAAAAGATGTGTGTTAAGAAAAAATCTCCTTTTTTATTCTTGGTTTTTATTTTTAAAATTGTAAAATAGACTTTTAAAAACAGAAAATAGAGAGTAATAACAGAAGAACTAATAACTATATCGACAGCGACATAAAAAGTTAAAAAAAAATGATAAAGTTAGCATGACTGGTTAAAATCTTGAAAAAAGTTTTGTGAAAACTTTTATGATAAAAAAAAGGCAACAGGCGAAGTTCTAGTGGTTTTAGCCACTAGAACTCGATGTATGCAGATCACAGCTACTGCTAGCCCTAATCAAATCAAAAGCACAGATGTACCAGATGATGTCTTTAATAAAATGAGAAGGCACCATCATGCAGAACAATATTACAAGTCCAGAGAAGCAGCAGTCCCCATGATTTTTGCATGTCCTTTATTGTAAGATCACCTTTCCACTGTCGGGAGACTTGCAGGCTATACTAGTTTGGGATACTTGCATGCGCATTTAAAACCCAGAGACCATCTACAAGGATTCAACTCTAAGTTTTCAGGCTTTCGTTCAGTATAGACAACAAAAGAACTAAAACTTTCAAAAAAAACCTCTACGACCACTATGCTACCAAAACCAAATCATCTCCAAAGTCAAAGTAAACATTCTAGCTGTTTCCTCGTACGTAATTTTTGTTATATAGATCAACCAGGACCCAAAACAACCAAATTCCTCTTCCTGTAATGACTGGATGATTTTTTTTATGAATATTATAACTTTTATGGTGGGCTTTTTGTTTAAAAAATATATTTAGTAGAGCTTGGTCTCTCAGACGAATTAGCATGTCCCAGACAGAAGAACACGAGCAAAGGAAAATGGAAGTTTCCATATAGCTTTACTAATTTGTTATATATCAATTTCATATTTGAATTATGGAAAGCAAGTACTTAAAACCCAGATCCCTATTTCCATATGTAGCAAGGCTACAAGATTTCGTGAAGGAAGTGAATACCAAATAACATGTAAAAATCATAGCCCCTTCCCATCTATCACAAGACTAAAAATGACACTTGGTGTCGATACACGACGTCGGGGGACGGCTCCGCTTTTTGTTTATTTAACAAAAAGGTTTTTTGTCGATTAAGGAAAAATGAAGATTTTATTAGAGTTGCCATCTAGTAATTTGAGGGAACTAGAAATCCCAAATTAGACACTATTCCCAGAGATTCAGGTACAGGGTTAGTTATGATTAACGGAAGGTAGACACCACCCTTAAAACATCCTTTCAAGAGAAAGGTTACTCTTACTTGTGTGTTTTTTATTTGATTTAAATGCTATTATATTTTGAGCTTATTTGCAATTTTCTTTTTTTTAAAATGGTTAACGTCGGTCCCTAAAATTAGAAGACACGTTAAAAATGACATCAGTCCCTAAAACTAGGAGACTCGTCTAAAATATTGACGTTTTAACCCTAAAAAGGAGAGTTGTGTCTGAGTTAAAAGAAATAATAATGGACATAATCCATATTTGGTATTTAAAATTTTGACATCAGTCCTTATTCTATAAATAAAAGAGACGTGTCGACAGACAATATTCATAGGAGATACGTCAAAAAGTGACATCAGTCCCTAAATAATAGGAGACTTGTCTAAAATATTGACGTTTGTCCCTAAAAAGGAGAATTACGTCTGGGTTACCAAAAGAAATAATGGACATAATCCATATTTGGTATTTAAATTTTTGACATCGGTCATTTTCTAAAAAAGAGACGTGTCGACAAACAATATTTATTTATAAAACAGAAATTATTTTGATATTGTTGAGAAATAGATATAACCATACTTGAGAATTAGGCTTTGGACCCACAAACGATGACATTATAAGATGGGTGTTGGACCCGCGTCGTTATTCCTTTTATATTTATTTTTTTGGTTTTTTTGTTGTGTTTTTTTTACATGCAAGAAAATTTACAAGCATTTATATATAAAAAAATATCAAAAATACCATCAGGAACCCCAAAAAATTACCTGAGTGCCACTGTATAGGCAAAATACTGAAATACCCTTGAATTTCTCGGAAAATTACGAAAATGCCCTGGTGGCGCGTGTGGCTCACGCGCGGTTACTGTTGGAGGCGGTGAATTTTTCCGGCGATATTTCCGGCTACAAAATGGTTGATTCAGGTAGATATGACGGAGAGGATTCTGATGACGGTGGTTTCGACTATCGTTGATGGCTGATGAGGGAGAATCGTCGGTTTGAAGCTTCGGGTGGCCGACGAAATTGGCAGCCTTTTTCCGGCCAGATAGGGAGGATAAAACCCTGAAACAGGCCGAGGTTTTGCTTTATATGAGGCTAGAAACCTTTCTGTGGTGGTTCGGAGGCTTCACACGGCCGGCAATTAGAGATCGGATGAGAGAGAGAGAATCGCCGGTGAGAGGAGAGAGAGACTCCTAGATTTTGCTACGGTGTGAACGCGAGCATGGCACACCGGTGCAGCTGAAGGTTGTGAACCGTGTGATCGCTGATGAACTGATCCTACGGTTGTGATTGGCTTGATCTGCAAGTTAATTGGACAGTCCGGATGGGCTGATTTGTGATCTGGTATGGCGCGGTGTACTGAGAGGTTGGTACACCTGGTGACGTGGCACAACAGGATCAAATGACAGATTATTTTAAGGGCTGAGATGGATTTGGTTTTAAATCTAAGTGTGGTAAGCCCTATTGTATCCTATTAAATCAAAGGTCAAGGCTGTTAGGATATTTTTGGTATTTTTTAAATTGTTTTTTTTTTAAATCAATATCTTACACTCGCGAATAAAAACTAAAAAAAACCTTAAATAGTAATCCAAATCTCTCCTCTCTCTTTCTTTTCTTTTTCTTTGGCGAATTGTAACCGGCTATAAACTCTTTTCTTTTCTTCTTTTTTTTCCTCCCTCCCCCTCGCGAATTGTAACTGGCTATTTATAGCCAATAATAGGGGACATAAATCTAATGCACTTGGCATGAATCTGCTTTAAAGAAAAATTTCATCGTCACAGCTACTCCGCCTATTATTGACGCAACTGCCCCCACCTAGTATGATAAATTTTGTATTATTAATTTTGTTTTATTATATATAATAATAAATATTTATATAGGTAAAATTAAAAAAAAAACTCAAATCATTATTAGAAAAAGCCCAATTCAACAGCTAAAAATCAATTTTAATGACCAAAAATTATGTTGAGACACTAAAAAAAAACTTTCGATGGGTATCTACCCGGTGGACCGGGTTTTGACCAAAAATAACAGTTTTGACCCAAAATGGTTTGAAACTCATTTTTTATCTCGGTCGACATGGTTGGACCCGTATTAACCCAGTGGACTCGGTTTTGATTGAAAATGACGGTTTTGACTCGAAACGGCCTAAAAACTCATTTTTTACCCTGGTCGACATGGTTTGACCCGTATTGACCCGGTGGAATCGGTTTTGAACGAAAATGACGGTTGACTCGAGAAAAATATATTTTTGAATTTTAAACTTTTTTCTTAAATTTTTTGGATTTTTATAAATAATAATAGAAATAAAATAACATTTAAGAAAATCTTAGTGAATTCAAAATTGGGCTACAACACTTGTACGAACTTTCTAAAAACTTCCCGAAACGAGGAAGCACATGGAGAAAAATACTTAAATTATAGCACATAGGTGGGACTGAAACTGGTAAACTTCCAAGAAACACGTTCGCAAAACATAGACAAGTCATGCCTGCCAGCCTCCCCATCATACACCTTAAAAAGAGACCAAAAGGCGATAAACGCAAGTGTGGAAACCTGGACATCCCTGCACGGAAAGTTCGACAGGTATATGAAGCCAAAAGAAGACCAGCTACCTATTTGCATGATAATGGAAAAACATCAAAGAAAGAGATCTAGAATGATTTCCATCAGAAGAAAACAACCTGCGTGTTTTCAAGTGATATATTTCTTGCTCTATCTTGAATTTTTCAACCGCATGCTTACAACGTGGTGCAAAGCAAGTGTTTGTTGATATGCTTCTCATCATGATGAGCTGATTATCATGTGCATATGAGCTGGCTTCCACAATGCCCAGATTTTATTTTTCTGGGACTGAACTTAAAGTGTTAATCTATATACCAATCAAATTATAGGGGATATTGGGTCAGCTTCCGTGAGATGTAGGCTTGTAAGAGAATGCAGTCCGCGTCACAATACTACAGCTTCAGCACGTGGCAAAACAGTTCCAGCTGAATTGTAGATCATAAAAAAGATGAGGATCCACCTATACTGCATAAACTTTGCTCCATGGTGTTGTAGGCATCAAGATGTGTCTTACAACAAGTCGTCCCTGTTGGATTGAGATACACATGTTTCTACTAAAAAGTCAATGAGGTGACCCTAAAATAAATAAACTTTGCTCCATGGTGTTTCTACAGAAATCATAAACTGCTGCATCCTATCCAAAAACAATGCTTCATAACTAACTATATGGAAGAGGAAACCCCCAACCGGCCACCTAAACTGCACTGTAATCAAGTACACTTCAATTCAAGTCATAAAGGGATGGGGTTAAAGTTCGTATTAGGATCAAATTTAAATTATCATACATCACAAATGGTTCATACAATTTCTATCCTTTCAAATTTCAATGGACAGTCGAAATGAAAAAAAATGAAATGTATTTGTCCTAGTAAGGTTTCGTTAGATAATAGGGAACTGAACTCCAAGCAGAGAATGGAAGACAAGAAGTATATTCAACAACACTTATATTTCCTAACACCATATTCAACAACACTTATATTTCCTAACAACATGTGCTCGATAACAAAAGATTTGACATGCACACATCATGCATGATATCACGACACCATCTTTCTCATAAAAAGTAAGTTGAGAAAATTAATGAATCATTATTTAGAATTGCAGGACGCAATTTATTTACAATTTATAGCTGAATATAACATTCATAATGCTACATATTTGTGCTTAGTTGCTTATGCAGGACAGCTTCAAGAATATAGAAATTTTAAGTTTTTACTTAGGATTTGGGATCAATCTGAACAGTCAATATGTGATTTAGCAATGCTTTGATAGAATTTGATCTGATTTTGTAGAAGTAGAAGGTGAGAAGGAATAATTAAGAAGATAGGATATCGACGAGCAAGGGGGGAAACCCTAGGCATCAAGTCTATAACACAACTTAAAAACTCTCAATACCGTTCCATGAATCTGATGACAAAAAAGTTTGTGTAGTATGTTATATAATAAGCAAAGTACCTCTAGATAGGTAAACTCCTTGTTCATCAAGAATTCCTAAATACAATTATTACTGCTAAATAAACTAGCCTTTTAAAATGAATGATGACTCCCAAATGGGAAAACAGCTAAACATGATGACCAAAGAAATCCCTCAATAACTTGTAAAGCAAACGCCCAGATTAGAAAACTAGAAACCTGAACTTGTCTTTAGACTTCAAAAGTCTCTGTCGATGGAAAATTACTTCGTTAAGGTGTCCAAATTGAACAATTAATTTTCTAACAGTAATATAGTTGCGTCATCATATTGCTTATAAATACCCTTGAGATGAATGACTCTTTAATTATAAAGGAAATTCTTAGATATGACAACCTATACCATCTAGTCTCGTCACTGGTAGGAGCTGATTGTAGTTCCTCATAGATAGAATCAATTTCAATGCTCATTGTTGTCTTGTTACAAATTCATCCAAGTATTTTTATTTTAGCTCTTCACTTAAAATCATTAAGGGACTTGACTAACCATCATTATCGACCAGGATAGCAGCTGGTTTAATATAGCAGAATAAACTATTCCCAGCATTTTCATTTCAGTATCTACACAAGTGGAAGAAACTGCATTATAATGCTGCATATCTGACAGAGACTTCAACCTGAATTGCATTTGATTAATGCAAACTCTAAGCAAGAAAATGGTGAAAGTAGGGAACATTGGAATGTAAAACAGAAAGTATTAATCACACAAACTTTTGCTGACCATCACAATTCTTCCAAAGCAGTGGTTCTATGTCTTTCAATTGCATTCTTAATATAATGTGTGATTAGTAAAGACACCCAACAAAAGAATTAAGCGTTTTCCCCCAACTCAAACATAAATATCTCAATAACCTCAAGGCAGTGTGAACTCTTGAAGCAAGTCATCTCCAGAAGATATATCAGATGACACGTTACAGGATGAAAAAAAGAGGCTTATTGGTTTTAAGCAAATTTTCAACAGATTGGAGATTTAAAGGCTCTTAGGCACACTATCAGTTCAACACAACTGCACACCAGGCAGGTCTAGCCACACCATTCTATGCTTACACTTTGCTAGACAAGACATACCAATAGAGGATTCAAATCATTGTGATTGCAAGTTCTATGACATTTCTCCTAAAATACCATTTGGACTGTTAATGATGAAACACCAACTCCAAAACTTCCATTTTTTTGTGTGTTATTAAAATTTTTAGGAACATAAACTTGGGATAAGCATCTTCTGAAAATCCCCAAAGATCTAAAATATTGATTGCCTTATTTCTACCATTTGATGGACGTGGCTAGCTCCTTTTAGTTTATCAAAAAGAGCAAAGGAAACAGTGCAATCAAGTTGAGGGAGGAGCTTTCTTTGAAATTGTTTTTATTTTATTTCTGAAATAATGCTTATTTAATTAATTTAGGGTCATATGATTAGCAAGTGAACTTTTAAATATTTCCTTGGAGGTTAAGTGTTTTTTCTGGTTGAACAAGGCTAGGGAATCCTTTTCCTACAAAGCTATAGAATTTTAATTAGTATAGATAGGATGCTGGGGGGTTAGTTTAATAGATGATCTTTTTTTATTTATCAATCTACTCAGATTTTTAGATGTTTCTTTATGTTCCCTATGCCTTATTGTCTTGTTCCAGCTTCAATTTTGTTCAATTTTAGCCATTAGATTGCTGTTATCTGCTGTTCCTTTTCCTACCCTACATCAGAAGTTCTAATAACGACAGACATTTGATAATCCAAATAATCACAAACTAACATTCTGCCAGCACTTTACTGTAGATTTTAACAGGGGTTGTTAAAAACTCAATTTTTTATCCTCTTCTTGAAACAACCCTATATAACTCAATAGGCAAAAGACAATGGCTAAGAGCTCAAATTTTTGAAAGCCATGGGCCATACATGACAAAGCAAGGCACCATGTGGAGTGCTGAAGATCTCCAAAGACCAACACCCACCCACTTTAATGTCCAGAATAGAAGTGTTCTTTAGCTTCAAGAGAAAAACACACAACATGCATGCGTAAATAAACCACAATTGATTCCCTAGTCGGAGCTATTAACAACTATCTATCAAATACTAAATGACGGATAGAACAGCAAAATGGCATGGGCAGTGCCAACACAGCCAACTGCTAGAGCAACAAAATTTTCAAATAAGCACTGTGCTATGGCAAAGTTGGCAATTATATAAGCAGGAAACATGGAAATATTAAAAGATGATCACTTTTGTTTTTTTGTAGAATAAAAATGACCATTGATCATTCAAATGCTAGAAAAAAGAAAAGAAAAGAAAAGAAGAAAAATGCCCAGACCAAATGGTATGCCCAGCAAGCTTATCTCTGGAAAACCATAACTCTTTCATGCAAATTACATGATGCATAGTAATGAATAAAAAAAAAGTCATGGCAAAGCACTCTGAAAACTTACATGAAGAAAAGCTGAAAGACATAAATAACGATAATAAAATTGCACATTGTGTAATCTAATTTTTTTCCTTCTCATTCAAAAATCCAACTACTTATATCCGAGATATTGGTCACATTGAAAAATCAACAATCCATACCTGGAGGCCATCCTAATAAACCAAAGGAATGAACTTGTACTGAACTTTACTCATGTACTCTAGATACTTCTCCCCGAAAGTCTCAATCATTAAACCCTCCTCCATTTTTGCCTTCTGTGCATAATACATCAAACATACCGCTACCACAAACAACAGGCTCAAAGGTGCACGAAGCGCAATGAAATAAGTCACAAAGAGAAGCAATGTGGACGAATAGATAGGGTGCCGGACCCACCTATATGGCCCAAACTGCACAACAGCAGAAGGCACCACCACCTTCTCTGAATACTTAGCAAGGTAAAATGTAGAATTATATTGCATTAGCAAAGTTGCCAATATCAAAATCCAAATCCCCACATTGATCCACCCACCAGGAATAAGGTGCAGCTCTGGCCCTTCAAAAGCTGCAAGCCAGTGCCCAGCCATGACCCCAACACAGAACAAAAGGCGACACCATCTGGGTGGGTTTAAATCCCACTTGGGGTCGTGCGGACGTGCATAATAATCCCCATACAAACGTTTCCTCACACTTACATTGAAGAAGAAGAAATAATGATACACCAAAAAGAACACAAAAGGCCATCCTTGTAGATATCCACTGAAATGGGCAGGAGGGACTAGAGTTAACCAAGTGAACACTGATGTAACAATTGCAAGTTGCTCAAAAATGCTAGCTTCACCGATTGAATGCTTATAGAAGCAGTATAACCCATAAACAGCAAGTGATATAGCCACAAACCATGGCCAAAACAACCATGTCCAGCTAAAATACATCCAGAAAAACGGGTTAATTACCAAATTCACAGTCCATTTTGTGGCAGCAATTGCAGCCGATAAGATAGCAGACCACTTGATGATATCAACAGGGGTTAATTGCAAAAGGGTAGCTTTCAGTTTCTCAAGAGAGAGGTTTTTTAAGGGTTTTAAAAATTGGTGGGTCTGAAGCCCCTCTGTGCTTACAGCGCCGGAATATGAGCATTTGGGAGGAGATAACAAGTGGGTTCCCGTTATTTTCAGAGATGAAGTTGATAGATACAATGAAAAAGGAGGGTTTAATGGGTTTTTTATGGGTTTAAGGTTTTGACCAGAGAGTACACTGGTATTTGATAAATGGGATTGAAGGTGTTTGTTGTGATGCCGGAAAGAGAGTTTTCTTTTTCTGTTGTTGATGGAAATAGTGAAACTGAATGGAATTGTTTTAGAGTGAAGGAGAACTGATGTAGTTTCCATGGTGAAGTGCAGTAAGAAAGCAGTGAATGCCTTTGTAAGGAACAATTAAGGAAGTTTAACGTTAAAATAAACGGGATGCTTCATGTTCCACTTCCAGGAACAAGATGACCTAGTCTGGTCTGGTCCAAAGTATAGGTTTAAAATCTAGTAGTGTTCTTATCTGATGACCTGGGCTAGCTAAGTCCAACTCCAGCCTCCAGCCTCCAGCCCATTCTTCTGATGGTCTAGTGAAATTAAAGGGTCGAGCTGGGCCTGCTGTGGGCAGAGCAACTGACAGATTCTTAGGTATGGTCTTCTTCTTTCTTTCTTTTTTGGTTAAAAAAAAAAAGATTTTAGTTCAATTATGATTAATGCTGCAAAAATTGTTACAAAATTAAAAATCCAACAAGAAAATAAATTATTTTTTATTTAATCTAACCACATACTTATTAAGATTATTTTAGCTTAAGAGGACAAAAACCATCCTATTTAATTTATTCAAATATAAAAAACCCTTTTTTAATACTATAATTCCATTAAGAAGAAATTCAAAATTTAAGGAATGTTAAGAGACTATTAAAGTAGATGATGAAGAACATGAGAGTTTAATTAAACATTGTATCATTAGATTGTATAGTATATCACTAGTCAGTTTTCTATGCAGTGTTGTGAGGCCCTTTCTAATTTTCTTAATTAAATTATGTGGCAATTAAAATAAATATCAGCTAAAAATCTAATGATTTAAATTCTGGATTAAAAATTTTTTGGTAAAAACTCTTATTTCTTATTCATGTGTTTCTCTTTTTTTATAAAACATATATTTTTTATTTACAATATATTTTTTGAATAAAAAATTAAGATAATTGAAATAAATATTCATAAAAGTTCTACTCGTTTAAATCAATAAATAAATAAATAATTATTTTTTTAATCAAAACTCTCATTCCTTATTTATGGTTTTTTTTTCATGTTATGATGAAAGCATATCTTTTTTTATTAGAAGCTTAGGTTTTTAAACAAAAAAATTATCATGAGTTGAAAAGCAAAATTCAATAGCATAAACATAATCCATAACCTTCAAAAATGCAAAAAAACTGTCTTAATCAATATGAATTAAAAAATCTTTCCAGGTTCATATTTGTTTTTTAAAGAAATTTCAAGATAAAAAAAAAATCTAATTTGACCTCGCTGATTACATAGAATCATTTGGCACAAAAATAAATTGTTTTTATGGCAGGAACCATTACAACGACAAGTTTCTTTCTATGGTGAAATCCGATGAGCTCCTCTCTCTTCCCACCCAAAAAAGATTGGAAATAAAAGTCTGATATGAAAATTAAATTTTTTAAAATTAAAGGAACCGGTCACCTAATAGCGACTAAAATAAACTTTTCAAACAATTTTAAAAGTCATCATCTATTTTACTCGCTTTATTCATTTTAGTCTTGTTTCTTTTAATTAAACTCTCCATCTCAAAAAATAATGCAATTGGATAATAATTTAGTTTTAAAAAGGTTTAATTATACAAAATAAAAATTCAAGGATCAATGTAATGTAAAAAAATTAAGGAGGAGTTTTATGATATTTTAATCATTGGTTCAATGAAATTGCATGACACATTAGAAAATACAAATGAAATGGAAAACCTATTAATATACTCTTATATATTATACGTTTTCTCAATGGCATCTTAATATAAAAAAATCAATCAATCATAATCTTGAGTTCAATTATATTTTTTAATATACTTTTTAAAAAAAGTGCTAATTAACCCTAGGTCCAAATATATTCCAGTGGTTATTTTGTTATTTTTGTTATTTTGTGTTCCATCGCGCGTTGCATGAAAATTAAGGTACACGTGCAACTTGATGGTGCTTTGTCTAAGTACACATACCCAAATCCTCCATCTCCATTTGGGGTCAAACCTGTTAGTTGAGGATTTGAGCTCCTCGAAGGTGAACATATATAGAAGGGAAAAGATTATCAAAGCCATAGATTCCTTTCTTAGACGTGGTCCTGGTGTGGTGCAGCTACCGTAGTTGATGGTGGCTAGCTGACGATGGAGGTTTGAGTGGCTCGCGTGGAAGGCTGCTGTGTTGGTATTGCTGGTTTTGTGGTGACGGGGTGGTGCGGTGAGTGGGTTTGTGGTATTTGCAGTGGAGGCTGGAAGGGGGGCGTTGTCGTGTGACGACGATGGTCTATTAGGCAGTGTCGAGAGGGTTGGTGTGGAGGCTAGTGGAGAGAGAGGGTCTGGCTAGTCGCCATTTTCCAGTGAGAAGGAGATGATGTGAAAGAAATGATAAGGGTGGTGTCTTTGTGAATAATATTTTAAAGCACTCATTAGGTGTTAAAAACTTTATAATGTCAAATCTGTAATATTTTAGATATTTTTTTGTTGATCGAGTTGACGAAGCAATGACTCAGTATGAACTGTAAAATTAATTATTTTAAATTGACATCGACTGGATACGTAAATTACAATGTATAAAATGTTGGTAATCAAAATGTTCAAAACACAAGATATTTTTAATAATTTTCCAACAAAATATGAACTTATTTATAAGAAAATGTTGAAAAGTGAATTTATTGATATTAATAAAATTTATTTATCATTTTATTTTTAAAAATGAATTTTACTATAAAAAACAAAACAAAACATTATCTTACTGTGTTGTTATACTTTGCCCACTCACATTTGCCTATCACCCCACTATTCATAACTTTTTTTTGTTTCTATTCACCCCACTATTCATATCTTACTGTGTTGTTCCTTTAATTTTTTATTTTTTACTCTTTGACATAGAACTTTTTATTTTTAATTTCATCATTGTTATCGTGTCGTACATAACGTCGAATGATGAAGCTATCTCCTAATATTAAAAGAGAGTTTTTGGGTTTAATCATAAAATTATGATTATGGGGTTCAAAAATCATCACCTAGTATTATAGTCATTAAAAAACCTAATGATTTGCGAGAGTTCGGGTAAGGAGGACTCGTTGTGTAAGGGAAAGATGCATCACCCCTAGTACACCTTACCTAAGGTAAGCTGCATTGTTGATCGATTGTTTTTCTAGTTTGTGTTTCTATTCGTTAGTCTCATCTATTGTTCAAGGTAAATCTTCCTTCGTAAGGAAATCTCTATCTTATTGAATTAAATCTTAATCGTTTTAAGGTCTAGATTTAACATCGCATTTATTTCCTAGATATAACTAATTCCTAACATTCCGAATAACAAACTAATTGTTATGACATTTTTTGTATTTTGATCAAATCCTAATGGATAATTATAAACCGGTTACAATATTCATTTTTGTATTTTTTTTAAAACATGATAAAAATATGATTTTATCTTTTATAGAAGATATGAATGAAAAACCTTTAGGATTTGGCTGTATGCATGAAAACAAAATATTTTTTTTATTTTTTGAAAATAAAGTTTATTTTTGGATTTTATTTTTTTGGAATTTTGGAGAAAAATCAGATATTTTTTATACTGAGTCCGTGTCTTATAGTGTAAGTCCATGGCCCGATATTAGACAAAATTGTTAGGGAAAAAGGGCGACAGACCCATAAAAAATTTTAAAATTTAACAATTTTCTTTTTAGTTTATATATATATATATATGGGTTGGACCTGACCCAACCATCTCGGTTAGTCTGAAATGGGTCCAGCCCATCTTGGTTTTTTCTGTAAGACGTGAATTAATTCACGTCCTGCATGCAACAAGAGATAAGATGCAGGAGAGAAGGAACAGAGAAGCTTACCTAGGTTGGATGGGGGTGTTGTTGGTTGACGGTCCTATTGGCGGCTCACGGTGGAGCTATTGATAGCCCGCGACAACTGCTGCCCTTAGGGAGGTGTTGGTCTTGCCGAAGATGTTATGCTGGTAAGGGAGATGTCATTGCTCAAGGTGGAGGTGGCTGCTGATGAACGGGATGCACGACTGTTGATGTAGGAGGTTGGTGTTGGTGAAGGCAAAAATGGCAGGAAGATAGTTTGGTGGTAAAGAGAAGATGTGGGGAGGTTGAACTGAGAAGGACCATAAAAAATCATGAAAATAATGATTTTCAGCTCTCTTTTCTCTCTTCTTTCTTGCCATCCAATGCCCAAAATTCACTCTTACTTATAGAGGGTGAAAGAAGGACATCTTGTCTTTATTGGAAACCAACATTGGCCCTTGATTCAAATGAGAAGGATCTCAATTGTTAGCTCAAAGGCATCATCATGAGCTGTAAAAATTTGGCTGCTACAGGGTGATCGGGTTAGCCTCTTTGGGGCGGCGGCGTGACGGCTATAGAGGCAATCAGCTGACAAGAATTACATTAGGGTCTATTACGATATTAGGCCATCAGAGTGATGTCTTGTTTTTCCGGTTTAGTGAAAAGATGAGACATTAAATGCTATTGAAAAGTAGCCAACTGAGCAGCATTTCAGGTACAAAAAGTTGAAGATGATGAATAGTAGCTAGACGACAAGTCATCAGGAATCTCTTTTTTTGTTTTTGTTTTGGTCAAAAGACAACATTTCATTTAAATGAAACGACGTCATTTTGAAGTTCTTAGGGTTTTAATTAGGGATTTGACTAAAGTTTAATTTATTCCTTCGGATTTTGATTTTTTTAATTGTATTCCTAATTGACCTCAAACTTTTAATTTTATGCAATTTTACCCTCGCCAAACTCCAATATCAATAATGAATTTCTGTGGCTTTTCATTTTGGTTATTGGTTTTGAATTTCTTCAATTTAACCCTAATCTTTGATTTTCTAGCAAATTTGTCCCTGGTTTAAATCAATTGACTTTGTAAAAATTGAATTTGGTCTTCTAAAATTCCAATCTTTTCGATTAAGCTCAAATTAGACTCATAAACTTAATTTTTTAACAATTAAGTCCATAACAAAATTAATTTAACCCATTAAAAGTATAAGTAAGTCTTTGCACCTAATTAAATATTTTAATTTGACCCAAATTAATTCTTAAACATAAATAAACTTTTAATTCGGCCATAATTAAATCAATTTGGCATATTAAAAATTTAATTAGGTCATTGAACTTAATTTTTATATGGATTCATCCAATAATAATTTAATTTGACCTTAAATCTGTATTGTCTTTTCAGTCTTGGGTATAATGAGGTATGATTAGGCTCACAATTTTATCAAAAACTCCAGCTTGATTCTTTTACATATTTGAAACCCTGCTCAACATGTTTTTGCCAAGTTACCAGTCTTTTTGTTATTATTACTTTTATTTTTTGAATGGAAAAAGGTAAATTTAGGGGGGAACCAAAAAATAGGTTATGACAATTACAACTTATATAGGCATCGTTTTATATATTGTAATCCATTTCGATTTGTATGTTCTCACATACTTGATATGTGTACATGATTGTTACATTAAATTAAAGATTGGTTTTATAAAATTAAATTTTAGATTGTTCTTGAAAATAAAATCCAAAAACCAAAGACTAAAATGAAATTAAAAAAATAAAACCTCCTCTCGTATACAATGTTCAAAAGGTGAGGGAAATACAATTCGATTCCTTAAATTTCATTTTTCTATCTTTAGTCTTTGTTGTTTGAACTTTTTATGATTTGATTCTAATATTTATTTTTCACTTTTCAGTTTCTAGATGTTGAGAGATGAGAGAGAAAATCAACAAAAAATAAAAAGGAGAGCGAAAGCTCTTGAATGACCAAATTACAATTATCAATACTGTGATTTTGGTGTTTATATATTCTTTTTTTTTAAAATAAATAGGGAGCTCAATAAGAGAAATCTCTTGAAATGTGTTTTATACATAAATAGAGTTTTAGATGTTTATATGATGCTATTTTAATGTTTTTAGCTAAAAAAGGTTTAAATACGGATTTATGGGATCATACAACTTGAATCTTGATTTTTCAATCATCAAAGCCATCTCAGTGACCAAAATTATTGTAGGTGGATGATATGTGGTCTTTTTAGGTGGTTGACTATGTCATCTATTCTATTTTATTAAAAAAAAAACTAATATTGCATCCACTCCTTTTTTTTTTTTTAAAAAAAAAAGAGTCAAGTATGTGGGTTTGACTTTCTAGACCCAAGCATGAATTTGTGTTAGGCACGAATGCATGTCCTTCTAGTTTAGGTGCGATTGATCTTTTTAAAAAATAGCCTTTAAAGTTTTGTTATTTGATTGTTTTTTTTAAATTTTATAATAAAAATATTTTTGAACACATTTATTAGGTTTATATTTAAATAATTATCTAGTTATACCATACTTTTCAAACAATATTAAAAACTTTTATGGTAATATCAACAATTACTTTTTGAATGATTATACATAAACCTAAAATACATTTTTTTTTTTAAATGTGAATAAAATATTTATTTTATTATCTTATTATTGTGATTTTTTATATAATTTCTCTCAAATTTACTATCCTTATATTTCTTTGATACATTTGAGTAAAAAATATTGAATCATGATTTTTTTTTTTTATGATTATGATTAGTTTTTATTTAAACAACAATGTTTATTGTAAAAGAGACATGCATTTTTCAAAAAACAAAAAGAAGAAGAAGAAGGAGGAGGAGGAGGAGGAAAACACATGAATAAGGAAAATTTGTTTCAATTTAAGATATACATTTTCTTCCTTATTTAAAATTAATATATTTTTTAAAAACATATTTTTTTGTTACCTTTATTTTTTATCCAATAAATTATATTGCTAATATAAAAATATTTTTTTTGTAAGAAAAACATTAATTCTAAATGAAAATACATTTTCCTATAAAATTTAAATCATTTTCTTCTTGATGAATATCCTTTTTTTTTTATAAAATTAATTAAAAAAATAAAAAGAACCTCACAACATGGACTTAAATATTTGTATTGGTATCTATCTCTTGCATTTTATAAAATAATATTAATTTTTCATTTTAATCTTTAATTAGTGTAAGCAACATTTTTTACAATTTACCAATTTATATATTTTTAGTTTCATATTATTAAACTCATATATCATCTTTCTAGTTTTTAATTAAAAACTTTCAGCATAAAAAAATATAGACACTTCTTCTCTTGTATTATAAATGAAAAACAATGTCTATATTAGACACCTTTTCTCTTGCATAAAAAAAAATATAAAAAAAATCAAGTTAACGTGATAAATTTGAATCATAAGACCAAGATAACTCAATAAAAAAACAAATCAAAACAATCATGAAGCTCAATTCCTCGTTAATCCAACATTGAATAATAAAATTGAAAAAAATTCAATTATAAAAAGGATAGAAAAGACCCGAGTAATCCCGGTTTAACTCGCCAAACTCTTGACCTGGATTGTGAGATTATGATAACCTCATAGAAAGTAAATCGAAATAATTATGAAGTTTAATTTCTAATTAACTCAAATAGTGAATGATGAAATTGAAAAAAAAAATTAATTACCAAAAAGGACAAAAAACTCGAGTAAACTCAATTAACTCATAAAAATCATGACTCGAGTCATAAAACTGAGATAACCCTATAAAAAATAAACTAAAATAAATTATGAAGTTTAATTTTTAATAAATATAATGTTAAAGGATAAAATTAAAAAAAAAAAAACTGTTTCATTGGACAATAATTGATGAGGAGAGGAAAAGTGATATATTCTTGTTATTAATTAATTATTAATTAATTAATTAATAATAACTAGTATTTCTTCTAATTTGAAAAAATAGTTATAGACTGGAGGTGGGTGCGAATTGAATATATCCATGGGTCTGTCTTGTTTAGCAAGTAGTCCAGTTAAAAATCTAACGCCTTGGCTGACCTCAACAATCCCTGCCCGCCCATTGCCCAAATATCCCATAGCCATCCCTTCTATTTCTCCTATAAAACCAGGAAAACAGACCTTGCACGAATATATTTTTCCTCTTTATATTCCAAAAATATAAAGGTCCCTGATTTCTTACCTAAACATCTTTCATTTTACATGATCCAGAAATAATGATATTTTCGAAGCTGGGCCGTTCTCTTTCTCGATCCTCCCGCTCTATTGTAAGTTCTTTTTTCTTTTGGTTTTGCTTGAATTGAATTGTATTGAGATGATCGATTGATTTTTTTTTCCATTAATAGAATACACTGCGTGCTGGAAATGGCGGTGTTTTGAGATCCTCGGCGGTTATTAACAACATAGAAGGAGGGTTCATCGATGGAAGAGGAGGGTTAGGGTTACTGAGAGGTTATTTAACTTCAATTGGAAGTAGAGGAACTCATAATCCCTTTTTATCCGATTTAAATTCCATTCTTGCAAACCCTAGAATTCGACGCTTTTTCTCCACGGAAGCTCCTAAGAAGAAGAGTAAGCTTCTGCTTTCCTCTTAATAAGATTTGTTTGGAAGTCAATAAGACATTTATCATTTCCTGGAGACTTTTTGATTGATTTGCAGATTATGAGAATTTCTATCCCAAGGGAAAGAAGGAAGTTCCGAAAGGGGAAAAGCAGAAATCTGAATCCAAAGGTAATTTTTTTGAATTGCTTATTATGGAGGGCAAGCCCTAAACCAATTTGCCTTTTATTGATTCTTGCTTTCTTCAATTTCAGAGAATTCTTCGAATGCAGACCATGACGAGTCAGACTTTAATAAGGGGACATTCATGAAGGCATTCTATTTACTTGCCCCTTTATTTGTGGTTCAACTGCTTTTTTATCCCTTCTCTTTTGGTGATGGTGACAAGCAACAGGTAATCGTAGTAATAATAACCATTACACCATTTTGTGCTGTTTTTGCTTCCACTCCTATTAAACTTTTTGGCTTGGCATGCTAAAAGCTTCTTCTTTTTCATGTTATTTATTTTTTCTGTGTACCAAACTATATTCGGGTCAGTTTCAACTGCACTTCAGAATTGCTTTCTAAATCAGTAGGATCATCTAAACTAACCAATGAATCGATGTATTGTTGCTTAAGTTACGGAAATAACAGACAAAATTGACATATTTAAAGGAATGTAGTCCAAGTGAAGTTTTTGAGAATGTCTTTCTTTTCTTTTTCTTAATATATTTTGGAAAGCATCAATTATTTGTGTCCTGATAGCTCTGAGGAAGAATATCATATTCCTCTGCAGGAGAAATTGTGGATCTGACAGTAAAAATCTCGTTGAAGTAGAGCCTTAAGTTACTAATATAACGACTACTGCTGAAGGGAACTCAAAACAGTCTACTTGGACAAATTGCCTAACAACTTCTTCTTTTGCAATTTAATATGTACGGTTCTATCTGCTAATGAACTTCGTGTCTTTTAACCAAATGATTTTCTGAGCTAGAGCGGTTTATGCCAACAAACCTAGTTCCATCATCTTAACTTCATAATACCAACTGGCAGTTAGCATCCAATTAATGTGGTTTCCTAAGCATCAACACTTGATTTTAATTATACGTGTAACTAGTTCATTTTTTTTTTCATCGTTATCATGCGGATTTGAATATTAGGTGATAGGTTTCCTTATTTAACCTGCTTGCTTGGTATTTCTTTGAGCAATTCTTATGGAACCTGTCTACTTGTGGTTTTTTTTTTTGCATGGCATAACATTATGCAATTCATAACGTGTTTTTTTTTTTCCTTTTCCATGTTCATTTGGTCCTAATATGAATTCATCAAGTTCATTTGTTTCTTAAATTTTCTCCCCGTGTACTTTATTCTTGACAGATTAGTTTCCAAGAGTTCAAAAACAGACTTTTGGAGCCGGGTTGTGGTTTTGTTTTTGCATGGCATAACATTATGCAATTCATAACGTGTTTTTTTTTTCCTTTTCCATGTTCATTTGGTCCTAAAATGAATTCATCAAGTTCATTTGTTTCTTAAATTTTCTCCCCGTGTACTTTATTCTTGACAGATTAGTTTCCAAGAGTTCAAAAACAGACTTTTGGAA
>Ga0307510_10002252_pt1 | contig 21803 bp, 22 predicted proteins | sample 12_EM_MG_FD_207224 | JGI IMG/M metagenome (GOLD analysis project Ga0307510, IMG submission 207224) | Populus trichocarpa ectomycorrhiza microbial communities from riparian zone in the Pacific Northwest, United States - 12_EM | ecosystem: Host-associated > Plants > Roots > Unclassified | place...
CCGCCCGATGATCTCGCCGCCGGTTGGGAAGTCCGGTCCCGGCACGATGTCCAGCAGGGCGTCCAGGCTGATGTCCGGATCGTCGATATAGGCCAGGCAGGCGTCGACCACTTCGCCGAGGTTATGCGGCGGGATGTTGGTGGCCATGCCCACGGCGATGCCGCCGGCGCCGTTCACCAGCAGGTTGGGGATACGCGAGGGCAGGACGACCGGCTCGTGCTCGGAGCCATCGTAGTTGTCCTTGAAGTCGACCGTGTCCTTGTCGAGGTCGGCCAGCAGCATCATGGCCGCCTTGGTCATGCGGCTTTCGGTGTAGCGCATGGCCGCCGGCGGATCGTTGTCCACCGAGCCGAAGTTCCCTTGCCCGTCGATCAGCAGCAGGCTCATCGAGAACGGCTGGGCCATGCGGACCAAGGTGTCGTAGATCGCCTGGTCCCCGTGCGGGTGGTACTTGCCCATCACGTCGCCGACCACGCGGGCGGACTTCACGTAGGAGCGGTCGGGCGTATGCCCCTGCTCGCCCATCGAGAACAGGATGCGCCGGTGCACCGGCTTCAGGCCGTCGCGGACGTCCGGCAGCGCGCGGCTGACGATCACGCTCATGGCGTAGTCGAGGTACGAGCGCTTCAGCTCGTCCTCGATCGCGATAGGGGCGATGCCCCCGCGCCGGTCGTCCGGAGGGGTGGTGTTTTCGTCGGTCAAAGGAGGGATTTCGCCGCTAGAATCGGACTGCGCATATGGGTGTCTTAGTTAGCATTCTGAAGACCCCGACGCCAACTCTCGCGTGCGCGCGTACGCGCGTAGCCATATCGAACGGCGTGACGGGCGCACCGGCGCAGCCTAAACAGGCCCGCGAAGGGACCGCCTGAATGCCGCTGACGCCCGGAGAGCCCGCGCCCTGGTTCACGGCGCCGACGCCTTCCAACCCCGAGTTCGTGTTCGACACGGCGGCCGGGCGGTTCATCCTGCTGGTCTTCCTGCCGGCGGCGGACGGCGAGGCCAGCAGGGCGGCGCTGCAGCGACTGGTGGCGAGCCAGCCGTTGTTCGACGACCGCAAGCTCTCGGCCTTCGTGGTGGTGCGCGATCCGGCCACGGCGGCCACCGCGCGCGACATGCGCGGCCTGCGCTGGTTCCTGGATTTCGAGGGCGCGATCGGCCGACTCTACGGCGCGCTGACGCCCGAGGGCGTCGAACAGCCGTTCTGGATGCTGCTGGACCCGAGCCTGCGGGTGATCGGCACGACGCCGCTCGGCCAGCCGCACGCCCTCTTCAAGGTCCTGGCTCGCCTTCCCGCCCCGGGCGACCATGCGGGCGTTCGGCTGCACGCGCCGGTCCTGACCGCGCCGGGGATCTTCGAGCCGGAGCTCTGCGCGCGGCTGATCGCCCTGCACCAGGCCCGCGGCGGCGAGTTCAGCGGGGTGATGCGCGACGCCGGCGACCGCACGGTCATGGTCATGGACGAGCTGAAGAAACGCCGCGATGTGCTGGTCGACGACCCGGAGCTGCAGGCCGTGTTGCGAGCGCGTCTGGAGCAGCGGCTGTTCCCGATGATCGAGCGCGCGCTGGTCTTCGCCGCCACCCGCATCGAGCGCTATGTCGTGAGCTGCTACGACGCCGCCGATGGGGCGGTCTTCCACCCGCATCGCGACCACACGACCATGGCCACGGCGCACCGCAACTTCGCCTGCTCGCTCAACCTCAACGGCGATTTCGAAGGCGGCGACCTGCGCTTCCCGGAATTCGGGCCCGCGACCTACCGGCCGCCGGTGGGCGGCGCGGTGGTGTTCTCCTGCGCCCTGCTGCACGAGGCGACGCCGATGACGGCCGGGCGCCGCTACGCCTTCCTGCCGTTCTTCTATGACGATGCGGGCGCGCAGGTGCTGCGGGCCTATTCCGAACGCGTCGGCGCCGCGCCCGAGGCTGCGCTCGGATGAACCTGGCCGGTCATCGCGGGTTCAGGTCGTGGGCTGTTAGTGAGGGGCGCGCGAGTTGCGCCAGATTTGCGAGACCCTACGTGACCTGCATGAGACCCCTGATCCCGTTCCTGGCCGTGCTCGCCCTTGCAGGCCCGGCGGCCGCGCAGATCACCCCCGGCTACTGGGAATCCACCAACAAGCTGATCTCGCCGATCAAGTCGACCTCGACGGAGAAGCGCTGCATCACGCCGGCCGACGTGGACAAGTTCATGGCCGGCCCGTCCAACCGCCACTACGCCTGCACCTATCCGACGCGGCGCATCCAGGACGGCACGATCACGCTGAAGGGGACCTGCGTCAGCAAGAAGGGCCAGAAGGTCGCCATCGCCGGCTCCGGGACCTACACGCCCACCAGCTTCAACCTGACCGCCGACGTCGCCACCGAATTCCTCGGCCTCGACATCGCCGGCCGCGCCTCCACCGAGGCGCACCGGATCGGCGACACCTGTCCGGCGCCGCCGGCCGCGGGCGGGTAACGCCCTAGAACGGGATCTCGTCGTCCAGGTCGGCGGAGAAGTCCTCGCGCGGCGCGGAGCTCTGGGCCCGCGGGCCCGAGGAGAAGCCGCCGTTGGAATAGCCGCCGCCCTCGCCCGCCTCGGCGTTGTCGCCGCGCCCGTCGAGCATGGTCAGCTCACCGCGGAACTTCTGCAACACGATCTCGGTGGAGAACTTCTCCACGCCCGCCTGGTCGGCCCATTTGCGCGTCTGGATGGAGCCTTCCAGATAGATCTTCGAACCCTTGCGCAGATATTGCTCGGCGACCTTCACCAGGTTGTCGTTGAAGATCACCACCCGGTGCCACTCGGTCTTTTCCTTGCGCTCGCCTGAGGATTTGTCCCGCCAGGTCTCCGAGGTCGCGACCCGCAGATTGGCGACCCGATCGCCGGAATTGAGGCTGCGGATCTCGGGATCGGCTCCCAAATTGCCCACCAGAATGACCTTGTTGACGCTGCCCGCCATGTCGATTGTCCTAAGCTTCCGTGATTGCGGGCTGTCGGCCCTGCCCCAGGCTTAGACGCTCGTTAACGGATCGGCAAGTTGTTTGTTCTTGTTACGTTCATGCTCGACGGGAACCGTCCACAACCTATTGCGACGGCGCCTGCGGCATGGCGCCCGGGATCGCCAGGCGGCCATCGCCCGTGCGCACCAGCGCCACATAGCGAGGCCCCTCGAGGCTGGTCGAGGTGAAGACCCCCTGGTCTTCCAGGAACAGGAAATTGGCCTGGTAGGCGCCGTAGATGTTCTGTTGGCTGCCGCCCATCCGCAGGAACTTGATGCGCATGGCTTCCAGATTGGCCGCGCAGGTTTCCAGGTTCGGGGCGTTGACAAGCTTGTTGTATTTCAGCTTGCCCTCCTTCTGCGGCACCACGTGGTAGCAGACGCCCGGATCGCCCGGCGGCTCGGTGCGGGTGCTGCAGGCGGAAAGCGCCGTGGCGACGGCGAGGCTGGCGATGAGCGCGAGGCGTTGCATCGGCAAAACCTACACAAGGCCCGCGGTGAGCGCGAGGGTCAGTTTACAGCCGTGATTGCGCAGCCCGCGCCCTGGTCGGCCAGCGTGCGGAAGCTGTGGTTGTCGGCCGAGACCTCGACCCGGCCGGGCACCAGCCGCAGGGTCTGCTGGCCCCAGCGGCCATAGGTCGCTCCGCCCGGCCGCTCGCAGCGCCCGGCGAACAGCGCCTGGACGCAGGCGTTGAGGCTGAGGTCGCTGGGCATCCTGCCCCAGCGGCCCTGGTCATAGCGCATGCAGGTCGCCATCGGCGCGTTCACGGCCTGGGGCGCGGCCTGCGGCAGGGTCGGGTCGGCCTGTTCCTCGACAGGCGCCTCGTTCTCCGCCGGCGGCAGCGGGGTCAGAACGGCGCCGGCCTGGTCGGCGGCGGCCAGCGCGCCGGTCTCGTCAAGGCCGACGTCGAGGGCGTCGGTGGCCACGCCGTTGCGCTTGGCGCAGGCCGCAAGGGTGAGCTCGCCGACGAACTGCCCGGCCACGAAACAGCGCAGCGGCTTGGCCGGATCCATCCGCGCGTCCTCGGGCCCGGCGCTGTCGATCACCAGGCCGGCGCTGGAGGCCGGCGGCGCCTCCTTCGGTTCTCGACGCTGCGCCGCCAGCATGGTCCAGGCGATGGCCAGGCCCGCCAGCAGCGCCACCGCGCCGCCCGCGAGCACCAGCACGGTCCTGCGATCCTTGAAGTCCATGGCCCTCGCTAGACTGCGCGGGACGGCGATTCAAGCTTGGTCGGTCAGCTGCCGCCGCCCAGGCGGTCGAGCGCGGCCTGGTAGTTGGCGATCTGGTTGGTGAGGTAGGCCGGGACCGGCCCGTTGGCCCTTGCCGCGGCCTGGGCCACGCCCTTGGGCTGGGCCGCGGCCACCAGGTCCTTGTAAGCCGCGCGCACCGAATTTATCGCCCCGGCGAGCTCGGCCAGGGTGTGCCCCACCTGGGCGGAATCCGACAGGTTGAGGTCGCTGGCCAGGCCCAGGCCGTAGAGCATCTTCTTGCCGTCCGCCGGCACGGTCTTGCCCGCGTCGTTGATGGTCGTGGAGCGGATAGTCCCTTGCGGAATCCCCAGGGTTTCCAATGCGTCCTTGTTGGAAGTTCCAGCGCCGATCTCGAGCAGGACGCGCGCGTTCAGGGGCTCGATGCGCATGCTGCGCACCCCGTCCACGGTCGTCAGCGTGACCTTTGCCTGGAAGCCCGAGGCGCGGCGGATCTTCTGGGCCAGGGTGTCCAGCGTATCCTTGTTGTCGATGGTCACGGTGGCGGCCCGCCCATCGCCGGCCTTCACCGTGAACTGGTCGCCGGCTCGGAGCGCACTGGCGGCGGTGATCTTCTGGGAGTCCGCGAGGTCGAGCGTCCCGCTGGGCAGGCCCAGGCGATCGAGCACGCTTGCGCCCGTGGGCGCTACGGCGATGGCCGTCGGCGTCGCCTGCCCGTCCTTGCCCGTGAACCGGCGCGACCAGTCGACGGTCCCGTTCGCGACGTCCAGATTGGCCAGGAAGCCGTCCTTGGTCCCCACAGGCGTCAGCCCGGACGGCAGATCGGCGGTTCCCGCCGAGCCGCCGATCCACACCTTGCCGCCGCCGACGGCCAGCGACGTCGCCTTGTCGTCGCCGGTCCCGCCGTAGTAGGCGAGCGTGTCGCCCGAACCCGAAAGATCGGAGGAAAGCCGCGCAGCGAAGGCGTCGGTCCCGCCGGAATAGTTCCGCTTGATCGTGCCGGCGGCCAGCGCCGCATTGGCCGTCGTGCCGGCGATCACCACCTGGCCGCCGTCCAGCGCTAGGCCCGCGATGTCCCCGCCCTGCAGGTCGCCAAGGTCCTTGGTGGCGCTCAGCACCGGCGCACCGCTCGAAATGTCGAAGCGGCGCACGATCGCGTGGCCGTTCTCGACGCTGGCTGTGATCAGGTTGGTCCCGTCGACCACCAGGCCCGAAGGCTTGTCGTTGTCGACCGTGCCGAAGCTCTGGGTGAAGGTGGTCGTGACGTTCGGCTTGACCGGCGCGTTGGGATCCGCGCCCGGGGGCAGGACGGCGGGCGCGGGGTTCAGCTTGAAGCCCTCGATATAGCTGTCCCAGCCGCCGATGCCGGTGGAGCCGGCCAGCGCCTGCTTCGTGCGGCCAGCCACATAGACAGTCCCGTCGGCCCCGAACGCGACCTGGCTCGCCTCGTCGTCGAGGCGGGCGCCGCGGCGCTCCGTCCAGAGCTCCTCGCCCTCGGCGTCATAGACGGTGACAAAACTGTCGGTGTTGGCGGCGAAGGTCCCCGTGGGCCCGGAGTTCAGCGCGCCATCGATGGCCCCATTGAGCGCGCCAGTCACCGAACCGGCCACGGCGACCTCGCCGTCGTCGGAGACCGCCAGGCCAAGGCCGGTCGCGGACGACGCCGCGCCCAGGGTGCGGCTATAGACCAGCTGTCCGGCCGGGTCGTACTTCAGAAGCGCCACGTCCTGCGCGCCCTTGATCGTCTGGCCGCTGGTGGCCGCGGTGACGTCGGCCAGCACATAGACCGACCCGTCGGGACCGACCTTGGTGGCGTGCACCGTCTTGACCTCAGGGCCCATCGTCTTGGCGAAGGTGCGGCCGTCCACCCAGTTGGCCTCTCCTGCCCCCTGCAGGGGCGCGGGCACGGCGCCGGTGTCGGTCTGGAACTTGAGGAGCTGGCGCTGGGTGACGCCGTCGGCGGTCTCGGGCTTCTTGTCGGGGTCCGGATCGCCGATGGTCTGGGCGACATAGACCGCCCCGGCCGTCGCGGGGGCCGAGAAGCTCACCGTCTCGCTGGTGCCGACCTTCACCTTCAGGGCCCATTGGTCCGACGAGGGCGGCAGGGTGATGGTTTTGCCGCCGCTCTGGATGGTGCGCGGCTGGCCCGGCTGACGCTGGGACGCCAGGCGCGTTTCGACGCCGGCCGCGGCCAACTGATCGTTCACATAGCTTACGACATTGCCGATGGTGCGCGGCGTGGCGCTCATGCCGGAAAGGTCGATCGCAACGTCAGAAGTTACGCCCAATCGTTTGACGGATATTGTGAATTGCACCGCGCCCTGGAAAGCTGGAACCTCAGTCGAGGTCGAATTGGTCAGCGGCGGCGTGACGTATTCGGTCTTGGCCTTGACGACGCCCAGCTTGGCCTTGGCGGAGGTCGCGACTTCGCCCTGCTTCATGCGCAGGTTCTCGAAATCGGCGCTGTTCACATAGTCGGAGATTTCCTGCAGGCCCTTGGCGAAGACCTGCTGGATGCGCGCCTTGTCGAGGGCCTGCAGGCCCTTGGTGTTGGCCTGGCTGGCGACGCCGCTGAGGGTGGTCAGGCCCTGGTAGAGGGCGAAGAGTTTCTTGTAGTCGTCGCTGGCGCCGGACACGTCCAGCTTGGCGGCGCTCTCGTCGATCAGCTTCCTGCCGAGCAGCGCTGACTTGACCTGTGCGCTGGACTCCGCAGCCGTCGGTTCCTTGTACCACGGCGCCGTCGGCTGCTTCACCGGCGCCGGCCCAAAGTTGGCGGCGCCGTTGATCGGCACGCCAGCGCGAGACTGGAACATGGCGAGCAGAACGGACGAATCGATACCGACGATGGACATGGTCGAACCCGCGGACAGACTGCCGCGGGACGATCATGCGCTTCGGGTGGCTGACAGCAGATTAACGAAAAGGAAAAAGGGCCCGGGCGTCGCCGCCCAGGCCCCTATTTACGCCCCAACGGAAAGGCTTAGCCGCCGCGGAACAGCGACAGGATGATCTGCGGCGCCGAGTTGGCGATGGAAAGCGCCTGGGCGCCCAGCTGCTGCTGCACCTGAAGCGCCTGCAGGCGCGCGCTTTCCTTGGCGAGGTCGGCGTCCACCAGATTGCCGACGCCGGTGGTGAGCACATCGGTCAGCTTGGAGACGAAGGTGGCGTGGCCGTCGATCTGCTTCTGCTGCGAACCGAGGTTGCCGAGCGCCTGGTTGGTCAGGCTGATCGAGCTGGTGAGCTGGGTGAGGATGCTGGTCGCGAAGGTGATCGTGCCGAGCGAAGCGGTCGCCGAGATGGTGATGATGCTGCCGCCCAGCGACAGGGTCTGTTTCGACAGTGTGATGTAGGCGTTGGCGTCGGCGTTCGCGAGGAACTTCAGGTTGCCCGGCAGCGAACCGTCCAGCAGGTTCGCGCCGTCGAAGTTCGCGTTCTGCACGACCTGGGTGATCTGTCGCAGGATCGACTTGAAGTCGGAGTCGATGGCGGTGCGGGCGGAGGTGTCGATCGAGGTGTCGAGCGCCGCGACCACCCGTTCCTTGAGCTGCACCAGGAGGTCGGAGACCGTTTCGCCAGCGGTCGAGGCGACCTCGGCGACCGAGCGGGCCCGATCCAGGCTCATCTTGACGGAATTAAGCGCCCCGATGTCCGCCCGCTGCCCCTGGGCGATGGCCCAGACCGCGGCGTTGTCGGAAGCGTTGTTGATCATCAGGCCCGTGTTGATCCGGCCCTGGGTGGTCTCCAGCTGCTCGTTCGTCTTGTTCAGATTCTGAAGCGCAATAAGAGCGGAATTGTTGGTGTGCACGCTCAGCGACATCGAACGAGTTCTCCTAGGACCTGCCCCCCGGGAGCGACTCAACCTTTGCGAGTCGCCTGGGTGTTCGCCAGCAAGCTAGGATTTCGTGGTGAGCAGAAGGTTAACGCCCGAACAGTTAGCGCCGCCGCCGGCTGAGCCGGGGCGGTTGAAGGTTCGATCCTTCCCCTGGCGGGGCCGGTCGGATCAGGCCTTGGTGCGGATCACGTCTCCGGCTTCGTAGTCGAGCTGCTCGCGCATCTTCAGGACGTCGTCCCTGGGAAACTGCATGAGCACTTCGCCTGTCAGCCGGTTCACTTGCTTGTAGACGTAGGAGCCGCTGGCTTGGTCCTCTTCGATGACCAGCCGCATGTCGACGGGATCCTGGCTGGGCGCCGGAGCAACCACGGACGCCCCGGGTTCGGGGCGCGGGATTGGCGGGGTCTGGCCATATGTGGGATCTGGCGTCGCTGCGACGGTCGCAACTTTGTTTTCCATCTCGCCTGTCGTGGGCGTTTGAGGCGCCTACGCTCCGGTTGGGAAAGGCAGGCGGCGGAAGGGACGAACCCTTCCGCCGCCCCGTGGCCTATCGGAACAGGCCGAGGAGGATGGACGAAGACTGGTTGGCGATCGAAAGCGCCTGCACGCCCAGCTGCTGCTTCGTCTGCAGAGCCTGGAGCTTGGCGCTTTCCTTCGCCAGGTCGGCGTCCACGAGGTTACCGACCCCGGCGTCGATCGTGTCCTGAAGCTTCTGGATGAAGTTCAGGTGCGAACCGAGAGCCTTGGAGCCGGTGCCCAGCTTGGACAGCGCAGTCGAAACGGCCGAGATCGCGGTGTTGACGAAGCCGATCATCGCCGTGGCCGAGGCCACCGTGTTGATCGTCGACGTCGCGCTGATGTTGGTCGATAGGACAGTGCCGCCCAGCGACAGGTCCTGGGTGGCGACGGTGATCACCGAAGTGGCGTCAGCGTTGGCCAGAGCCTGGATCGTGGTGCCGGAAGCCTTGATCATGTTGCCGCCGTTGAACACGGCGTTAGTGACGACCTTGCCAATCTGGTCGCGAAGCGACGCGAACTCGTCGTTGAGGGCGCTACGGCTGGTGGTGTCGAGCGTGACGTCCGCGGCAGCCAGGGCCTTTTCCTTCATCTGAACCAGCAGGTCCGCAACGGACTCACCGGCCGACAGGGCCACATCGACGGTCGACTGACCGCGTTGCAGCGACTGAACGACGGAGTTGAGCGAGCTCGACGTGGCGCGTTGGTTCTGGGCGATGGCCCAGATGGCGCCGTTGTCCTTCGCGCTGTTGATCTTCTTACCCGTGTTGATCCGGGATTGAGTCACCATCAGGTCGTTGTTGGTCGCATTCAGGTTCTGAAGCGCGACCATCGCGCCGACGTTGGTGTTGACGGAGTTAGCCATGGGGGTAGTCCTTTTTTCAAGGTCGTCGACCGCCATTTTGGCAGCCGTAGGCGTTTTGCCTGGCTTCTACCGAGCAAACGCTGGGCCAACTCACGGCCAAGTTTGCCTAGCCATAATTAATTGAAATCATTGCGTTATAGGTCTGATAACCATGCCTGGACCCGGCAATTCCTGCCGAGCGACGCGGTTGATCGGCAGATATTGCCGCGTGGGCGTCGGCAGATAGCGCCACCTGCCCGATCCGCCCGTCGGCGCACAGCAAAGCGCCCGCCGGAGGGCGGGCGCATGGCGTTCAGGATTGCGGCGGCGGACGCCTCAGGCGGCCGCCTGGGCCTTGGGCTGCAGACCCTGCATGATCAGGCGGTTGACGTCGATCAGCGGCTGGATGTCCTCGCGTTTGCGGATCACGGCGCTGGTGTGCTTGCCGACCCAGATGGCCAGCGAGATGATCGAGGCCCGCAAGGGGGGCGGCAGCTGGTTCTCGGGGCTGGAGCAGTCGCTGAGCAGCACGGTCCAGACGCTGCGATTCCAGTCCAGCGCGTCGATGCGCCCCGGAATGTCGCTCGGATCGGTCTTGGCCGCCTCCATCAGGGCCAGGGTGACCTGGCCGAAGAGGCGGTATTCGGAGTCGCGCGGGCTTTCGGCCCGGCTAGCCGCCTGCTGGTACGCCTGGAGGGACATGCCCCAACCTCTCGTCTTCGTATTCGATGAGCTTCCGGCAGAGCATGAGCGCCTTGTAGTACTCGCGGCTCATGCATTGCTTCGAGATGGAGACGCAATCGGTGAGGATTGCGGGATTGGCGATGACGCCCATGAACTCGGTGAGACGGCGGGCGAATTCATCGTAGTAACGCTCGGCATTGGCCTCATCGAGGTACATCATCATTACCGGGAAATAGACATGGCGGGCGGGCGTATTGACCTCGCTCTCCTGCATGATGTCCTTCTCGCGCAGCACCGACGCCTTGTTCTGGAGGACCAGGACACCGCGCCTGTCGCCATTCTGGACGACGGCTCCATTGAGGACGAACTTCTCCCCCGGCTTCAGCGACAATTTCAGCGGCAAGTCCGCCTCCCAAGTTCCGGCGCCCACGAATCTGGATCTCGATTCGAATGACCCATTGTCGCCTTCAGATGGGCGGCGCGCACCCAACAGTTAATGGCCCTGGGTTAACGGCCTGTTGCCGCAGGGTCCGCGCCGCCTGGGAGGCGTGACCTGCGCAGGAATTAAGCCTCCGTTAGCCATGATCGGTGAAGGCTCTGCCCATCGTCCGGAGACCTGCCTTCATGCCGCGCAAGGCCCAGCTCAGCGCCACGTCCGCCCATGCGCTGCAGCCTGCGCCCGCAGGCGCGCCAAGGCTTGCCGCCGATGGCCTAGGCCAGGCCGGCTCCGCCGAGGCGCTCAACCGCCTGAACAGCGCGATCAACGAGCTGAAGGCGATGTCGGTCGCCCCACTTCTGCAACGCGCCGTCGACGCCATCCGGGCTGAGGACCACGCCACGGCCTGCGAATGGGCGCTGAAGGCGCTGCAGCAGGACGAGCGCAGCGGCTATGGCTGGTACCTGCTGGCCATCGCCCGCGAGCGCGCCGGCGACTTCTCCTCGGCGGTCTCAGCCTATGAGATGGCGCTGAAGCTGCTGCCGGATCACGGCGAGGTGGCCAACGACATGGGCCGGCTGGCCTTCCGGCTGGGCATGACCCCGCAGGCCGAGAAACTCTTCCGCCACTTCCTGGCCCGCCATCCCGACCACCCCGACGGCGCCAACAACCTGGCCTGCGCCATCCGCGACCAGGGCCGCGCCAAGGAAGCCATCGAGATCCTGCGGCCTGCGATCATGAAGACGCCGGATGTTCCCATGCTCTGGAACACCATGGGCACCATCCTGGCCGACGACGGCGACTTCGCCACCGCCCAGGTGTTCTTCACCGAGGCCCTGCGCCTCGACCCCAGCTTCCCCAAGGCCCGCTACAACCTGGGCAACGCCAAGCTGATGGAGGCCGACGCCGAGGGCGCCCTTGCCGACTGCGAGGCCGCCCTGGCCGGCGCAACGGCCGAGGACGACCGCCAGATGATGCGGCTCTCGCGCTCCACCATCCTGCTCGACCTTGGGCGGACCGGCGAAGGCTGGGACGACTATGAGGCGCGGCTGCATCCGCAGTTCACCAACGCCACCCAGTTCGCGGTCGACGCCACGCCCTGGCAGCCCGGCATGGACCTGGCGGGCAAATCCCTACTGGTGATGGGCGAACAGGGCCTCGGCGACGAGGTGCTCTTCGCCAACACCCTGCCCGACATCGTCGAGCGGCTGGGGCCGCTGGGCCGGCTGACCATCGCGGTCGAGCCGCGGCTCGTCCCCCTCTTCCAGCGCGCCTTCCCCAAGGCCGAGGTCGGCGCGCACGCCACCTATATGTCGGGCGGGCGGCTGCTGCGGGTGGCGCCCTTCCTCAAGGAGCCGAATGGCCTCGACCTCTGGGCGCCGATCGCCTCGCTGCTTCGCGAATATCGCCGCTCGGTGGACGCCTATCCGCCGCGCGAGCGGTTCCTGGAGGCCGATCCGGCCCGCGTCGCCCACTGGCGCGGCCTGCTCGAGGCCCTGCCCGGCCGCAAGGTCGGCCTGCTCTGGAAGAGCGCGGTCAACAAGGACTCCCGCCACCGCTACTTCTCGCCCTTTGCGCAGTGGGAGCCAATCCTCACCCAGCCTGGCGTGACCTTCGTCAACCTGCAGTACGGCGATTGCAGCGAAGAGATCGCCTTCGTGAAGAAGACCTGGGGTGTCGACATCTGGACTCCGCCCGGGATCGACCTGAAGCAGGATCTCGACGACGTGGCCGCGCTCTGCTGCGCCATGGACCTGGTGCTGGGCTTCTCCAACGCCACCTTGAACATCGGGGCGGCCTGCGGGGCGCCCACCTGGCTGATCTCGGTGCCCGGCGCCTGGCCGAGGCTGGGGACCGCCCGCTACCCCTGGTATCCGCAGACCCGCGTCTTCCTGCTCAAGACCTTCGGCGAGTGGACGCCGGTGATGGCCGAGGTGGCGGACGCCCTGGCCGGGTTCGTTCAGGAACGCTAGCCCGTCTTCCGGGTTGAACCTCCAGCGGCGCCGTTGCGCGCTTCAGCGAGGGAGTTCCCCATGTCCGAACCCTATGACGCCGACAGCCAGGACGGCGCCGAGACCATGGACGAGAGCGTCCTCGACGAGAACGAAGAGCTGGGCGAGATGCGGACCTTCGAGGAGTTGCCCGACCTACTCGACGTCACCCGCGCCGATGGCGACCGCGACGACGACGAGGCGCTGGCGCTGGACGCCGACGAGTTCGACGAGGAGGCCATCGACGACAGCGAGACCGGAGAAGACGACGAGCTCAACTACCGCGCGGCCACCGCGGAGCGCGAGGACGACCTCGACGGCCTGGGCGACGAGGACAGCTTCGAGGAGGACGCGCTGAACGTCGCCACCTCCATCGAAGGGCTCGACGAGGAAGTCGCCGACGCCGATCTGGCCACCGGCGGCGAGGATGACTTTTCGAACTTCCAGTCCAGGGGCCTCAGCGACGACGACCTGCAGGACATGGGCTATTCGGAGAACCGCCAGGGCGAGATCCGGTCCAAGCCCAACGATTAGCCGGTATGGCGTTCGGCGCGAGCGCGACACTCAAGCCGCTTGCATGACGCGCGGCGGCCTTTAGGTTGTCCCCAGACAAACAACTGTTCGAATGCGGGTCCAAGGGGCCCGCACTGGGGAGCTTAGATGAGCCAGCGTTTCGAGGGCACTGACAACTATATCGCTACGGACGACCTGAAGGTCGCGGTGAACGCGGCCGTGGCGCTGGAGCGGCCGCTGCTGATCAAGGGCGAACCGGGGACCGGCAAGACCGTGCTGGCTTACGAGATCGCCAATGCGCTCGGCGCCGAGCTAATCACCTGGCACATCAAGTCGACCACCAAGGCCCAGCAGGGCCTCTATGAGTACGACGCCGTCACCCGCCTCAGGGACAGCCAGCTCGGCGACGAGCGGGTGAAGGACGTCGCCAACTACATCAAGAAGGGCAAGCTTTGGGAGGCGTTCACCGCCGACAAACGCCCGGTGCTGCTGATCGACGAGATCGACAAGGCCGACATCGAATTCCCCAACGACCTCCTGCAGGAGCTCGATCGGATGGAATTCTATGTCTACGAGACCAATGAGACGATCAAGGCCAAGGTCCGCCCGATCGTGATCATCACCTCGAACAACGAGAAGGAGCTGCCCGACGCCTTCCTGCGCCGCTGCTTCTTCCACTACATCCGCTTCCCGGAAGCCGAGACGATGAACGAGATCGTCGAGGTGCATTATCCGAACATCAAGCAGAAGCTCGTCGCCGAGGCGCTGCGCATCTTCTACGACATGCGGAAGGTGCCAGGCCTGAAGAAGAAGCCGTCGACGTCGGAGCTGCTCGACTGGCTGAAGCTCTTGATGGTCGAGGACATCTCAGCCGAAGCGCTGGCGGAAAAGGATCCGACCAAGCTGATCCCGCCCCTGCACGGCGCGCTCCTGAAGAACGAGCAGGACGTCCACCTCTTCGAGCGGCTGGCGTTCCTGGCCCGCCGCGAAGGGGCCGGAAGCCGCCCCGGCCAGTAACAGGTCGCAACCGGTTACGGCGAATTCACTCGATTTTTGAAGGGGCTCCAGCCACGTTCACGGCGAACGCACTGGAGCCCTTTCGCATGAAGACCCTGCTCTTCGTCGCCGCCTCGGCGCTGGCGCTCACCGCGGCGGCCTGCGCGCCCACCCACAAGGTCGAGCTGCGCACCGCGCTCGATTGCCCCGCCAGCCAGGGCGAGCTCACCCGCACGGACAAGGCCGCCGACGGCAAGACCTGCACCTACCGCTCCAGCGAGGGGGCCGAGGTCAGCCTGCAGCTGGTGGCGGTGAAGGGCGACGCCGGCGCCACCCTCCAGGCCATCGAGGACCAGATTGCGCCCCACGTCTCGCGCGCGGCGGCGAGCCCCGCCACGGCTGAGGCCGCCAAGGCCGCTGCGGACACCGCGAAAGGCGCCGCCGGCGCCGCGCACGACGCCGCAAAGGACGCCGAAGCCGCCGCGAAGGAAGCCGCTGAGGATGCCGGCCACTCGGTCACCGCCAGCGTCAAGACCGGCGACAAGGACGAGTGGAGCCCGGGCCACAAGGACAGGGACAAGGATTCCGACAAGGTCGACATCCAGATCGACAAGCACGGCCACAACGTGGTCGCCGATGGCGACACGGCCCAGATCGACCTGCCCTTCCTGCACATCACCGCCAATGACGACGACGCCAACGTCCGCGTGGGCGGCATCCGCATCAACGCCAACGAAGACGAGTCGACGGTCCACATCATCCGCGACGTGCGGATGCGCGGCGAGGCGCTGTCACGCAAGAAACGCGGCATCCGCGCCACCTTCATCTCGACCAACAAGGCCGACCCGAACGGCTACCGCTTCGTGGGCTATGAGGCCTCGGGGCCGAAGACCGGCCCGCTCACCGTGGCCATCGTCAAGGCCAAGTCCGAGATCGACCACGACGACGATGTCGCCCGCGACGTCCAGCGCCTGGTCCGGCGCAACGGCGGAGCCTAGATTCCCTGGCTTGGCTGATCCGATTGCTCGGATCAGCCCGCGGGCTGCACCTCGACGACTTTGTAGGTCAAAGGCCGCCCGTCCTCATCGGTGACGGTGACATACTCGCCCACCGCGAACCGGTGCTGACCCAGGCGATGCACCGGCTCATCGTCGACCACATCTTCGTCGTCATAGTCGAAGAACCAGCGCTGGCCCTTGCGCGCCAGACGGCCGTCCACCGGGTCCTCGTCCGGCGCGAAGCGGCGCACGTGGCAGGCATCCTTGGCCTTGCCATAAGCCGCCTCGTCCAGCAGTCCCTCGTCGGTGAGGGGCGCGGTCAGCGCATAGCCGCGATGGTCGTCGCCTCCGGCGAACTCGGTGCCAGGGTTGCGGGCGAGCCGCATGACGATCCGCGACAGTTTCATTGCGAAGTTCCTCTCGTACACACGCACAATTCGAAGATGGGAGGCCGCCCTAATGAGACAAGAACAGCGAGGGCTGGTCGGAGTTCAATAACGTACGCGTGGTGCCGCCAAATATGAACTCCTGCAGGCGCGGATGGCCGAATGCCCCGGCCACCAGGATGTCGGCCTCGGCCTTGCGCGTGGCGTAGAGCAGCACCGGCGCGGCGTCGCCCGAGTCCGGCAGGAGGTCGATCTCGGCCTTCACGCCGCGGGCCGCATAGTAGGCCTGCAGGCGCGCCGGGTCGAAGCTGCGGGAACTGGCCTTGGGCGCGGCCAGGATCACCACCTTGCGGGCCTTTTCCAGGAGCGGCATGGCCAGGCGCGCGGCGCGCGACGCCTCCTTGCCGCCATCCCAGGCCACCGCCACCGCGCCGCCGACCTTCAAGCCCTCGCGGGCGATCAGCACCGGACGCTGCTCGTCGGCCAGCATCTGCTGGAAGGCCTCCGCCAGAGGTCCGCGGCCCCGCGCAGGGTCGCTGGAGAAGACCACCAAGTCGGAGAGCCGGCTTTCGGCGGAAAGCCCCGCCCAGACCGGGGTCTGCAGCGAGACGAACTGCGTCTTGGCGTATTTGCAGCCGTCCATGGCGGCGCGTGCGTTCTTCTCGCCGGCCTGGGCCGCCTCCTTGAGGGACTCCAGCGCCGTGGTCTGGACGCCGCCCAGGAAGCCCTCGCCCATCCAGGGCATGACGTCGGCCACGTCCGCCGGCGTATAGACCCCCGCCACCTCGGCCTCGAACGGTTCGGCCAGCATGACCGCTGCGGCCACCGCCGCGGGATCGCCCTGTCCGCCGGACAGAGGCGCCATGATGCGAGCCCAGCTCATGTGTTCGCCTTCCTCATGCGTGAACCTTGCGGCTCTGGACCCTATGGTCGCATTGATCTTTGTCAGGCCTTGGGCCAGTTCACGACCTAGACTGTGGAGGGAATGCTTTCGTGAGGAAAGGGCTGCGTCGTCCCGCAAATGAGCCGCGCGCCTGGCAACGGATGCTGTCGGGGCGGCGCCTCGACCTGCTCGATCCTTCGCCGATGGACATCGAGATCGAGGACATCGCCCATGGCCTTGCCCGCGTGGCCCGCTGGAATGGCCAGACGGTCGGCGAGCACGCCTTTTCGGTGGCCCAGCACTCGGTGGTGGTGGAGGAGATCGTCGCCCATATCCAGCCGGACGTGGCGCCGCGCTGGCGCCTCGCGGCCCTGCTGCACGACGCCTCGGAATATGTGATCGGCGACATGATTTCGCCGTTCAAGGCGGCGCTGGGCTACGACTACAAGCTCTTCGAGGAGCGGCTGGAGCATGCGATCCACACCCGCTTCGGCCTGCCCGCCAAGACGCCCGTGGCCATCAAGAAACTGATCAAGCAGGCCGACCGCGCCTGCGCCTTCTTCGAGGCCACCCAGCTGGCGGGCTTCAGCCATGAGGAGTCCCTGGCCTTCTTCGACGCCCCGCCCAGGGGCTACAGCCTGACCATCGACCCGCAGCCGCCCGCCGTCGCCCAGCTCCGCTACGTCGAACGCTTCCATGTGCTGTCCGAAGCCGCCGGGTACACCCCCGTCGACGCCGCCTTCGACACCGAATGAGCGGCGCAGGCGCCACGACGGCGGTGGTGATCGGCCTCTCGGCCGTGGTGGTGGCGATCCACGAGGGCGAGGCGGTGGTGCTGAGCGTCCGCCCGCGTCCCGACGGCCATGAGGGCCTGCCCTTCGGCCCCTTCGATCCGCAGGGCCACCGCACCTTCGAACTGGCCATGCGCGCCTTCGTGACGGCGCAGACCCGCTTCAACCTGGGCTATGTCGAGCAGCTCTACACCTTCGGCGACAAGGGCCGCGACGCCCCCCTGGCCGATATGGGCGCACAGTCGGAGGCCTCGCGGGTAATTTCCGTGGGCTATCTGGCGCTGGCGCCCGCCGCCGTCGACACCCACGCGCCGGGATCGCAGTGGCGGCCCTGGTCGCGGTTCTTCCCCTGGGAGGACTGGCGCGACGCCCGCCCGCAGGCCCTGCCGCCCATCGAGGACGCGCTACGCCGCTGGGCCGACGGCGACGCCCAGCGGATGAGCCGCGCGCGCCTGCACTTCGCGCTGGACGGCGCGCCCTGGAACGAGGAGCGGGTGCTGGAGCGCTATGAGCTGCTCTACGAGGCCGGCCTGGCGCAGGAGGCCGCCCGCGACCGTGGGGAGACCGCGCCCGCCCTGCCCCCGGCGCTCGCCGCGGCGCTCGGCGAACCGATGCTTTCCGACCACCGGCGAATCCTCGCCACCGCCGTCAGCCGGCTGCGCGGGAAGCTGAAGTATCGTCCGGTGGTGTTCGAGCTGATGCCCGAGGCCTTCACGCTGTCGGCCCTGCAGCGCGCCGTCGAAGCCATCGCCGGCGTCCCCCTGCACAAGCAGAACTTCCGCCGCGCCCTGGAGCGCGCCGAACTGGTCGAGGGCCTGGGCCGCATGGACGCCGAAACCGGCGGCCGCCCTGCCGAACTCTACCGCTTCCGGAGGGAGATCCTTGGGGCAAGGCCGGTGTCCGGATTGAGCCTGCCGCTGCTGCGGGATTAACGTCCCGTAACAAGCTTCACAATCGCGAGAACGCCGACCGGATTCGCTCACGGGCGCTCCGGCGCAGTCCTATAATCCGGTCAGCGAGCGTGGCTCATGAAGGCCAGAACTCGCATTTTCCCTGAGGCAATCATGCAAAATCTGTGGGCTTCCGCGCCTTACGTGGGCGCGCTCGTCATCGTCGTCATTCTGCTGGTCGCAATCCTTGCGTCCGGCATGATCCGCTACATCGCCAACAACCGCGTCGCCGTGGTCGAGAAGCTGTGGAGCGGCTCCGGTTCCATCAAATCCGGCATCATCGCGCAGAACGGTGAGGCAGGCTTCCAACCGGCCGTGCTGCGCGGTGGGCTGCACTTCTTCTTCCCGTTCCAGTACCGGCTGCATGTCCAATCCCTGGTGACCATTCCCCAGGGCCGGATCGGCTATGTCTTCGCCCGCGACGGACGGCCGCTGAGCGCCGACCAGACGCTGGCCACCAACGCCGTCGACACCGACTTCCAGGACACCCGCGCCTTCCTCGAAGGCGGCGGCCAGAAGGGCCCGCAGCGGAAGATCCTCCGCGAGGGCTCCTACGCGATCAACCTCGCCCAGTTCGTGGTGGTCACGAAGGACCAGACCTTCGCCATGAAGCTCGATGGGGCCGACACCGCCCTGCTCGACCAGATGGCCGAGATCATCGAGGCCCGGAATGGCTTCGAACCCGTGGTGATCAAGGACGAGAACGACCAGATCGGCGTGGTGACGGTGCACGACGGTCCCGGGCTGGGCTCGGGCGAGATCATCGCACCGACGGTCGGGGAATCGCCCGACGACCCCGCGACCTTCCACAACAGCTTCCAGGAGCCGGAGAAGTTCCTGCTGGCCGGTGGGCGCAAGGGTCGCCAGCTGCAGGTGCTGGTCGAGGGCACCTACTACATCAACCGCCTGTTCGCGACAGTCGAGCCGATCTCCAAGACCGTGGTCGAGGTGGGCCAGGTGGGCGTGGTGGTCTCCTACACCGGCCAGGCCGGCGTCGACACGTCCGGCGAGGGCTACCGGCACGGCGAGCTCGTCGACACCGGGCGCCGCGGCGTCTGGAGCGACCCGCTGCTGCCAGGCAAGTACGCCTTCAACACCTATGCCGGCCGGATCACCATGGTGCCGACCACCAACTTCATCCTGAAGTGGGAAACCGCCGCCGTGGGCTCGCACAAGTTCGACGAGAACCTGGCGGAGGTGTCGCTGATCACCAAGGACGCCTTCGAGCCGACCCTGCCGGTCTCGGTGGTGGTGCATATCGACTACCGCAAGGCGCCGCTGGTCATCCAACGCTTCGGCGACATCAAGAAGCTCGTGGAGCAGACGCTGGACCCGATGGTCTCGGCTTATTTCAAGAACATCGGCCAGACCCGCACCCTGATCGAGCTCCTGCAGGACCGAAGCGAGATCCAGTCGCTGAGCTCGCAGGAGATGCAGGCCAAGTTCGGCGTCTATAACCTGGAGCTGCAGGAGGTGTTGATCGGCACGCCGCGGCCCAACGCCGCCGGCGACGACCAGATCGAACGCATCCTGACCCAGCTTCGCCAGCGGCAGATCGCCGACGAACAGGTCGGCACCTATGAGCGGCAGAAGTTCGCCGCCCAGAAGGAGCGCGAGCTGCGCGAGGCGGAGGCCCAAGCCAAGCAGCAGACCGCGATCACCGAGTCCGAGCTCTCGATCAAGGTCCAGCAGAACCAGGGCCGGGCGAACCTCGCCCGCTCCGAGCAGGAAGCCGAACAGACCCGGACGCTCGCCAAGGCCGAGGCCGACCAGATCCGCTTCCTGGGCGAGGGCGAAGCCAAGAAGGTGGTGGCGCTCGCCGCCGCCGAGGCCGAACGGGTGACTAAGGTGGGTCTGGCCACCGCCGAAGCGATCGAGAGCCAGGTCGCCGCGTCGGGCGGCCCGCGCTACCAACTCGCCCGCCAGGTGGCCGAGCGCTTCGCCGAGGCCCTGGAAACCTCGGGCGTGGATGTCGTGCCGAAGGTGCAGATCAACGGCGGCGGCGACCAGTCCACCTCCGGCGGCGTGCTGCAAGCCCTGATGACCCTGCTCATGACCGAGAAGCTGGACCTGCCGATCTCACTCCGCGCCTCGCAGGCTCCAGCCGCCGAGGAAGAGGCGGGAACGGCGACCGCAGCCTGAGGCTCAGGTCGAAACGGACGGGCGGCGTCGGACGACCGGCGCCGCCCCTTCCGTTTCTAGGCGGCGCGCCTGTCCGGCTCGGCGGGCCCGGCTCCCTGCCCGGCCGCCCACTGGGCCTTCAGGCTGGCGCTGGTCTCGCGGCTGCCGTCGTGGCTCCAGCCGGGTGGGCCGAAGATATAGCCGAGCGCATGTCTGGGGTGGCGCACGACGTCGGTGGCGATGCCGATCCACTCGTGGAAGGCGACACGCAGGATATTGAAGGCGCCGAGGTTCTTCACCAGGCCGTAGCGGCAGGCCTCCTCGTCCAGTTCCGGCTGGAAGGTGCCGAATATGCGGTCCCAGACGATCAGGATGCCGGCGTAGTTCCTGTCGAGGTAGCGCGGGTTCCTGGCATGGTGCACCCGGTGATGCGACGGCGTGTTGAAGACTGCCTCGAACCAACGCGGCATGCGCCGGATCGCCTCGGTGTGGATCCAGTACTGGTAGACGAGGCTGATCCCCTTCTGGATCGCCACCATGGCCGGCGGGAAGCCCAGCAGCGAGAGCGGCAGCCAGAGAAGCCAGGTCCCCGCGACGCCGCCGGTCCAGGTCTGCCGAAGCGCCGTCGAGAGGTTGTAGTGCTGGGATGAATGGTGGTTGACGTGGCTCGCCCACCAGAAGCGCCGCTCGTGGCTGAGGCGGTGGAACCCGTAGTAGGTCATGTCCTCCAGCAGGAAGAGCACGACCCAGGCCCAGATCGCCGTCATCGGGATCGTGAAGAGGCGGTGCTGATAGATCCACATCGCTGCGGCGAAGCTCGCGCCCGCGGTCGCGAGGCCTGCGATGCTCGATCCTAGACCCATGAACAGTGACACCGCCGTGTCCTTGGCTTCGTAGCGGGCGTCGAGGATGCGCAAACGCGCAAGGATGATCTCCAGGACGACGGTCGCGATGAAGAACGGCGTCGCGAGCGTGACCGGGTCGAAGGTCTTCACGCGGCGAGGTCCGTATGCGGCGGCTTGGTCGGTTGCGGCGGCCAGGCGGCGAGCGCGATCACCGCCTTGGGAGCGCCCACATCGGCCAGGTTCACGGTGATCCGGCCGTCCTTGAAGCTGGCGGCGAGCGCCTGGGCCCAGGGAATCTGGCGCGCGACATAGCCGTCGCCCACCTCGCAGAGCACGAGCGCGGTCGCGCCGGATTTCGCCATCGCGCCCTTGCCGTCCACGGCCACCCAGAGCTCGTCGACCGTGCGGCCGGGAAAGTCGTCGGCCAACAGCTTCAGCGCCCGCGCCTCGTCCAGCGGCGCCCCGGGCCGGGCGATCTTCGCCCAGGCGGCCAGTCCGACCAGGACCGCCACCGCAGCAGCGGACGCCGCCGTCTGGATCAGGAAGGCCTGGTTCAAGCGCGCTACCCTTCGTGTGGCGCGAGGTTGGGCGCTTCCTCCGTATCCGGTCAAGAAAAAGCCCTCCCCGCCATTTTCCCGGAGGGAATCTGGCCCTGCGGCCAGGGTGGGGAGGGCTTTCCGACGCAGCGGCGGTCCTGGAGGGACAACGAAATTCCGCCGCCGCGCCTGACCGGTGGCTAGAACCGACGCGTATAGGCGACCGAATAGACGTCGGCGTGGCCGGCGCTGTCGCGGGTGAACTCCTGACGGGTGTAGTCGAGGCGCACGCCGTTC
>Ga0307510_10002253_pt1 | contig 21791 bp, 23 predicted proteins | sample 12_EM_MG_FD_207224 | JGI IMG/M metagenome (GOLD analysis project Ga0307510, IMG submission 207224) | Populus trichocarpa ectomycorrhiza microbial communities from riparian zone in the Pacific Northwest, United States - 12_EM | ecosystem: Host-associated > Plants > Roots > Unclassified | place...
GTTTACGAAACACTATCTCTTGATGGGGAGTTCGGAGAAACGAAAAGATCTGGATCAGTGACCAAAGCTCGACCAGTGAGACGGATGATACCATCCGGGAGCAGTTTCATTCCCAGGCACAATGGGGAGCACGCGAAGGGAAGGAGCATGTGCTGATGCATGATGATTCACCGTTGGAAGGACAACCGGAGAAAACGTTCGAGGTAAGCGGCGAGGTCGCAGAAAGGCCAAGCGTTCCAAGGGGTTCATCGAGGGCAATTAGATGACTAGAAACAGGACAGTCCAAAAAATATTTGATTTATGCCTTGGCGTTGGTGCCACGGCCCGCCCGGCCATCGGAAACTCAAAAATGGTACCTCAAGGATAACTCTAGTTGTTGGAAATAACTCTGCGTGCTTGGTTGGTATCTCACGGCTGACTCGGACCAGCTAACTATTGACGACGTCAAAGATCATCGTCTGAAACCCTCCTTACCATGTCCGACGAGGAAATGAACATTGATGAGGGTACGTCCACCTATCTCTGTTTCGTTGCCTACTCACCCTTATTCTTTTCCTTAAAGTGGCTAACGGAGGTGCTCCCATCAGGAAAAGAGGTCGTGGTTTTCAGAGTTCAGCAGGTTTGTCACCTTGCTTTGCACAGTGCTTTACGTCTAGGATCCTCATGCCAACTCGTGCTCCTCAGCTGGCAACGAAGGTGTAGTTGGGTCAGAGCAAACTTACGACCGCGTCGAATCGGCGCCTGCGCGAGACTTGGATACCCGAGCGGCACGATGTGAGCGTTGTTGTCCTTCATTGGCTACGCATCTGATCCATGATGCTTATCTTTCGCACATCAGCGGTCGAAGGATGGATCGTCCTCGTCACCAATGTTCACGAGGAGGCGACAGAGGAGGATGTCACTGAAAAGTTCGCTGACTATGGCGAGATCAAAAATCTACATCTCAACCTTGATCGGAGGACGGGCTATGTGAAAGTGAACTTTCGGGCGAATCTCGCTGCTCGTGTACAACATCTGACTTTTCTCACTGATCCGCAGGGCTACGCGCTGGTGGAATACGAAACGATGACGGAAGCCCAGGCGGCGATTGACGGTGCATCAGGCACGACGCTGTTGGAGCAGGCATTGTCGTGTGACTATGCTTTCGTGAGACCCCCTCCATCGGGTCCCAAGAAGGGTAGAGGTCGAGAAGGCCGTGGTCGTAGTGCAAGCCCTCGACGAAGGGATCAATAGTGTCATATTTTTTTTGTCTGTAAAAGCGTGAATTTGTCACTTGCAGTTTGCTTTCAAACCTTCGTACGTCGCGAGGCACATGTCACCACTAACTCTGGGCGTCACGCCCATATCATGCGAACGGGAGTTGCATGTTCTAGTTGGAAATCTACGAGTTTGGCTATGCGACTGCTGAATGTGTGGTGCACATGCGCGTTCAGTCATGTGAGTGAGCATCTTGGCGGGGTTTCAACTTTGCGTTTGTTGATGTCCGCTTGCGTTTCACAGGCGCGTGTCCCAAGTCTCGCGTGTCTCGCGTTGGCCAACTCAGCATACTTTATCCTTCAGAGGTCTTATGGCTCCCGCAGCTCATGACAGCGACTCCAACGATTCCAACGCTGAAGCGTCCCCAAGACATTCAAAGTCCCACGGATCCCCCGAGCAGCACGCTCAAAGTGACCAGGACCAGGATGGTCCGGAAGATACTGGCGATGAGGCTGAAGTTTATGAAATCGAGGCCATTCTAGACGCGAAAAGGGGTGCTACGGGCTCTGTGCGTTTTTCTAAGACATTCTTTGAAGCTAAATCGCGTCTTATGTCTTTCCCAAGACAAGAATAGGCTACCTCGTCAAGTGGAGAGGGTACTCAGACGAGGAGAATAGCTGGGTCGATGAGCGAGATGCTGCGTAAGGAACGTTTTTGGACCGCATGTTCCATTCTCATCTACGTCGTTACAGAGGTGCAAAGGAGCTCATCACCGAATACTGGGCGCGTCAAGGAAAGAAGAAGGGCGAAAAGGGAGGGCGCAAATCCGACACCAGGCCAAAGGCTGCCACTCGCCGCCAAGTAGCCGCTTCCGTGGAATCGACGCCGGAACCGGTTCAGGGCACGAAAAAACGTGGCAGGGATCGACAAAAAGCCAAGTCAGGCAGTAGTGAGGAGGATGCCGAAGAGGAGGAGGATACCAGATCGAGGAAGAGAGGCAGGAGGAGCAATGGTGTCAATCGAAAGGCATCTCCTTCCCCAGCATCGTCTTCAGACAGGGGCAGTCCGGTAGTAGACCTTCTCGAACCCAGTGCGATCAAGAAGTGGAAGAACCTCCCCAGTTGGGAGCGACATATTGACACGATAGATACAGTCGAGAAAACAGAAGACGGTATCCTGTTCATCTATTTCAAAATGTGGGTCGTTCGTCTTTCTGTGCATACTCGATGTCTGACAGCCGGAAATTGTCTTGTAGGAAAGGCGAAAAGACGGCCTGCAAAGAAAACTCGAGAGTTTGCGCCGAAAAATTCCCACAGGAGGTGTGCTGCCTTTTGCGACCATTCTACTTTCTCGATCTGAGCAAATTTCACATTTCAGCTCATAAAATTCTACGAGGCTCACCTCAAGTGGAGACAGGCAGAAGGAGGGCAGGACTCGGATTGACGGTTGTCTAACTTACGGACAAGTGCCGATTTGCAATTCTCCTCCCCCCTACGTATGTCTTGTCGTGAATACACCCCTAATTTTTTTTTCTGCTTTCTGTACCATGTCCTCTTGGTTCTTGCTGTCATCCGCCCTCAAACCTGTTATTTACAAACGTGTTCCAACGAAGGTTTATTTATAGTTTGAAATTTCACTTTCCTCCTAAGCGCCAGAGCGCCTCTCTGTAGTACAGTAATCCGCGATTCCTTGCCAACCAACGCCCCGTATCTATGGGTCCACTGGCTCCGAGTTAATGGTCATTTGGTTACACGTGCTCCGAGAAGCCTTTGTTCCGAATACGTGTCACACGAAGAAGTCGAAAGCACCCGTGCCGCCGCAGATTAACAACTTTTGAATGTGCTCGGGTGCAAAGATGCACAAGCTTGGCCTGATAGCTATGAAGAACGATCCTAGTTGTTCGTCAAGCCATTAAGGCATCATCAGCTCGGGTCATTCTGGATCTGTCGAGGTGTTGTTCTTAACGTTTCGAGTCACTAGCACTCCCACAGCAATCGGCAAGAATAGCCCGTTAACGCGTTAACGCCGAGTACGGATCTCCATAACCAGTGAAACCTAGGTCAACGAACAAACTAGTGATCCAGCGAATGAATAGACTACATAAAGGGAATATCATGATCGCGGCGAGTTTCATGTCTTGCAAATGAGGAAGGGTTTAACATTTTAACCCTCTTCCATGGGGTAATACAAACAACGAAATGCGGAATGTCACGCCGGTTTCAGACCACGGGGCCGCTACCGAATGACTGGAACTGCAGGACGGTTTTGTAAAGAGACACGGTACAGTAGTCCCTTCACCACTCTCACTTTAGCCCCTTCCGTTTCTTACGGTGTCTCCTCCCTGTTTTGTAGGCGGACTTTCCATTCATCCAAATAGAAGGAATCCCCAACGTCCAAATATCTCAGACTAGGATGCATGGAGCATCAAAAAAGGATAATTCATCCTCCTATGTTGTATCATCTGGCAGTAGTCTTGATCGAGCCTGACCGACTGTCGCATGTATCAACCAGGATCGAAGGGGATGTATAGGTAGGCACGGTGCAAGAGGGCAGCATACTCGGAGTCTAACGGACGATGCGTAACGAGTTGAGCGAGTCGAACAATCAATAAACATGGACAGAAAGGGGGTGGGGGCGATAAACCGTAATGTGTATCTCACATATCCTCATAATTCCTCGTGTATCTGAGTCATGGAGCGGACCATGCTGGACTCAGCCTCATTGGTCCCGTCGGCGGGCGTGTGCACAAATACTTGCGAATGCTCCTGGTTCAAGGCGGCATCCGCGCGTGCAAATGCCTCTTCAACTTCCGCTTTCCCCCGTCCAACCACTGGGAACTCACTCTCCAAGATGGGAGTTGCAGGATCGGGCTCGTCTCCAACAATTGGGAGAATAGAGACCTCAGGAAAGGGTGGCGTTTCGACATCATGTTCAGCCTCCTCTTCACTCATTGTGTCATCGGGAAGCGAGTCAAAAGCTTTGAAGCCATTGCGCCTGATGCGGCGGAATCGAGTCTCGAAGCCCGCAATCACGTCCTGTAGTTCGAGTTGGAGTTCGCCCATGGCAGTCGGAATAGGATCAACGAGAGGTGAAGGGTGAGAACCATTCTGCATTGAGAGCGCCAGCTGCGTGAAGTTGTTCGACTCTAAGAGGTCGCATGCAAGTAAGCGTCACACGTGCATGAGAAAGCACAAAGCACTCACTGCCAACGAGGGCGTGGTACCGTTGCCAGTCAAGATAGGTGACATCAGCGAGCCAGATATAGTCGTATCCCACATCTGCTTGTGCTTGGTCGGCCAGTGCTCTTACTTCCTCAGAAACCTGCTTAACCTTTTGAAACCGGAATGAGGTCATATGAACTTTGAGAGCCTGAAACACTCAAAACTCACCTCTTCCAATTCCTTCTCTAAATGTGTGGTGAACCATCTGTTAACCACGTCTTCGGTGTCGTGCAGATGCTCGGCAAACTTCGTGTCAACTTTCGTAAGAACTTTTGTCCACGAGGTGACCTTCTCGTCTGTTGGTCGTGATTCAGCCTTTAAATTGTTGAGGTATGCCTCAGCGCCCTTCAAGAACTTCTCTGCGTTCCCCACAAGTTGTTCGATAGCGGACTGCACGTCATTGCTTGTTCTAAGTTCCTGCACTGCTGCTTTCCGCAAGGTGACAAGAGCTTTACGAAGAGACTTCGTCTTCTCCTTGACCAGATTCTCCAGCTTCTCCTCCCACTTTGCATGGCGGCTCGTAATGTCGCGACGCTTCTCGGCTGTTTTCTCAAGCTCCTTGAGGCGAAGTTCCTCCAGCTGCTCCTCATCAAGGGGAGGATTTTCACCGTGGACGTCTCCTTCTGGTTCATCTGCCCCGGGTTCTTCATCGTCAAGTCCGATGTCTGCGTAGAAGGTTTCCAGGTCAACGTCTTCATCAGGAGGTTCCAGAATTGCTGGAGTAGGCGAGGGTGTAGTTGCTGATACCGGAGTGTTTTCCTCGACTGGGGATGTGTGGGCTTCCACGGGGATAGCCTCGATGGGGTTACTGCCGGCAGAGGAGAACGCCTCGATTACCACTTCGTCGGCGACACCATCATTTCGCAAAGGCTGAGATACGGGGGTGGAAATGGGGTGTGTTTCTGAAGGGAGAGAAGCAGGGGAGGATGAAGGCTCTACCTCATCCGGCTTTGCTGAGAGCCCTTGTCCCGGAGAATCAGAAGGGGTCTCGACTGCGGCCGGAGAAATGGAGTGCGCAGAGGATGACTCCGCCGTGACAGTCTCATCGTTACCGCGGCTGAGTTCCTTAACTCGCTCCCAGATTCTTGCCACATGAGGATCGACGAATTGGCGGCGCTGAGCGCGTAAGAAAACCAGGAGTTGTTTGAGAATGAGCATTATACGCTGCCAGAGTGGACGCAGGTAGGGTTTGGCAGTTTGATAAGCGGAGTGCGTCCTGTTGGCAGCCATAACAATGTAGGGCCGAGCAGCGCGCTGCGATTTTTCCACAGTGCTAAGTGTGACACGAACGTAGGGTCCCAGTAAGGTGTCGTACTTTTCCTCGACTGCGGATAAATACGGCTGAATGGCGGCATCGACACGCTCTAGCTGGGGGGTGAGATACTTGTGGTACTGCGGGACGATAACTTTATTCCACTGGGGAATAATACGATGGTTCCACTCGAGTTGCGTGCGCAATACGACGGGTGTTGCAAATCGGATAGCTTGATTGGCAAAAGGCCTTGCCCGCTCAACGTATGGAAGGATGGAGGGGTGAGAGAGCGCCTTGTTTACGGCGGGGAAAAGGTACGGTTCCAAAATTAGTCGGCGATATTCGGATAGGCCACGACAGACAGGAGACTTGAGTTCTGCGTCACCAGGGCATACAGAGAAGAAATAAATAGTGAAAAATAGTAAGAGATAGCGAGACAAAACATCGGCAAGGTTGGAGGTCTTGCTTTTCCGCTTCTGTTGAACTCATGGTGAGATAGACCAAGACAAGGTACCATGTGACGCACCTTCCCCCCACCCTTGCCTTTTCGTCCTCCTTTGTTCTTCTTCGCTCGAGGAGCTCCCTACAGATGACGGCAAGGTGAGCCCAGCGTACAACCATTGTAGCAGGTATGGCTCACCGTATCACGCGGACCATCCTCGCGAAGAGTATCGTGAGAATCTTCTCTAGATTTTCCGTTGGCCAGAGGACTTGGCTGTTCAGGGGAATGTGGTGCAGGGTGCAAAGCCTTTGCCTTTGATGAGGAAGTTGCCGTCGCCGACGAATCTGAATCTTCGGAATTGACCCGAGGTGGAGGGCCAGGGGCTCTACGTATGGCAACCATTGTCGAGGGAGAGTGAAAATAAAAACGTCGTAGAATGCACGAATAAACCAGAAGCCAGTGGTTTAGAATAATGCAGAGGAGGTGCGGTGGAAGAAGAACATAAGTACTGTGGCTCTGTGATCCCAACTCCTCCCACAACAAGTCAGCCACGTACGGCGATGTGACCGTGGGACAAGATTATTTAATATTGATTTCCTTCCTTATCTTATCATCGTGTCTTTTCATCTCTCTCGCCCTGCCTCATCTTCCCTGGGGATGCAGGTTACTAGACCACCCCCGGGGGGCCGTCTCACGACTTATGCGCGCAAGGAAGACAGGTCTATTGTCCTACAGACCTCTTCTCCTGCCAGGGCAACGGACGGCGAAGACATATCTATGGTAGAAATGGCCCATCGAATGCAAAAACGGGCCTGGCAATCTATGAACAGTGCTTGTCCCGTCCTTGAACGGGATCTCACCAATCAAGATAAATTCTCTAAGCGGCCTAAAAATGCCCATGCTGTAGCTTCTACACTTTCTTCTGACTCGGACGGCACACGTCCCTCGTCCGTTTTCCCAATTGATTCCCTCACTTCTCTCACCGACGGGACTAACAACGTTCAATATAAGACTCCTTTCAATCTGTCACCTGTCAGCTCACCTACTGCTCCTGATCCTATGTCGCCTGTTCCTCCTTCTCGTCGCCATATCTCTGGTACTGCCTCTCGTAACCTCAAAGAAAATAGGAGCGCCATACGTCTTGCCTCTCCTTTCCATAGTTGCTCTATCTCCAAAGCTTGCTCTAGGTCGGGTTCAAGAACCAACTCGCCCAGGAAAAAGGCCAAGAAGCCCCCGTTCTATATCAAAACCCGTACGCGTTCAGAGGCGAACGCTCATCCAGGTGAAAGCATTGCCGATGATGTACTATTCCCTGTCAGCGGATCTCTTCCTACACTGGGGTCTATGAAGGCTTCTGTCTGTGATCGCCCTCCGGCTGATGGTTCTACGGTATATATGCTACAGAATCTGTCGAAACAGGACTGGTTCACACCCGCAAAGGCACTTTCTCGCCCTTTTCCTGAAGATTACACCCCCCCTGGAACACCGTTCCAGGAATGGGATTACTCCGCTGAGCCTTTTCTCGGAGGCATCCCGCTGCAAACTTCGACGCCTAATGTCGTGAAGGACACCGCACGAAGGCACATATCCGCTGATGCTAGACCTAATCCGCCTCCTTCCCACGCTCTGGACGATGTTAATCACAACACAACGAACTCTTTCGACCTGGGAGGCTTGGAACACGGCCAACGTCACCAGCGTCACTTCAATCATGGCAGTATTTTTTCCTCTTCTTTCGATGCCTTTAAAACATTCTCTACTTCCATCATTCGATCCAATTGCATGAATACGGAAAGATCTTTCCAGGACGATTCTGCGTTGTTGACTGCTTACTCGTCCGACCCCGGAAAAGCAGTTATCAATCTGAGTGGTATGCTTGATTGTCTTGACATCGACGGTATGTCCCATTCACGCATCAGTGGAAGGCTTAAGTCGCCCCTACGTAGGGTCATCCCTCATAGTCTGCAGATAGTTCAGCTCCGTTCTTCTTGATACCTCGAGCCTTTACTCCCCAACTATTGCCAACGGGGGCTCACGTCTTGCATTTAACAGGCATCAAGGACACTTCACCAAATCTTGTTCAACGATCCCGTTCCCTTGATAGCACGCAAAATACTGGTCCTGACAACTCACCGTCTGCAACTCGTCAAACAGCCGGCAGACGACGAGACAGAGCAAGCACCATCCGAGCGTCTGATTACATAGCTAAACCGGCCATCTCATTACCTAGCGGTGGAGGACAATCGACAAGCATTTCGGCTTTGACCACACGAACTCGATCGGGCACAATCCGCCCAGTGCGTCCCCCTGTGGCTTCTTCGGCGAGTGATTTTCCCGTAGCCACGCCTCAGTTATGCTCTGGACAAGAACAAACTCAAAGCGGTTCGTCTGATGGCCCTGGAGTCGTCGTGGGTTCCGGCAAGGAATTACTCAACTCTCCTGGTTCCTCTCAGGGCAATCCCATGCAGACGTCACACTTCTCAAGAGTACAGAGGATGAAACGTATGGCCCTTCAGGTGCACGACGATGAAAGCGATGATGAACTGCTTCTTGATGATAGGGGTTGGAATTGGGATGGGAGCTGGGATTAGCCAGTTTTTTTTTGATTCGGTGACTATCATGTACCACTTGAACTTCCTCTTGTCTTGAACAGGACACGTACAGGGACCAGTACCAGTATCCACTTAAAACACATTGTATTATTCGAACCCATCGCCGCCATTCTTCTTCTTTGCACTGCTGCCTCCGTAGGCGTTATTCGTGTAGCTTACTGTACTGTTTTTGCACCCCTTACGGGAGAGCAGCCCATAAAGTAACAAGTTTGGACAAATTTGATGAGCGTTCATTCAGTATTGATCGATATTGATCGCCTCTGTCCACCACGTGGGTAAATAGTTCCGAGGTTTCTTTCCGTCGCTCGCTTCATCAATCGTCACGCCGTATCACCTTCCTGGAGAATTGACGTCTGGTGTCTCAACACGATGACCGAAAATCCTACTCTCCAGGAATCCCAGCTGCCTTTTTCACTTAGGTATCCTTCGAGCTTGTCTTCGAAACAGCGCCGGGCAGTCTATGAGGGCCAAGTGCGCGCCTTTTTGGAGGCCTCTGAAATCGTAGAAATCGACGAAGAAATCCTGGACGACATCCTGGACGGCTTTGATGACTTCGATCACGAAGTCAGTGACGATGCCGCAAGTGAGCAAAGCTTCGTTCCTGGGCGAAATTTGGGCCAGGACGCCGTCGGGAACATTGAACTGCGTCTGCCTTACGGCTTTTACGTCTACTTTGGCCCACAGGGTATGGCTACTCCCAGTACCATCGGCCACGGATAAACGTTCATGACGCTCGCGCCATAAATCTCCCCTCCTTCACCAGAGAACATGACCCCTCGCTGGACGCAACAACAAGTGAAGGGGATGCTGGTTCATCTCAAACAACGAGGAAAGCACGCTTCCTACAGGCTTGTGCTACTACGCTAACTATGACTGTACAACAGGGCTATCGTCATTTGTGAAGGAATATGTACTCGCTCGTGCGATACCTATCCCTGAATTACTTTGTGCCTTCGACATCTACCTGGTAGGAAGATGGTGGCTGGCTGTGCACATACGCTTAATGCATCTAACCAGTGTGAAGAACTACAAGCGAAGAAGCCGAGAACCTTGGTATATTTTCTTCAAGTCGTCCTTTCGGGAGAGTGAGAGCAACTCATCATGTCATGACGACGGACGTTGATGTCGATGTCTCACATCAGACTGCAATTGCGAGAGCGATTGCCTCAGTACAGTACTGTCCAGGATGCTGTCGAACTTATCGCTTCGTCTCGGCGCATACTTGTCTTGACTGGCGCTGGTATTAGTGAGTGCTAACACAAACCAGAGAGACGGTTGCTCATAGGGTGCTGGGATGAGGCGTGTCATGCGGCATCCCCGATTTTCGCTCGCGTAATGGCCTATATGCAACACTGACAGAAAAGGGGGAGTACGATCTAGACGATCCTCAACAAATGTAGTGCCTCCTCTGTGCACCCCATTGACGCGCCGCGCTGACTCGTCCTTATCAGGTTTGACATACAGTACTTCAAGGAGAACCCATCCGGTATGTAAACCGTCTTCCCTCCTCCATGCTTTGTCTTCAAGCATGCTGAGAGTGTGTAGTATTCTAGTACGTGGGAACTGGCCCGTTCAAGTTAATACCAAGCCTGACGCAAAGCTATTCTTGACAAGTTCTTTTGCGAGACAGATATACCCATCAAACTTCACACCATCGCCATGTCACCGTTTTATCAAGCTCGTCGAGGACAACGGACAGGTGAGGGTCTCTAACGTTTGAAATCACCGCACTTAGTTGTCCTGACTCTTGAAGCTTCTTCGCGTGAGTCGTCTATCTGCCCCGAACTGGTTCGAATTCCTTCTCTCGTACGGCTATTGCACAGAACTATACCCAAAATATCGACACGCTTGAGACCGTCGTCGGCGTACGGAATGTCCTGCAATGTCACGGATCTTTTGCAACCGCCTCCTGTTTAGAATGTCGCATCCGCGTGCCGGGCAGTATCATCGAGCAAGAAATCATGCAAGGAGAAGTGCCTCTCTGCAAGAGTTGCAGTGATTCTAGCAAATCCTCGAAAAAGGCGACCAACAGTGCGCAAAAGCGCAACAGGAAGCCGGACAATGATGACGAGGAGGATGAACCCCTGTTCCCACCGTGGATAATGAAGGTCATCGCCCTCCCCATTTCAGATTCTTCGTTCTGAAATAGCGTTTTAGCCGGACATCACATTCTTTGGTGAAAAGCTGACCGACAATTTCGAGGAGTGTTTGGAACGAGATAGGGAACAAGCCGATCTCCTACTCATCATAGGCACGTCATTAAAAGTCGCACCCGTAGCTGACATCATAAGTGAGTCCTACTACTACAAAGTACTAATGAGGGTTAAGTACGATGATTCTCCACCAGTGCACATGCCCCATTCCGTGCCACAAGTACGCATTCTTCCCCGCCTCGCGAATATTTCTTGATGATGTCGTCTCCACCTAGATTCTTATCAACAAAACCCCAGTAACGCATATCAATCCAGATGTTGGTGTTCTACCCTCTTTTTCCGTTGACGGTTCTCACCGGCTTTGCTAGATCGTACTCCTGGGGGACGCAGACAGTATCATCGAGCATCTCTGCGAGAAGCTCGGGTGGACTCTACCACCAGCGAAAGCCGGTCAATATTTGAGTGGACAATTCCCGACATCGACGAAGCGACCGTCACCGGAATGTTCGAGTCCTGGCCCTAAACGTGTGGCAGACAGGTATGTAGACCTTCGACGTCGGTTGCGTTCTAACGCAAGTACGTCCCAGTCATGTCTGGCTTTTTGAGGGCGCAGAGGGTGGAAAGTGGTTGTCTGACTTTGAGGCCGCGCGGGTGCAGGCCACTCAGATGTCTGATCTTGCCCCCAACGCGCTATCCTCTCCTGTACCGTCAATGGTCGTGGGAGACACACCGCGGGATGCAAAGAGGGCACGTGTGCTATAATTTTACCTCTATGATACGTGTTTGTGGATTTAGCGGCGTAGCCGTAAACGGAACGCATTTTTTGACATCCGTGACTGCGGGTCGAGGTAATCTTCGTAGAAGCCGACGACGAATTCTTCTGCCTTGAAACCAAAACGATTGTAGAGTAGCTTTTGGATAGCGGTCAGGGAACTCGATCACTATGGAGGGATGATAAACATACCATTGCGGGATTATTCGTGGATACGTGGAGGGTAATGTCTTTGTTTGGATTGCGGTCGATGAGGTGAAATAGCATGGCACTGAGAGACCTCAAATCAATGATCTCGAGGACCGATGAAAGGAGTGCGTACGTTGCAATCTGTGCATTTTCCCAACCAGCGCGGACGGCGAGATAGGTTATGTAGGTTTCGACCGGCGAACTGAGGATGGCGCATCCGACTACGAGATGCTTGTATATCGCAACGATCGTTGCTCGTTCCGGAACATGCTGCAAGGAGTCGCTGACTGTGGGTGGTGAAAACGAGCACCCTGCGTTCGACAATGGAACAACAGACCGTCAATTCCAGACCAAAACGAGCGATGCAACAAGTCATGAACTTGGGGCAGGTGTTCCGCCGTCAACGTCACGTACGTGATAGGCGCGACCGATTCCTGAACGACGTCCCTGTCCGGGCTGCTTGCTCCGCATTAGGCGCGTTGAACACGGGGGCATGGTCCCAACGGACCAAAGCAAAAGACAAAAAAAAAAAAAGGACAGTCATACATACAATTTCAGCGCGTAATGAGCACGGACGTCCTCCATGAGATCCATCCAGGGCGTCCTCGCTTCCCAGTCGGCGGCGACCACGTTCTTCGAATTCGACCGACGATCGACGACAGAACCGCCGTTCAGGCGGGACAGGAACGAGCACCGATACGGCGTCGTCCGCACGTCGTACAGAGCGCGCAGCACCTCGGGATCGGGACGCACCGGCGTCTTGTCCGAGGCGGGGGGCAACGCGACGAGCGTGGCGGGGTTGTCCTTGGGGCGCAGGCGCGGCCGAGGCAAGTCGTGAGCCCTCATGTGCTGAAAATAAAAGAAAGACGGGTCGCCCCTTTGAAGAAAACGGCGAAAAAGACGCGTCACGTACGCGTTGTAGCTTCAGCTTTCGCAATATGATGGCCTCGGCGACGGTTAATGAGCCTTGCGGTTTCGTCTCGAGCGTCCGTATGAGATTCGCCTCCTCGGACGACGAAAGGAGCAAATAGGGCCTCCCCTTTCAGCGAAAAAAAAATATTTGTCAGGAAGACACGCACAATCAGCGAGACCATCCTCAAATTTGACGTGTTGTGCTGGAGGGGGGGAGGACGGGGAAGTGGAAGCTCACAAGGTCGTCTCTCTCGTGTCGCTCCTCCAGCTCGTCTCTACGCTCCGCATACTCCGCAAGTACTGACCCCGCAACGGTATCGAAAGACGTGTCCTCGCTGTCCTCGGAGGCATATTTCGATGCGAGGAAATCGAGGAGGGGTTGGAGGGAGACGGTGGGGACATAAGAACTTTCCGAGTCGGGTATGACTGCGCGCGACGCCTTCCCGTCGTCGTCGTTTTTCTTTCTTTTCTTTCGGGCGGGGCGTCCTCTCCGCTGAAAACACCCCGTCAAGGACCTTGTTTCATGGGCGTTTACCAGAAGATGAGGCCGTACCGTCGGCCGCTCAGACCAAGCAGCATCACCCTCACTCTCGTCTTGGACCCTCCCGTCCAAAGACTCCTCTTCAGGTTCGAGTGACGACCCCATGATATCGACCACGAATGGGTTTATTCGAAGGCTTGTGTCGGCTTGTCGAAATCGAGATCACCTTACAAGATAGTCGGATCAAGACGGGGATGGAGACATGCAACTGCTGTTGCGGGCCGGAGAGCGTCCCACAGACCTGTCACCCGTTTTCGAAGCAAAGGTACTGGTTGGGACATGAGTATAACGCTACATCTTAGATATACAACAAAAGGCAAAAGTCGATCAAATCATCGTGATACAGAACTGATACAGATGTGGGGTCAAGAAATGCAGGGTTGCTTCTAAAAAAAGCCTTAGTCGTTTAGGTGGCCGTCGACTCGGACAAAGCCAAGGAACTTCGACACGTTCCAACCATCATTCTTCAGGGCATCATGGACAGCGGGCCCCAAGATAGCTATACCACCGACGGAATGGTTGCCACGTCCAGTGATGATTTTCATCGGGCAGGCTACAGTTTCCCATGTCAGTGGGCTTACGCCCGAAATATGCGGAGAATTACGCCTTACCCTCAGAAGCAGGATAGTCATTGAGAAACTCCTTGGCGAGGATGACTCCCTGGGCAGCGCTGGTGGCGTAATGTAAATCTATGGTCGTACCAGTTGTGGTGGATTCCCTGGGATGCGATGATCGTCAAATCGAGCATAGAAACGAGTACGAGGATATAGCTAACTTTGTAGCGTTGACGCAGGCTCTTGCGATGTCCAATTCCACATCCCAGAGTTCTTCCTGTAATGGGCGTACCTTGAGGGGATAATTTGTATCGTTGTTCAGGGCCCACAGGTGACATCGTATAGAGGCACATACGCACCTCTTCATTGTGGAGCCGGTTCATCTGTCTTCCCACATGCTTGGAGCTACCCCCCTCCCAGGCTTTGTCCTCCAACATATATGCTTCTTCGAGACGGCTTTTCAGGTCATCGCGTCGCTCCTTCAGTCTCGCAAGATTCTCATCCCTAGCCAAATCGATCTCGTCGGTGGCCGTTCCGTACGAATCGTTGGAAGGGAGGATGGCAACACCATGGCGATTTGCTCCTGTGGGTCGTTTAAGTCTTGACACGACAATCCAGTCGTCTTGCGATTGAGAAGGTCGGCGCCCGTAAAAACCACCTGATCGTGGCCCTAGGTGGGCCTCGGAAGTGGGTGACTGCGCGTTCTCGGACGTCTCTAGGAAAGGACCGTCTTGGCACTGAGGGGGCCCTTGATGATACGGGGCGGTCTTTCGTCCGGCGGCCTCATCTGCATCCAGGCCACGCAGGAGCCACACAAGGTCAAGGGCGGTGTCTACTTGAGATCCGACCGCGTGCAAGCACAAGTGGGCGTCCGAAAGGAGCTGTTCCTGCCCATCTGCACTTAGTTCGTTGTACTCTGATGTGCTGCGGAGGATATCTCGCAAGGTAAGCAATATGGTCATATCAAGTGGGGGGACGTCGCCATCCCTGGCATTGGTGATGTCTGTGAGGGCACGACGAACTGCCGTCGAAGGTGTCTTGGACTCTTGGGAGTGAAAGAACGACCTGAAGAATGATTCTGGATGGGGGGGAAGGAGCGCTGCAAGCTGGGCAGAAATGGAAGAGATGGAGGTCCAGATATCGACATCGGAACACATTTGGGGCTTCGTGGAATGTGAACCTTGACGGGACTCGGCATGGATGTGTGGTCGTTGTCGTATGTCATTGACGGCGAGCGTTTGAAGTTTATATTTCCTCTTCTTCCCCTTCGCTTTGACTATTGGGGTATCGAACGAGTTGACGTTTTCTCCCAGATCTCGTGGGTCGTCTTCGGCTAGCAGAAGCTGGATGGCGCGGTCAATATCGATACCATCCACAGATCTTCCATCGCAGCCGGCATCGATGATGACGCGTTCCAGACGCGACAAGGGTACTCCAGGAAACGCAGTCCGTAAGAAGCCAAGAGGAGACGAGAAGGAAGCGGTGCTGGAAGTCGATCGGGGAGAGGCTAGTGGGGATGTGGCGTCCGTTACAGTAGAGGGGGAGGGGGTGGTCCCGTCTTTTCGGTCGATGACGCCGCTGCTGAGCGAGCTGCCATCGACGTGTGTGCCTGGGGGCGATGATGATAAGGCTTCATTGATGAGCTGCTCGTCGTGGTCTGCTCCCGTGGCGAGCTCGGCAAGGATTCGACGTAGTTTGCGGAGCTTGCGCTTTGTCAGTGTTTCTGGATCACGTTCAGATACGAACGCTGCGATGAGCGAGCTGTCCAAAGAGGGAAACTCCAGCTGGAGGAGTACGGAAGTCCGGGAGCCGGGGGGACGAAAGCAGGTGTCATTGTGTTTATTTTTACCCCAGAATAAATAAAAATTGGCGGCTTTACCTGCAACCTTTCCGACAATGTCGGGTTTGTCTGTGCCGTCATTTGATGACTCGCTGTGGGTTAAGGCTTGAGTTTAGCGCAGCTGGTGCGGCCTCGTTGGCCAAGTGCACCGCGCCATGTCGAATATGGAAGCAAGCTAGCCGCTCAGCACTCAGTACTCAGTACTCACCAAATTCACGTTGTTAAAAAGTATCGACGTATGTATAACTGTGTGCGGAAATAGCATCTCAATCTCAAATGGTAGGAGGCCCTTGAACTCATCAAGGCTATCATCGTGCTACAGTGTAACGATACCCCGAGTCGGTGTTCGTTGATTGTTGACTATGTCTAGCGTGAGCGTGAGAGAGCCATGTTTTGCCCCTTGATTAGGTTGAGGTTAGGGTTACATGCCACGACTGCCACACAGCCTCCAGCACAGTCCACCCACCTTGATTGCGACTAACCTCCTGTGCTGGAGAGGTAATTTCACAACATGTTGTTCTATGTCTCTGTTCTCGCCTTCGCTTCTCTATTTCTCATGCGTACGTCACACAATGCATCTGTCAGTCCCGGAGGATCCCTCTCACTTTTGCCCAAGTGATGTACCGTTACCGTGCCCACCTCCCAGTTCCCGAGCGCCTACGCGCAATCATTCCCAGCTCTTCAAGAGTGAACTATGCGCCCCTCTCGACGTTCGCAGACCAAGCTGCTGCCGGTTTGACGAGCACGACATTCGATATCGAAGCGGACAACATCTTCCAAGGAGACGCCAGGGCTGGACTCGACGAGCAGGGGACTCAGGAGGTCATGGAGATCATGAGGAGAGAGAACGTCACGTAAGCCTCCTTTTCATTTGCCGTTCTCGTTCGTTCTCACTTCTGACTCTACATCTTGTCCCAGTTTTGATCAGGCGAGACTTATCCGTCACCAGCGCTATTTAGCCGCGAATGGTATCGACCCTTCGGGTGAGTCTCCCTTGAATCTCGTACGTGGCTACTATACAACTTCTCTCGCAGGCATGCCCCTGGACGGAAAAGCGATCACACGTCTGTAATAGCGGGCTTCCTCTCTCCCATTTGTAACATCCACCTGTTGTAGTATACTATTGGCAGTCCAACCGGAACGGATCTGTTTTTTCCCCAACCCCGTGAATTCTATTCCCTCCACAGTATTTTTTCCCGGTTACCAGTGAAAGCGCTTATCACAGTGTTTCGTAGCAGGCCGAAATCATGCATGGTCGGTCAAGTACATCATTTCATCCGGCCTGACGAGTGTATTGTATAGGATTACGTGAGTCGGCGCTCAACTGCCGCAGAATGCAGAATGGTCACAGCTTTCAATTGTCGTTTATCATGACGTGGAAAATACTCGGGTCCCCGGCAGGGCGCTGCTCCGACTCACTTAGCAATCTAGACATCCCGCAACAGTGCCTTATCCATCTGCAGCTCGGCACGATCGCTTTATGAAAGTTTACAGCTCTACTGTATCTGGAATCGGCCCTAGCTGCGCGCGGACAATCGATTCCAGTGAGCTCGGACCCGGTATGTGGGTTCACAGGACTGTTATTCTTCGGCAGGGGCCAGTATTTGCCTCCAGTACTGACTATACCGGGATTTACGGACTGTTGCAAATTTATCGGTATATTGTCTGCGTCTGACCCTCAATAGTTGATGTCTAGATTTTCCGACAATTATCAAGGAAGCACTGCTGACACTCCCCGAGATGTAACAGACACGACATGACTGCGACGTTGTAGTCATTCAGGTAATCGAAGGCGCATGTGCACAGGTATCCTTTCTAAGCGCGCGGATACACTTTGTTTCCGGCCAAGACGGACCGGTCCTAACAACCCCACAAAGGTTTTTTTAGAGACCCCTCAAAGTCCGTTATCCCCCCCCCCATTCTCCTGGGTACAGCAATGTATAATGGGCGGACTGCTTACTGTAGGAATAATTGATCTCTGTCCTGCACAGCCCAGCCGGGCGGCGAAGATGTTATCTCGGTCGTTGAGACCCGATCTGCCGCATCTGCGTCACGTCCTACATTTACACAGGCCGGCTTTGATCTTCTCAGCTTCCGGTACATGTTCGCGAAAGTCGGCGGGCTGTTACGCGCCCAGGCATCGTGGTCTATCGGAAACCTTGAGAAGACGTGCCACAAACCTGCCAGGATAAGGCAACTCTTTGCGGTCAAGACATGATAGGCGCTTCAACTACCGTGGTTGTTAACTCGTCCCAATTCCCGACAACTCCACTCCAAACAGCGTACGAAGTCGTCGGTGCATCCACATTGTCTATTAAACCTTCACCTTTACCTTTACAAGCACCTCGGCTTCAATTGACCTACTCACTAACTATGCTTTGCCGTAGCAGAACCGTCGTATGAACCCAGTGTCCCTCCCGATGACATCATGAACCCGCAACGTACGGCTCGAGGTGCTTCTCGACTTCCGAATCAGCACTCATGTGTTCGCACTGCTCGAATTAATGCGTCAGAAGTCCGCGCATCGTGCCCGACCACTTACTAAGGGTGCGTACGGCATGATATATCACTCGAGCTCCCTAACTACACTGAGCCTTCTTCCAGGGAGTCAGATCGACAAGATCCTTCCGGCTTAAGCGCTGGAGGCGCCGACGCGGCGTGCTATGACCAAGGAGTCGGAAGGGTAAACGCTTCCAAATGTGGTAGTGCGATCACCAATTTTGGGTCTGTAGATCCACCCCGCTCCGTTCCGAAATTTTCTCACGCCACAATTATTTGGCGAAATTGCTTACGCTTATCTATCGTGTGGCTGTCAACCGTTGCTGTGCTGTCCACCCACGGTTGCATGTGGTGGCATTGCGACACTAGGCTCGACTGCTTACTCTTCAAAACCGAGAAAGTCGGCCCAACACCTTTCCAAACCGCATCATTGCATTGTAAGTATCGCGCGAATGGCCCTCTGTCGATCAGTGCTTTCCGATGCTTGCCGGCCTTTTGGATCCCGTGAAACGGGTGTAATGTGGTAATGTGCGCGCTGCCTATTCTTGAAGTGGCAGAGTTTAGGCTATGGTCTGATCCCGGACGGAACTTGGCTATCTTTCTTTGGAAGTGCGCGGTTGTTTGATGGCACATGCAGCGGGTCGTTCAGTTGTCGTGAGGTCGGCCCGTATTTCGCTTCGTATTATAGAAGCAATCGGGGTATGGACGGTATAAGTTCAGGGAGCTTGGCTCAGAGTCCCTCAGAATCTTCTCCTCGAGAATTCATCACTCAGAACATTGCTACCGCGTCCACCGTTGCTTCATCTATTCACCTCCCCCATCCCACAAAACCGACATGGCTGTCATTGATTCCTTTAAAGCTAACACCACGAGTGTAGACGTACGTGTTCTGACATCCCTTATCCATGAGTTGCCGCTAATTATCCGTGCTGTAGTTCCAATGGCCTACCGATATCTCCGGCCTCGAACGCATTATGCTCTCAGCTCATGGCGACCTTCAACGCCTTCTTAGGTTTGTCCTTTTCCGTTTCTCATACGTGCCATTCAGTTCTCAACCATCTCTTGTAGTGCCTTCTTCGCGCGCGCCATTAACATCAAGACCATCTACGCTCACACATCGCCCCGCACACACGTGGCCTCGCCAGAGGACCCCATAACCCAGCGTCGCGAAGTCCACCTGCTATGCGGCGGAAAGACGGCCTGCATCGCGACGAGCACCGTGACCCTCAGCGCGCCGCTGTGCGAGCGGCTCTTCCTCGACGAGAAGTTCGCCATCGGCCAGATGTTCCGCAAGATGCAGACGCCACCCCAATTCGCACTCCTCGAGTGCGGCAGCAGACTCGAAGACGGCAAGCGCGTCCTCTGGCGGCGGTATACCCTCTCGACCGAGGGCTTCGTGTGCGACATCGTCGAGGTGTTCCCAGACCGCGACATGTTCGTCCTCGGCGAGCAGTGGTTAGGCCGTGAACTGGTCAGCTCCGCTCAGGAGAGCAGCGTGGAAGAGAGCAAGAGGCGATATGCTGCAAGCGCCGTTCTCGTCTCCGTTTAGTTAGTCGTCAGACCCTTGTCAGACAGGCACAGACACCAGACACCATTCCATTCCGCCAAGTGACGTGAGACAGACACCGGCAGACAGCACGTACCGTGTGGCTGGCTCCACGTGACTTATGTATAACGCATCCTCCGCCCAGTCCGTAACCGATCAGTAATATTCATATCCATACTTGTACAGTTTTAGATTTCAGTATTTATACCTGTACTCCCTCTCACTTGTCCTTATTTAAATACGTCATTTCATCCCGGATCCCTCTTTCGCAATCTTGTCCATAGGCTCGGACTCGGATAATGGTGTGGAACACGGTCAGATTTTCAACTCGTAAAAACGTTCTCCGACACGTAAATGCTCATAGCATGGGACTTCAGAAGTCCCTCCCCGTCGAGATAGTTGAGATGATCGTACAGGAGGTTCTGCGTTCCCACTCTCGCGCCTTTGCCTCCATCGCAGCTTTGTCCGTGGTGTCACGCCAATTCCGCTACATCGTTCTTCGGGCCTATTTCTCGAGACTATCGGTGCATAGACTTACCAAAGCAAGCAGAATCGGCGATATCCTGATCCTAAACAGTTATTCATGGGTCCGGTAAGGCAGGCGGGGACATATATGCGTGTTAATGTGACGAAATACGTGTCAGGCATCTTTCGACGACCATGCAAATAGTCGAGAAGAGGGCCCTCTCGCTCTACAAGATGAACCTCGAGTCTTTGGAGTTGGAATGCGGATCCGTACCCGCGCTCTCCCTCGCCGCGAGCATACTCTTGGTCTTCCCCCACGTCCCAGAGACGCTCGTCTCGCTCAGGCTCACGTCCTTGCCGTGCATCACGCAGCTCCTCCTGAGGGAGATCGCGATGCGATGCGTGAATCTGAGAGAGCTACGGCTGAGCGTCGTCGAGCGTCTGAGCACCGATTGTTGTTGGGCTTGCTTTGAAGAGTTGAGCTGCTGTGTCACGCACTCCCCTGTCGGTTCGCCGGATGCTTCGTCCGGCGCCGCTGGAGACCTAGCGGTCGGTGATTGATCGCTCTTTCGTCCCACCAACCATGCTCACGGTTGCGTCGTCAGATGTTCTATGCTGGGTGCCTTCGGCCTCTGGTAAATCTGAAATCTATCTACATTGGGGTCTTCCTCTCCTCTCCGGCCGTCTTGAAGGAACACATAGCCAACCACTCCTTGGCAAGGGAGGATTGGCAGCTCATCGGGTGCAATTTAGATGATTCGTTCTCCGCCCCACATACGCCCTCAGTAGATGGCCAGGAGGGACGTCCCCGAGTACATTCGTACAGAAAATCGGAAGGAAGGGACGTTAGTATCCCAGAGAAGGGGACCGAAATAGGCTGCAGGCCCTACACGCCGTCGGAATGTGTACACTGTTGGGAGGCCCATGGACTCCGTACTCGCGAGATCGAGCTATTGGCGACGATGAAGCTAGCGCAAACTCTCAAGGGCCTGCAGTCCGTTCGATGGAGCTCTTGGTTCAACTCGGCGAAGGCGATGCCACGCCAGCTAGATCAGTCTCTTCTGGTAAACGAAAGGCGAGAACAAGGCAAGAGTGCAGGAGCCGAGTTTAGAGATGCGCAGTGGGCTATATTCGAGGTCCAGAGAGAAGAACGAAGGATCAAAGTTTGGCGGCGGACCTGAAGATACGTACTCATGCAATTATTCCAGGTTTAGCGTGTATCCATACCAATTGTGCCATTTTTGTACTACCCCGCGATTAATGGCGGTAAGCGCCCAGAACTTCAATTCAGTGGCGCCAGCTTATCATGACAAGAGAAAGACAGCTCTACGATGTTAGGCCTGACCGGACAGCAGTGGTGACACTGCTGTAGTACTAAAAATCAGCTGGACTTGCATGTATTGGTCTCTTCAAAGGTCGCACGCGCTAGGATTGTGTCATGTCATTCAAGCTTCAAATTGTGGCTCGGGCACATTGCGAGAACAATGCACACCCGCGACACATTCAGGCCACAAGCAGGCCACATTGGGTTTTCAAGGGTATTTTAGCAAGGCCGTTTCCGGTGAACGTTGTACAGACGTACAACGGTGCAGGGAT
>Ga0307510_10002254_pt1 | contig 21781 bp, 20 predicted proteins | sample 12_EM_MG_FD_207224 | JGI IMG/M metagenome (GOLD analysis project Ga0307510, IMG submission 207224) | Populus trichocarpa ectomycorrhiza microbial communities from riparian zone in the Pacific Northwest, United States - 12_EM | ecosystem: Host-associated > Plants > Roots > Unclassified | place...
CACAAAACTCACTGCACTTGTTCTATTCTACCTTTACCAAGGTTAGCCAGTAATGTTTGCTTCTCTCTTCCGTCACTATAGTTTTCTCTCTTCCCTATCTTTCGTTTGCTGTTCTTTACACTTAATTGCAATATGAATCTCTTCTTGTTTACGCGATATTTCCAATAGGTTACAAGAGTGATTGGTCATGATTCAGGATGCTCGAGTATATTCGATGATAGTCGAGAAAGGATCGAGTAGTACCCATGATCGAGCAAATCGATCAGATCATGAATACTCTGCTCGATCATGATCTGATCGAGGGACCCCATGATTGAGGCTGATCGAGCGGACTATAATCGAGCAAAACTCGATCATGATCTGATCGTGGCCATCACTAGCACCCAGTGAGTTCCCCCCCTCCCACCTTCAAAGTTCTCAAGCGCTTGGAACTGACAAAGTCTTGACAAAAACCAGGATGACAGAACACATCCTGAAATCCGCCAGGTGCGAGCAGCCAACACGGCAACTTACAAATACCGTTGGCCAGGAATTCCAGGACCCGAGGTCAATGGTGCGCAGGCGCTCCGGGATGTGGAGGATTCACTTCGAAGGAGGGGGGTGGTGCTGGAGAAGTGACAGACCATGGGTGCGGGGCAGTCTGCCACCGCTACCGGGATAATTCCTGCCGCTACGCCGAAGACTCTAAACTCAATGGGCGTGGGTCAGGATGGGGGGGATCCGTGTATGTATCCCGATTCATTTCTATAAGAAATATGGCGAATGGTAATACTAACAATGAGGAAATAGCATACTTCTCCAAAGTGAAATTTGGTTCGAATAACACCGCCTTCACTCTCGTGATCCACACCGGCAGCTTAGACACTTGGATCTCCTCAGACACTTGTTGGTCCCCCACCTGCCTTGCACACAAGACGTATGGCACCAAGGACAGCAAAACTCTCGTCAAGACCACGCGAACCTTCGGCATCCGATACGGCAGCGGGCAGGTGGAAGGAACCATAGTCTCCAAAAGCGTCTTGTTCACAGGGACAGGGATCAACATGAACATCTGGTGTGGCATGGCGACCAGGGTGCAGGGTTCCGAATAGTCCGACCGGTCAAGTCTTGGAGGCAGGACCAGACTGGCCCGTCCTAGTTGATGTAGATGACTAGACCCGACTAACTTGGGTGGTCCGGTCTGGTTTGGACTGGTCCCAGACCAGTCTGTATAAAGATCGCATAAGAGTCAGAATGGCACCCAGGCCAACACCCGCCAGGAATAAATGTGTAGCTATAGTAGGATTTTAAAGCTGCTCGCCACGGTATAAATCAACAGGCCCTCAATGCAGGCTGATAGATCATCCTAGAGAGGATAGCATATGGTGGAAATGCAATTACTTGATGGATAAGTCGCATCGAATACCTGTATTGTGGCAGTTGGTCATATAATATCACTCACCCAATGCAAGAAAAATTGTTCGATACTTGAGAACCTATTTTTGCCACTCTTACTCAAAGCAAGGCACTATCTCCACCGCATAATCCATGGAAACAATAAGTTTTCTTAAGAAAAATTTTATTTGAATGTAACATATTGTGATGGAGATAGCATATCGTATTGCTTGGCGGGCCTGGTCGGACTGGTCCTCGTCGAGTTGGTTTCGATAATCGTGACTGTCCGGTCAGTCTAATTTGCACCATTAGACTAGACTTGACGTTCGACCGGACTAGCTAGTCCAGTCCAGTCTTCCGCCGACCATTTGGAACCCTGCTTGTGGTCAGAGTGATATTTTCCTCTTTATTGGTTTGTGCGAGTGGGAGGTAGACAAGACTTAATGCACTGCATTCAGCTATTGAAGCATATTGCACGAGTTCCCTGGCACTTGCACACTTGCATAGCGTCGCAGGGTACAGTTCCATAGACTAATCTAGAATAGACACAAGGCATCACATCTCGCGTACCACAGCGACTCCCTCGGCTATCACTCTAACCACCTACCGCACAAAACGTGAGAAAGTACGATCAGACCATCCCATAGACCATATAATCAGATCTTTTCTTCCTCAGGCTCCCCTCCACCATAACCCCCACACTCGACTATACTAGGACTCCAACAACCTAGGCAAGACAAGTCAGAAAAAACAAAGAAAGAAAGAGAACAGAGGCCTTGAGCAGGAAAAAAAAGCAGGACAAACAAATATCCCTGACCCTATCGGAAAATGCAAAAAGGGAGTTGCTGTAGGATGTTTTACAATATATCGACTAGGGAGCCTGTTTTACTTGCCTAAAGGTTCAAGAACCAGCTCACGAGAGGGCCGAATTCCTTCCAGTTCCTCTAAAGGTCTTGAGGGACCTGCACTGGTGGTACGGTACTGTGCTTTACACCCTGACCCTGCAATGCCACACCTATACACCAAGCACCACCTGCACCTGTCCGCCAATGAAAGAATGTATCACAATATCAAACATTAGCAAATTCCCGTGTCCCAGTAGGCTTTAAAAAGTCACGAAAAACGGCAACGGCAACGGCTGACCACAAAACTTTCACACTGCAATATAGCACAACAAAACAAGAGTTTATAAAACCAAGAATATATAGTGATACAAGAAGGGCTCTAGTCTTCTACCAACGGGTAGGGCCACCTCCTCGGTTAAGACAATTAGCTATACGTCTTGAGATACTATAAATAAAACCATAGATTCTCTCCCATGGCAATGCCTTCCATACCTTCTGTGCTAGTCCAATCAGCTCCTGCTCACGGCGGGGTATTCTCCATCTCTCGCAGACTGCTTTCCTATTATTGGTTTTGAATAAAAGTCAAACATTCTCGATTAGGTTGAAATCAGGTGAGTAGGAAGGCCAGTCCATCCTTTTTATACCAAGGCGCTTGCCATATTTCTCCATATAAATAGAAGTGCGATAGCTGGCACCATCCTCTATAGTTTGAACACCAGCGTCGGCTCCACCAGCTTTCTTATAGAGTGGTCAAAGATGTGGAATGAGAATTTCATGGACATAATGGTGTGAATTGAAGCCCAGTCGATCTCTATCACTCTTTCGCTCATCTTCGGTCTGTTTTCGCACAGGAACAAGCGGTGTGTGGAAACCCTAGGTAAAGCCAGCCCAGAAGCCAACCACAATACTGTCTCCAACAAAGGTTGGCTGAAGGTTCTTCAAATCATAGGCGGCATTGGGTCCAGGAAGTCGTCCCACTTTTCATCTGTATACTGTTCCAGTAGCAACTTGAAGGTATACTTCATGGGTATAACAATGCTTGTGCCAAACGGAAATGTTCCACTTGCGCCGTAATCTACACCATCTCTTTCTTTGTCTCCTATTGTGAGGTGCTATCCATGGCTTGTGTCGAGCAAGAAAAACACGCCGTTGCAGGGTGCGCAGGGAGTGGCCGAGAGTTGAAAACCCAACATCAAGTCTCGATTCATGTAAAAGCTCTCTAGCTGTTGCACGAGGATGGGGATCAGATAACCGGGCAAGGTATCTTTTTATCACGGTCATTGAGCTTTGGGGGCCTTCCAGTGTGATGTGTTTGAGGATTAATGTCGCCATCTATTTTCCAGTGCCGGTAGATTCTGTAGGCTGGAGCTCGAGAGACACCTGTTTCTGCTTCAATTTGAGGGAAACTCATGCCAAAAAACGAAGTTCGATTATCCGGACCCTCTCATTTAAGATTATTTCGCGTCGCTTTCTGGCTGCGTTATTCCACGGCATTGTGCATGGGAGTTGTTGTGCTGGGTTGCGCTTGTGTTGCTGCGAAGCGCCAAGCTTTTTGTGACTTTTTGAAGTCTACTGGTCCTAGTGAATGGGGCGATTTCAGGTGATTAGCTCCTCCGAACAAGAACTGACAATATACTCCACCATTTAGGCCACTGGCCACAGAAATGAACGGGTGAGTTGAGCCAGAGTAGGAATGTAGCCAGCCTGAATAATCAACTCCACTCCCTCACCATGATCGCAATATGCACGGGGCCGCTCACTGGTGGGAAAGTTATTGCATGCACCTTCATGGAAGCATTCAGATTTCATCATATTCCACCCTATAACCTGCTGAGTTCCGTTACTGAAAAACAAGGCAATAGAAAAGTAGAATCTAAAGTTAGACTAAACTAATTTGTTTCGCCTTCACTCTATCCGCTTTGTTCCTTGGCATTCTAACCACAAAAAAGAGTTCCTTAAGTGTCTTATCTGGCAGAGGACTCCTCAAACTCTGCCAACAGCTTACCTGGTATGGCTCCTTGCGTCAATTTTTGTCTGGCCTTGTAGGTGCAGACATCCTCGATGACTTCGCTCTGATCACCAATTTCCTCCCCCACTTGCTGCCGAGCATTAGCCTTCGCGAGGCCAGGCAGGAGGGTGGCCAGTATTGGAGCATGCTCCGGGGCAATCGACTGCGCTGTCTGGGGAGATATTTTGAGGTCCTAAGTGAGACATTGAAGGAATCCGCTCATTGCGGACATGGGTTCGGTGAAGCCGACAGCTGAGAGCCATGGAGATCACCCTTGGATGTGGCTGACCTCCAGAATCTGTTCAGATATACTCACATCATTCCAATTATATTGTGGGTATTAACAAGTTTGCAGGTGGCTGCCACTGCAGCCGCGTGCAAATGGATATGGACCGAGCCTTTGCTTCGCGTGTTGGACGTTTGATCGATGGAATTGTTGTAGAAATCCAAAATTTTACCTATGTGTTGCGGTGAGAGAACCCTTGCCCAATTCGGCAAAGCTGATGGAGGATGTTGCTGCGGAGGAGAGGGGTCTCAGAGGTTCATAGGAAAAAGTACAAACAGGTTCTTACTTAGCGTGGGGTCATAGCGATGCCACAATCGGTCTGTGGACCTCCTACAACATATAGCAAAACAAACCTCTTTGTAAAGGTTTTTATGAACTAATGCCTGGAGATGAAATGGCTGAACCATTGGTGAGAGGAAGACCTTCACATATTCCAAGGTGGTGTTTCCCAACTCCTGGTGGAGGGTATCATCGTTCAACTATATATCAGGAGAAAACAAGCACCTTGCAAATTCCCCCATTTGGCTAAATGGCAGAGCGAAGTCCAAATTGCGGAGAGAAGTCCCAATCTTGTCCCAGAATACCTTAAAGCGATCGGGGATCACCTCCAGATCATGAATATTCAAAAATAGCTCTTCCAATAGTTATAGGATTTTTTCATTATACCCAGAGAGGTCATGGTACAGGCCATGCCAATCCGGCCATAAGAAGAAATCCAAACCAGCAATTTCCACATCATAAGGATACTGATTAAGGTCTTAGTTTACATGTGGACAATAGAGGGATGTGGGCATGGAATTTCCAGGGGTGGAATATACCAACTGGCAATGGTTTCATTAGCAGTCATAAGTTGAAAGATTTGGTTTTAAGCTGGTGGTGAATGTAGACACGCAGAATGTGAAGGAGTAATGGGTAAGAAAGCAAGTCTCTTCTGTGACTAGAGTTCGTTACAGGGCGGAGCGGAGCAGGTTTTCACTCACAAGGCGCTGCCCTTAGAACGGGCAGAGGCGTTATTTTGGGAGTGATCCTCGGCCTCACCCCCATGTGAGGCCCACAAAAGCCCAGCCTGGCCCACCAACTACTAGGCCCAGCCCACTAAAGCCCAGCCCAGCCCACAAGGCCCATGGGCCAGAGATAAATTATTAATTATGACTAATAGGTTTTATTAACCCAAACCATAGGATGCACATTTCAACGTTCAAATGGTAACATGTAACATGAACAATAATGTTTGATTTTAAAACAAGTTCAATTTCTGTAACTACATTTCCCTTACATACTTGTAAAAAAAGGGATATAAATTACAGAATATACCTACAGTGTATCCAAGAACCCTAGTTTCTACTATTATCTTCTCCTGCTACCTGAGCATTCAGCAGATCCTCAATCATGTGAAGTTCAGGATGAGTAACTGGAAGCAAATTGTCCTTAATCCAGAACTTGGTACATTCCAGTTTCGCTAGTGCCTCATCCTCTATACTGCATCGCCTATCTCTTAGTGTAATTTTGGCCCTATTGAATACTCTTTCAGGCTCCACAGACATGGCTGGAATACTTAAAATCTCAATTGCCATTTGGGCATAATCTCTCATTCCACAAACATCAACCATTTTAGACCAATATTCTATAAGGTTCATATCAACATTCTAGGATATTGGTTCCTGTAAATATTGAGCCAATTTGTCAATACCTTCAGACTCCATTAATGCCTGACGTTTACATTGAAAACTGGTGTGAAATCGGAACCTTTGCTGTATATTACCGTAAAAATTGTAACAATTGGCCCTGACCCTAGTAGCTTGACATAAGGTTGGGCACATGGAGGGTCCCGGTTTTGAAAGGACATGAGTGTCTCAACAAGAGAGACTGGGGTTCACTCCTATGAGTCTCAACGTCAGCTCTCAACACTTTGAAGATGACTCCGGTGGCGAAGTAAAATGAAGAAAGATTATAAACAATACGATGTATATATATATAATATATAGAATAAAATACAATAAATGATTACAAGATACACCGGTGAATGCTACAATAAACACAACACTCCTACAAGAAAATCCAGACAAATCCAAGCGATGTCAGCCAAATCAGCAGGAAGAAAAAAGGTTCACCCAGTATTAGTGCCCATACCAGCTAACAGGCGTTATGCTGGTATTAAAAGGAAGCCTGGTCCGAAGAGCAAGTTAATATCGGAAAAGCCTCGCGTGCCACCAAAGCCCGTTCAAAACCCCTACCGAACGTATAACATTAGTTATGGACTCAGATTTCTTTCCTATTGGAATACAGCATCCATACCAAGTGGGCTGACAACAATGTGAAAGCTAATGCGTGTGCAGGTTGTACAGCGATTTCGAATACCTGGAACAAATCTTACCCGATGGCGTAAAGCGTAGGCCGAGGGGAAATATATCTAACTACACAAATGTCAGCAAGGGGTTAGTGGAGGGGGAAGAAAGGCGAAATGGGAGGAAATGGAGAAGATGCTGTATGATAGGTTTCGCATATGACGGGCAACTGGAGGTTTTGTTCGGCGAGGATGGTTCCGACGAGTCAGTAAAGAAATATTTCTAAAGATCTATCCAAGAGAGCCACTTACCAACTTTGCCTTCTCGAATGGATGGTTTGGAGGCTTCCTTGGTCGGCACCGAATTTCCATACGGAATGTTACCAACAAGTCTAGTGGGCTTCCATCAGACTTTGGGGAGGCAATACTTAGTTGGATGAGATTTAACCGAAGAAATTCTCAACTGAGGGGCCATGATGAGTGGGGATTGGGTGACAAACCTGCTGCTATTGGTCGGTACGGCTTGTCCAATATAATCAATATGGACCAAACACCATTACCCTTCGAATATCTTGAGGGGCAAACATACAACAACAATGGAGAAAGGATGATCTGGGTGCAGGGGAGTCAGTCGGGATGGGACAAAAGACAGGGAACAGTTCAACTTACTGTTTGTGCTGATGCTGCTGCCAGAATAAAGCCATTAGCATTTTTTCGAGGATTCGGGGTGGGAGGAGGAATATTGAAAGAAAAAGAAAGGTATGACTCACGAGTGGTAGTCAAGTGCAATGCGAAGGCGTATGCCAACTTAGAGAACTTCCTGCAGTGGATCGAGGAACAGCTGGTACCTGTTCTGGATAATCAGCCAATAATCCTTGCTCTTGATCTATTCGCAGCCCACAAGACTCAAGAGGTACTCGATACCTTTTTAGCCAACGATATTACTGTCAGCCTGATATCTGGTGGCTGTACCTCGTTGGTGTAGTGATTAGATGTCAGTATCACCCGTCCATTTAAAGATATTCTAAAGGTAATAAAATTTGATCTTACCTTTCTGTTTCTCACCTAGCATGATAGATGACTTCACCAGCCACTCGGACACTCCTCCACTTTGGACAGACACTAATTGGTTGATAATTGGTAAGAAATTAGCCACGAATCTCTTCAGTTGTAGTACTTTATCCAGCTTACTCGATGAAACTCACCTATTCATCTCTAGCCATCCAAGTGGGAACTGTGTAGCAGTCGCTTGTGAAGTTTTTTTAAATATTGGTCCACAGGAATGCCCAATTCGAGGTCGGAAACTCTTGTGGCAATGCCCATATAAAGTGTCAGACTTCAAATTTGGCATTCCCACACAAGCCACTCGGATACATCCAACTTGGCTGGTTGGACATGAACAGGAGAGTTTCCCCTTGTAAATGGAATAAAGTGTTACTACCGTAAGAACTCAAATATTTAGACCCGAGGCAAAGATGGCCAAAATTCCCTCTCCTGGATCGGGGGGTAAGCCCATAGCGCAAACTGACCCCCTCGGCCCTGGCTTGAGCCAAAATAAAAACAAAAACGAGCCAGACCTTACCAGCAAAGGCAACTCCAACTTCCAAGTCTCGGGTGCAATTATTCGAGTTCTTGCGGTACTGAGGAGATTCGCAGCCGATATCGATAAGAACTTGAATAATTGAACCTCACGCTATAACACTGGAGTTGCCTTTGCTGGTAAGGTGCACCTTTTTTTTCTCTTTTTCCGCTTCAAGACAGGAGTTGAGACTTCCGAGCCATCTTCCTACCCAGGGGAGGGAATGTTGGAGGTCGTTCGTGCAAGGTTCAATTATTCAAGTTCTTATGGCCTAACTAGAAATCCACCAATTAGTATCTGTTTAAGCTGTATGGAGAGGGGGATACAGATGGTCAGGTAATGTTTGACTACAGGGGACAGCCATCAAGCAAGGGTTATCTCTAAATCGATTGTGAAGTTTCACTGTATTAGTATAAAAAAAGAAAAAGGGAATGCTAACCTGATAATGTGCTATTAGGGGATTCTTGAAGAAAGGTTGGATCAAATTGAGGACGAGGAGGAGGAAATCCTGGCACACGGGGGAAGGTTGGTAGGAAGTATGGTTGGAAGAAGGAAAATACTTACGACAAGGGCGGTCGGGGAGGCGTGGGAGGTTTTTTCGATGGAGAGAGCCGAAGTTGTAAAGAAGTCCGTCTGTATTCTCGGATTAGCACTTCCTATTGATGGTCGTCATGACAGTGAATTATCGGTAAACGGGGTTGATACCACTTACCTGGTAGAGGGATTGAGGGAGTGGGAGATGGGGGCAAAGGCTGTGGTAAATCTCGAAGAAGATGTTGTAGAGTTAGCAGAAACTGGTGATGATGCGGATGTGTTTTATGAGGAAAATCTTTAATCAACTCAAAAACTGATATTGCGTAATTTCCCTTGTGGAGCCTTGGCAAGACATACCTTAAGTCAACATACTAGCGCGAGGGCCAATTATTACAATTTTTACGGTTGTCCCTGCATTTTCTGGATCATTTTCAGCAAATCTAGTATCCTGCGGGGTTAGCACCATTGTAGAGTTCATTACGGGGCGGACGGGGCCCCGGAAAACGCGGGCCCCAGGCCCTTTTCCCCGCCCTGCCCCGCTCAACGGCCTGGGGCGGGGTGTCTTTTTCGGCATTCCCAGCCCCTGTCCCCGCTCAGGCCCCCGTCCCACCCATACCCCGGACGGGTCCCCGCCAAATATGGGTGGTCACAAACGGGGCCCCGTCCAGGGAATGAGTGCGGGTGGGTCCCGGGCGGGGGCGGGGCGGGGATTACCCTAAAAATACCCCCCCCCGGCCCCGTGTAATGGCGGGGCCTGGCGACTGAAAACCCGCCCCGCACCGCCCCGTAACCAACACTACACCATTGGAGCTGGGTATTTATCCTTATATGTGATTAGCCACATATCATTCACTGTATGTTTAGCGAGATTGACAGCATCAGGACGTTCACTCCATTGAACCTCAAAATACTCCAGTTTTATGCCTGGGTTTAAGCCTACATCAGCAATTTAAGCGGGACATACCTCAGTCTTTTGATAATAAGCAGGTCGGATTCTAACTCCATTGGATAGCATGAACCCAATGTGGCGTGAATGATATCGCTGGGCATTTTCAAGTTTCGCATTCTCTAGAATTTCCTTTAACTCATCTATAACTCGCAAAATATTAGCAATACACCCATTTTGATACTTGACTTGAAACCTTGTGCTCCACTCACAAAAAGGCTCTAGGATTTCCATAATTTAACCTAGAATGCTCCAGTCATCATCAGAAAGATCATCAGTAATGAGTGCTCTCTCATTAGCTCCTCTTTCTCCATTTCTATTTGCTCCAATTGCAGTAGCAATAAAGCTAGTAATAGCAGCGTGGATTCGCAATGCTCGCTTTAGAGACTCATAGTCACTAGACCAACGAGTCACATTCCCAAGGATGGGGAGAACCATACTCTCACCTGGGTAGCTGCTCTGAAGTACATTTGTGAATTAATCAAGCCTTTGTGGTGTCCGACGAATATATGTAATAATGTTATATAACTTACCAAGCGGCCCATTTTTTCTCCGCTCCTTTAATTGCCGAACCTCGTCCTCTGATGAAAAATCTTGTTCATCTTCTTCTTGACTCCCAATTGAGGAAATATTGTCACCCCAAAGGAATCCTTTGACTACAAGGTTAATAACGTGACGAAAACAGCGAAGCCGATCATGGACAGGCTGAATTGGCGGGATATTAGGCAGAGGCATCATTTGTGCTATTTCTTGTAATGCAGTATCATTGTTTGTGGCATTATCAATATTAAACTTATCAACTTGGTTCTCAATTCCATATTTTTGAATAGTAGACCAAAAATATGCTGCCTGATTCTTTCCAGTATGAGGACCAACAAACTGATGCAAATCCAACAGTACAGCATGCAACTTGAATTCTGAATCGACCCAATGAGCCACAATCGCCATGTTCGCACGCAGATTTGCACAACTCCAAACATCAAAGCTAAAGTAAATAGGGCAGATAGCACTTTATACTGATTGCTTTACTATCTTAAATATAGTAGGATAGAATTCATCTAACCAGCAATCCTTGTGTATGACCAGATTTGGGGATTACGTTTGTGATTCCATGTAGATTGGGCTGGCAAGTACCAAGGTAGGCCAGATGGGTTCGAAAAGCTGGCTGTTTACAAACCGAGAAGGGAATACTAGCAGTAGCAATCCAGTGAATCAACATACTATGAAATACATCAGCATTAAAGTCAATCTTTGGTGCAATTCCTCCAAAGGGAGACTGGATTGTCAGCTATGAAGGTGATGGACCAGAGATAATATGTCCTTCAGGTCCAATTTCATGACTGCGACAAAGATGATCGATAGGGTTATGAGTAGAGGTAGCGGCAAAAGTCCAGGGGGCTAAGCGATCTGTGTATCGATTACACTGCCACCACAACTTGCCATGTACCATGAAAGTCTCACCATTCGCCTTATCATGAATATGACTCTTGCGGGCCTTTGGCTTAGGCTGTAGAAAGGTATTTCTACTTGGAATATCACCAGAAGCAGGCTGTAGAGTTGGACAGCGCAGACCCATGATCAAGGTTCGAAGATTCGATGCCTATGAATTCCATGTTATTTTAATTATATTACATTAGATAGGTCAGAATATACCTGAAAGAGAACCACTCATATTAACATGAGTATTATTTTGTATTCTACTTGGTGGGCCACTGGCGAAAACTTCATATTCGGGATTAGAGTTCGTTACGGGCCGGACCGGGCCCCGAAAAACGCGGGCCCCTGGCCGTTTTCCCCGTTCCGCCCCACTCAACGGCCTGGGGTGGGGTGTCTGTTTCGGCATTCCCTGCCCCTGTCCCCGCTCAAGCCCCCGCCCCACCAATACCCCAGACGGGTCCCCGTTAAAAATAGGTGGTAACAAACAGGGCCCCGTTCAGGGAATGAGTGCGGGTGGGCCCCGGACGGGGGCGGGGTATGGATTACCCGAAAATACCCTCCCCGGCCCCATGTAAGGGCGGGGTCTGGCGAGTGAAAAACCGCCCCGCCCCACCAAGTAACGAACACTATTCGGGATGTAATAGGAGACTATTAGTGGAATCAGAAATGCTTTGAGAACTACTAAGATTGGCGCCTGTATTGTAAGAGAAAATAGATTCCCAGAAGCAATTGGAGGTGGAGAGGAGGGTGGTATTTGGGATGAATAAAGGTCTCCAGGCTCTACTGGCCCAAGATTTGGAATATAACTCATGGTATGTGAACTTGTGTCTTAGCAGAAGAGTGTGGGAAGGGTGAAATGGCTTGAGTAGAGTACTATTAACAATCTTAGACACTATCTAACAACATGAGTGCAAGTCTAATCATGATACATGCAAGTCTTACTTTGATATGAATCCCTCCTTCCTATCCTATTTAGTATATTTTTCCACATTTAGGGGATGAATTTAAAAGGGCAGTGAAGGCCCATGGGTCACCTGGGCCACAATTCAGCCCATGGGCTTTTGTGGGCAGCGGCCAAGGCTGGCCCACGGCAACCACTGATTGGGACACGCCTTGTCAGGAACGCTACCTTTGATCAAATTTCCTGCTGTGTATTGATTGTCAACAATTGACGGGCAGGTGATTGATCACACAAATCATTAATGAGGGCTTGCATAGTAGGAATATGGAAAACTTGAAACCGAATTGGAGGAGTGACATAATTCTGGGTGCAACATCATATGTTATTAAGGTCTGCCAAAATGATTCCAGTAGTAGACTTTTTTAGATAAAGCATATTGAATAGAACAGAGATAGGTAGGAAAAACAACTGGTTCGGCGAATAAACCTCACCCCTTTTTCCTTCTTATAAAAAGATCACCTCTAACATGCAATCCTGGTAATTGTTTAACATTTTGTACACTAAAAGTATCTGTGTATGAAAATTGGGCAGAACAGGTTACTTCAACAGTGATAATTCCATCAATCAACTTGGGTGTTATGAAACATGAACAATGACATAATAGCAGGAACCAGAGAGTATTGCCTGATAATTATTTTCTTTTTGATAGAACAAAGCTAGTGGAAAGTTTTTATTCCATGAAAACCAAGTTGTGGGTCTTGCAAGTTTGACCCTGCTGACCTAACTGAAGTAAGGTGAAACCTTTGATGAGTAGAAATGAAGATATTTTCTGAGTAGAAAACAAGGCGATTAGATATCAATGGTTTAACTGGAGATGTACAATAAGGGTGTAGGGGACAGAAGAGGAACAGCGGGATAAAAAGATTCTCATGCAGCTTTGTGGATTTTGTAATCAAGCAAAGAATTGAATTGACAGACAAACATTATTCTGCAGAATAAATATAACTTGAGTGGTAATAAATGTAAGAAAATCCAGGTAATGGTATCTACTGTACGGAAGGCGGGGAGTATGATCAAAAAAGTGGTCACTTTTAAGACAGCTTGAGTAGCGAACAAAAGTATATAAGTCACTATCAATTTCAGCTCACTAAACTACCTTGTAAAACCAATTCAGTTAAAAGTACCAAACCGAGAAAATTTCCGCCACAAAAGAAAACAGCATGTTGAGAAAGCCAAATTCAAATACAATCAGTACTCAGAATCAGAGTTTGATATACCACCACTGATAATAGCAAAGTGGAATGGAAATCATATACTGAAAGTGATCACCACATGAAGAAAATGAAAGGTGTTAGGGTAGAAATTTAGGGTGAGACATTAGAATCAAGGCTGCAAAAAGGGAACATCAAGCTTGAGAAGGAAATGCAAATTTTGAGTTGGTAACTGGGAAAATAAAGAGGTAGTAGTAAGAGGGACTCAGATTGGCTCAAACAAAGGCAAGTAATGTGAAAGTGCGGAAGGCCAAGATACGTTTTGTAGCTGACAAACCTAACACTAAGTAGAAAGATTTTCTCTAATTTCATAGATCAGGATGGGATAACAGAAGATTTGTAGGTTCTTGCTCAACGAAAGGATCGGGTACTATTCTTAATGCATTATACATTTCAGCATTACTACCATCCGAAAGGGTTCGTAGTCGGTGCTTGGCCCAACATTGTTGCAAGCACAGAGAGGAAATCTCCTTAACCAGATACTATTGACCAATAATATTCTTTCCAAATTGGGGCATTAGCCATGGCCAGTACCACCTCCTATGTGTTCCACGTGTTTGAATACTAGACCCTCCTGACTTATTATACTCACTAATCCAGAGATGGCAAACTGAACAGCTGAGTTTTGAAACACCAATATAGCCAAATGCTGGTATTTGTCCCTACAGCTGAGTAGCTGCATCTGTCTCGACTTGCCCACTAATGTCTTTGCCAGGAACAATACAGTTTATGGTCTTATGAATCCTGGCTATGCATTGTTTGCTTCTTACCACCGGCCACCCATCGTGTATGTTCTGAGATTCAACCTGCAGGCCTACCCCTCTGGTGGCAAAATTGTGAAACATACTGGCCACATATTGGACAAAGACCCTTTCGCAGTGGAAATAGCAAGCAGGTCGAATTGGGTTTTCTGACAATGTGGTTTTAATTGGTGTTGGCGTTGGTGATAGGTTTGTGAGGGGTGATGCCTTGGTCGTTGCTATTGAGGTTGCCTTTGAGGGAGGGGCTTGGAAAGTTTAGCATAGAGTTCAGGGGCTCAAACCGCAGGGCATGAGGTATGATGATTATAAAAGTCACCTGCAATATCATCGATTATTTGCCTCCAGTTATTCGCTTCAGGAGGAAGCTTGATCTCATGTGTTGGTTGAGGTGGCAGAGATTTAATCTTCAATTCACATTTTAGGAGAGCTTGTAGGCAAGCAGTTTGTGAAAATGGAATGAGGGTTTGAAAGTGTCTGTGCTAGCCTGTAAGCATTGGCAAATGATGTCGAAGCTGAAATCATTTGGTTTTGTCTGGTTCTATGAAGCAAATTATTAGTTTTCCATAACCAAATATTGTCATATTATTTGTGTGTGAAGATACAGATCCAAGCCACAAGTTAATCGCAGAAAGAGTTCTTTATCTCAGTAACGTTATTGAGATGCTGGGTTGTGCCCTCCAGTAATTGGTGCTGATTCTTGTCACAAATTGTGACTAAGCAAGGCAGATTTCATATGACTAATACTTATTAGTCATAAGGTAGGTTAGTTTTACATTATGATATCGCTTGACTCATAATTCTCACATGACAACATGCGTCCGAGTCATTGTTATATTATGATTGGTTGATGGTTTCATGACTCACGATTGTGACATCATATAATGTAATGACTTTCGCACATGACTCACATCATGAGTCATGGGTTTCACGCATGTGACTAATTTGAGGACATGACTTGGTTTATGAGTTATGATTGGTTAATGGTAAGTTGCGCACTAACTCATATGAGTCATCGGATGGATTTCACACTATGACTCATTATGAGTCATAGGGGCTATCTTATGCGAGGTGATGAGTCACCAGGGTTAGGGTTGTGGGAGAATGCCAAGATAATGGGCTTGGTCCTGACCAGGTAATAGGCCACGAACATTCTCTCTTACACCTTCGGCGATTGAAATCTCAACCCCACAGGAAATCATCGTCAATTCCCCCCACCCACGTCTCTTCTCCCACCATGCATACTACCTAGGAGTTGACATTAAGCCATCTTCCCTGTTCTTCTGGGGCCTGTCGGCCTGCCTTCCTCGGTATTCTCATTCTCATTGGCCGTTGACACCCCCTCATGGGCTTCAGTTTCCCCTGTTACGCCGCACTCGTTTTGCACCTCACTTAGCGTTTGCCCTGTCGGAAAGCTTCTTGCTTTGTTAACTGTAGGCCATACGGTGCCGGACTCTCGGTCGACATAAGCCTCAGCTGGCTGGGCTTGTACCTCTTATGGGGACAGCCTTGGTTACTATCATCACTGTCCCGCCTTGGTTTCGTAGTCGTTCCAAACCCCCTTGCTATGCCCATCTTGTGGGTTGTTGCTAGCCCACTCACACTCCTTCCTCTCACCAGATTCCGGTCTTATCCGCTGGGACCATTACTGCTAGAACAGCTGGCACATTACTCTCTCTCTATCCTCGCGGATCATCGGACTCCTCCGTTACCCCCAGCTCTTGTATTACACTATCTCAGTATCTCTCGCCCAAGCCTTGGATCCATCTAATTAACCGGCGCAACCATACGTTAATGGTTAGTTGTCGGCCAATAGTTTCTCTGGTTTCCTCATGTCCCATCTCACAATCTTCCCCGCCAAACCCCAGTGGGGTTTTTGGGCAACCTTTCGTTTGTTTTGGGCCGACTGCAGAAGGGTTTTGGGTCTCTCTCCTGTATGTTTGAATGAATTATTTCCTTCCCTGTCTGGGGCATCAGTATCTGACGTCCCAGGTGAGGGAGGCTTTTCCTATGGTTTCGGTGGGCTTCATTTTTTCCCATCAAGAGGTGAAGCGGGCGGTTGGATTTTGGATTTATAGGTTTTGTTCTCTCCATAACTCGCGCTGCATGAGGCTTTTTGTACCTACAACAATGAACGCATAATTACCAAAATAAAATAAAAACTACCAGGAGATAGGCCACGAACCATGTCTTCTACACCTCCATCGATTGAAATCTCCATACCACGCGAAATCATGGTCACTTTCGCCCACCCACCTCTCTTGTCCCATCATGGCTACTGCCTAGGAGTTTACATTAAGCCTACCTGGTCCTTCTCCTCTGAGGCCTGTCGTCCGTCCTTTCTTGAGATTCTTGTTCTCATTCATTGATGACACCCGCTCATGAAGTTCAGTTCTCCCCATTAGCCCGCACTTGGTTTGCACCTCGCTTAGCATCTTGCACTTTCGGAAAGCTTCTCACTTTATTCACGGTTGGTGTTATCGTGTCGGACTCTTGGTCAAAGTAGCCCTCAGCTTGCTGGGTTTGTACCTCTGATGAAGAAAGCCTTGATTACTAATATCTCTGTCCCGTCTCGGTTTTGGCATGTCCCAAAAGCCCTTGCCATGAAATGTTTGTTGGTTGTAGCTAGCCAGTTCGGAATCCTTTCTTCTCTCACCACCTGGTTTCGTCTGCTTGCACCGTTACTGCCACAGGCGCTGGGACCTTACTGCCTCCTCATCCTCCCCAATTGTCATAGCCTTCTTGGTGACCCCCTGTTGTGGTATTGCACTACCTGTGGGCCTGGTATCCAGGACCTTGGATCGATGTAATGACTGGCATAATCCTACCTTTATGGTTACAAATGTCGGCCCAGATGTCCACTTGTTTTCTCTTGTCTTGATCACACAATCCTGTCGGTCAGGCTCTGTCGGGCCTTAGCGACTCAATGTATTCTTTTGTTTTAGGGGAGCCTGCAGAAGGGGTTGAGTCTCTCTCCTATAGGTTTCTATGAATTCTTTCCTTGCGTGTCTGGGGTACTATGTCCTAGATGCTAGCCTCAGGTGATTTTCGTATGGATTCGCAGTGTTTGACTTTTCCCATGAAGGGGTGAAGTGGGCGGTTGTCTGGGATTAAGGTTTTCTTTACGCCATATTTCACGATGCCCGTAGGTTCTTGTACCTTAACTAGTAAGGTATGATATGTAGAGAAAAAAAAGAAAACAAAAACCGACCAGGAGATAGACACGAACCATCTCCTCTCCACCTCCCATGATTGAAATCTCAACACCATGAGAAATCATGGTCACTTTGCCCCACCCACCTCTCTTCTCCCACAAGGGCTACTGCCAGTGCCTAGCAGTTGACGTTAAGCCATCTACCATCTGCTTCTGTGGCCTGTCGGCCTCGCCTCTTTGGGCTTCGTGTTCCTATTCATTGTGGACACCCACTCATGAAGTTCTGATCTCCCCCGTACCCCGCACTTTCTTTGCACGTTGCTTAGGAGTTTGCACAGTCGAAAGCTTCTCGCTTCGGTGACAGTTGAGGTTACCGTGTCGGACTCTGGGTTGAAGTAGGGCTCGGCTTGCTGGGCTTATACCTCTGATTGGGAACGCCTCTGTTAGTAACATCTGGGTTCCGCCTTGGTTTTGTCGTCATCCCAAAAGCCCTTGCTCTGGCCTGCTTGTGGGTTGTGGCTAGCCCGTTCGTTATGGTTGCTTGCTCCACATCCCGGTTCATTCCGCTTCCCCCTTTACTGCTACAGGTGCTGGCACCTTAGTGACTCCTCATCCTCCCCAATCGTCGGACCCTTCCTCCGTTACGCCCTGTTGTAGTATTGCTCTATCCCCCTGCCAGTCATCAACGCCTTGGATTGATATAATTACCTGGGCGACTGTACGTATATGGTTACCAATGTCAGCCTACAAGTCCAGTGGTTTTCTCCTCCCACCACGATCACTCTATCCTCCCTCTAGGGCCCGGTTGGGCCTTGGCAAATCAAGGCTGTCTTTTCTTTAAGGGGAGTCTGCAGAGGGGTTGGGGTCTCTCCCCTGTACGTCTCTATGAATTGTTTCCTTATGTGTCCGGGGTATATTATCTTAGGTGCTAGGGGAGGGGGATTTTGCCTATGGATTCGGGGTGTTTGATTTTTCACATGAAGATGTGAAGCGTGTGGTTGTTTTAGATTAAGGTTTTCTTTACGCAATAGCTAGCACTACGTGCGAGTTCTTGTATCTTAACAAGTAATACATAATATAGATATTTAAAAAGAAAAACCGCCCTGGAGATAGGAGATTCACCCAACCATCTAACACCTTGTCTATACTACGACATTGCAATATGATTCTCTTTATCTTGCACAATATTAAATCCTACGAATACTCTACCGATAAGCTGTCAGCGTGTATGACTACTACTCAGATCTGACGAGACGGGACCATAATATAAGAATACTAGGATAGTCCTATATCCTAACCTGCTGCTCGGTTCACTGTAAACTGCCTCCGCAATTGTTGTAACAATTTCCATATCTTAAAAAGATATTGCTTAACTCATTCCTTAACCCGGCTATTTTCTTCAACAGTAAATCTAAACTTCGAAATTTTAAAGTTGCATTGCAGCACTATGGTGACAACTTGATGTTGGCCGTCTAAACCACAAATATTCGCACAGGCATCTATCATTGGAAAGGTACCTGTGTTTGCTACCTCATACTGCAGCATTCTACCAATCATACCAGATCCTGCAAGTGTCACATGGTGCTGACCATGTTCATGGTTGACTCCAACCGACTTAACCATCAATGCAACTAAGTGCTGTGGGTTGCGTCCTGAAGCCATATTGCGACGCGGATCGTATTGGGAATCTCCACCGTTAGGTATAATTCAAGTGTCATCTATCAAAAACAACCCTAGCTTATAATATCCCAATAAAAGAATCATGATGGTAATATATGGTGAGGGTTTTACCTTCCCAGACAATACTAGTCGAGGAAGTCTGCACCACGAAGTATTCTTATTCTGCAGCCATGAGGGTAGGAATTGTCGGAGCAATCCGTATATGTAGTCGGGCAGGTCGATAAATTGAGAATCGGAAGCACCTGATGGTAGATGAATGGAACAAGCAGTGTGACAGGTCAGAGGAAAGAAATTTGCGGCTAATGCGGCATACACGCAGTATCATACATACTTATATTCTGTTCTAAAATAATTACTGTTACTCGCTATACCAATTCTAGCACAGTGTAGATCACACCCTAATTATAAGATAAGTACCTTAAAAAACTGATATTGACAAAGTCAATCTACAAATCAAAAGAAAAACTGAAGACTTCGTAGTAAGATTCAGCCATGCCCGGTGATCCTCTCATACATTGGTTTCATGTAATTTGGTGTTACTGATTTTCCCTTACCCAACTGGTCGAAATGTACAATCTCGGAATGCCTTCTCTTACTGAGCCTCCTATCAGTTTGGTAACTGTCCTATTATCCAAACTCCGACTACGATGATTTTTCTATCTCGGAAATTATTTATTGAATCATGAGCCTTTTTTAATAACTGGATTTAATGATTCTGCTGTAACTTATTCCTGGCTGTGTTCCGAATTGAAATAACAATTCTTGCATCAAGTTGATTAAGTTAAGATGTTGAACCATGTGCCAAATTCGACAAATGGTTCTTGGCGTTGTGGGTGAGATGGTTATTCATGATTAGTACTTGGTTGCAACAAGCGCACAATCGAGTTGCATGAAAACCAATACATAACGGCCGTGATCTCAGTCCATGGCTGCTGTGTTACTTACCAAGCGGGCTTGAGTCTCAAATGCTTGGGGCCAAGGTTTCCCACTCTGCCTTGGCAGTAATAGTTGGTTTGAAGGGGTTTAGCCAACAATCCACTAAAATCAACTTTGAACACTGTGACTGCAATTTTGTTTGTGCTATTTCCGCAAGCCGCATATTCGTTGAACCTGAATCTATGTTATTCGTGATTGTAATAGTAATCACACTCACTCTGCCCAATTCATTGCCACTGTTGATGAACACTCAAGTACAACATTGAACCTCTAATTTTGCTCTCTTTCAAGGAACTAGGATAAGCAAAGACCCCAATACCCTGCATGATAGTACCCATGTAGTAACTTGAATCTCAGGTTCTCTTAACAATTCCTAACTCATGTGCTGCCTGCAGAGTTAACAATTTGTTTGTGCAAAGGGCTCCGGCCGTAGTCCATTTTGGTGGCAGAAGTCTAAGGGGTTGTACTTCCAACCCGGGATGTCAGAGTTTCCAAAGAATCAACCCAATCTACATGGGATTAACAAAGTTTGAGTCAACCCACCCTAGAGGTTAATGTCAACAATAATAGGCGGTCAAGATGTTTAGTTTAGTTATCCTTCTTAATATTATATATATCATATTATACTCAATTAAATGATATCTTTCTTCTCGCATTTATGAGAACAGGTATGACTAGCTTCGATCATCACCTACCGGTAGCTTGAATTCTAGCCTATATATTACCAATTTTTCTCTCAAGGTTGGCTTCCCTTTAATGACTCTGCTCTGGTTAAGAATTGTAATACCTTAATTGATAACTTCATTAATCCCGATTGAGAGTTTATTTTCACAGTGTTTCTCCTTCTTCCTCCCAATTCTACTTCCACTAGCATATTACCCCAATATCTTCTGTGTCCAATTGGACACCTCCCGACTCCATTCTTGATCAATTGCTCTTATTACTGCTTATCAATACATTTCCATCATGACCCAGGAATTCCTTTATTTCAGCAATCTCATCCTCTGCTGTGCACCTGGAATCACTACATTTGTCTCTATAACTCATTCGGTATCAAATCTCAGCCCACTCGGTCTCAGTCACACGTGTCTTGAGCAAGCCCTAGTATCCCGACAGTTATTCCGACTACCCCTGTCACTATTATCTTACTGAGCCTCTCAAGCAACTCGCATATTCATATCTACCCACTTCAGGCTCATTTTCTTTGCAAAAGGAGGCATGACCTATCACTCTTTCCAAATATTTGGTGCTTGGGATGTGTGCAAAAAATCTTATTGGCATTTCTGCTGGAATTTGAAGCCCATTTTCTTCAAGCCAATAAATGCCATGCTATAGCCAGTGAATTAATTGCCAGCAACTCTGGCCAAGAGCCTGGTATGACCATGCTTCCACATGGTCGCCAAACTACTGTACCAAGAGTAGGTATTCCTGGTCATAATCAAGCCTAGTCCACAGATAAAAACTGTTCAAAATGTGAATGCGGAACAATCTATTCTATATGGATAATACTTCGCAAGTAAGAGGGGGGTTGCGAGGCATGCTTAGCGAGGAGGTGAAGAAGGGATTGGTAGGAGTTCTGGTTCTTAATTCTTCCAAGCCAGGTGGGCGGTAGCACCTTATTTATAGAAAAGTGCGCATCCATATGCGCAAGAGAAATATAGGAAAAACAAGGTAAGAAACATAAGTGCGAACAGGTTTGACCCTGAAATCCAACCTAGTAAATCCCAAATAATGTGAATGAAAACAAAAGGGTGTGGAGCGATTATTAGAAATATCATGACCAAGAAT
>Ga0307510_10002255_pt1 | contig 21780 bp, 9 predicted proteins | sample 12_EM_MG_FD_207224 | JGI IMG/M metagenome (GOLD analysis project Ga0307510, IMG submission 207224) | Populus trichocarpa ectomycorrhiza microbial communities from riparian zone in the Pacific Northwest, United States - 12_EM | ecosystem: Host-associated > Plants > Roots > Unclassified | place...
ATGCTGATGGTGCTGGATGAGTTGCCGTTGAATGCAAACGGCAAGGTGGATCGGCGGAAGCTGCCACAGCTGGTGCGCGATGCGCAGCTTCACGCGCACTATGAACCTGCGCGTACCCCTGTGGAAGCAGCGCTCGTTTCGATCTGGTCACAGGTGTTGAGGCTCGATCGGGTCGGGGTGCACGACAACTTCTTCGAGCTGGGCGGGCATTCGCTGTTGGCCACGCAGGTGGTGGTTCAAAGTCGTGAGCTGCTGCACGTGGAGTTGCCGCTGCGATTGATGTTTGAGTTTCCCACCGTCGCAGAGTTGGCACGGCAGATCGAGATCGCGCAGCGTGAATCAGAGAGACGGATACTGCCGCCCTTGCTTGGCCAGAACCGCCCGGAGATTTTGCCACTGTCGTATGCGCAGGAGCGGCTGTGGTTTCTGGAGCAGCTGGAACTGGTGGGCAGCGCTTACAACATAGCGATGGCGCGGCGGCTGCAGGGGAGTGTTGATGTACCGGCGCTCGGGCGCAGCTTTGCGGGGTTGATACGCCGGCACGAGGTGTTGCGCACGCGCTTTGAGGTGCACGAAGGCACGCCGGTGCAGATCATCGATGCCCCCGAGGCGTTTGGGTTGCCGGTACAGGATCTCGCGGATCTACCGGGTGATGAGCGTGAACAGCGGGTGCAACAGTTCATGCGGCAGGAGAGCGAGCATCGTTTCGATCTCGAGCGAGGACCGCTGATCCGCGCATCGTTGCTGCGGTTGGGTGCCGAAGAGCACGTGCTGTTGGTGACGATGCATCATGTCGTTGCGGATGGCTGGTCAATGGGCGTGCTCACGCGCGAGCTGAGCGCGCTGTATGGCGCCTATGTGAAAGGGTACGACTCGCCATTGCCGGAGCTGCCCGTGCAGTACGCGGACTACGCGCTGTGGCAACGCGGATGGTTGCAGGGCGAGATGCTCGAAGAGCAGCTGAGCTACTGGCGAGAGCGCTTGAGCGGCATCGAAACGTTGCAGCTGCCGACGGACTGGCCGCGTCCTGCGGTGGCCAGCTTTCGCGGCGCGATGCTGCGCTTTGCGCTCTCAGCGCAGCTGAGCGGCGCACTCGTGGAGCTGAGCCGGCGTGAGGGTGTCACGCTGTACATGGTGCTGCTGGGAGCATTCCAGGTGCTGCTGAGCCGGTACAGCGGCCAAGACGACATCGTGGTGGGCTCGCCGATCGCCGGACGCACGCACCAGCAGACCGAAGATCTGATCGGCTTTTTTGTGAACACATTGGTGATGCGCGCGGATCTGTCCGGAAATCCCAGCTTCGCAGAGCTGCTGGGCCGAGTGAAGGAGATGACGCTCGGAGCCTACGCTCACCAGGACATTCCCTTTGAGAGACTGGTCTCCGAGCTGCAACCCGAGCGCGATCTGTCGCGCCAGCCGCTCTTTCAGGTGATGTTCGGTTTTCACAACGTAGCGCGTGTCCCCGCTCAGTTCGCGGGCATTGGCGTGACTTCGCTGCCGGTCAGGAGCACCGCGGCAAAGTTCGACCTGGGTCTTCATCTGTTTGAGGATTCCAGCGACACAGCCGTCTCAGTGCTGCACGGATACTTCGAATACGCTACGGATCTTTTCGCTGCTTCGAGCATCGAGCGTCTCATTGATTATTTTCAACGGATTCTGCAAGGCATTACCACCGCTGCACAGCAGAGGCTGACCGAGCTTTCCCTGCTCAATGAGGCCGATCGGCGGCAACTGCTCGTGGAATGGAACGACACAAGCGTTGCTTACACGCACGAGCGCTGCGTCCATCAGTGGTTTGCTGATGAGGCCGCGCAACGTCCCGATACTCCCGCAGTAATCTCGGACGACGGACAGCTTAGCTATGCACAGCTGGATCGGCGTTCCAATCAGCTCGCTCATTACCTGAGACACTGCGGCATCAGATGCGATGACCGTGTCGGTATCTGGATGGAGCGCTCTCCCGAGATGATCGTCGCGATACTCGGGGTGCTCAAGGCCGGTGGCTGCTACGTTCCGTTCGATCCGGAATGGTCGCCCGAACGCGTGCGCTTGCTCCTCGAGGATTCGCGGACGCGAAGGTTGTTGACTCAGCATCGTTTGAGCGAGCGGTTTCAGTGTGGCACCCTGCCTGTTCTCAGTCTGGATACTCAGTGGGCACTCTGTTCGGGATATCCGCCGGATGACCCGTGTGTCACCGTTGCACCCGAGAGTGGCGCATATGTGATCTATACGTCGGGTTCGACTGGTGAGCCCAAAGGCGTCATGGTCGAGCATCGGCAGCTCTCGGCCTACGTGAAAGCAGTCCAGCTACGCCGCGTCGTTCCAGCGCAAGGCAGCTTCGGTCTCATTTCGACGTTTGCTGCAGATTTGGGTCACACGACGCTCTTTGGCAGCCTGTGTACCGGCGGTTGTCTGCACCTCTTCTCTTCTGAATGTAGCTCCGATCCGCGGGCTCTCGCGAAGCGTCTGGAGCACTCACCGGTCGACTGCCTCAAGATCGTCCCTTCGCATTTGTCGGCGCTCTTATCCACGGGCGAAACCGAGGTCCTGCCACGCAGCCATCTGATTCTCGGGGGCGAAATCACTCGATGGAGCTTGATCGATAAGGTTCGAGCGCTCCGTCCGGAATGCGAGGTTCACATTCACTACGGACCAACGGAAGCGACGGTCGGCGCAACCACGTTCTTGGCGAGCACGCCGTTGCGGAGTGCGCAACGCCCTGACGTATCAATCGGGCGCCCGCTATCGAACACGCATGTGTATGTGTTGGATGAGCAGTTGGAGCCGGTGCCGGTGGGAGTTGCCGGGGAATTGTATGTGGGTGGCGCGGGTGTTGCGCGTGGATATGTGGGTCGTGGCGGATTGACGGCGCAGCGCTTTGTGGCGGACGTGTTTGCAAGGGCGGGGGCTCGGATGTATCGCACGGGCGACCGGGTGCGCTACCGACCGGACGGGAATTTGGATTTCATCGGTCGGATGGACGAGCAGGTAAAGATTCGCGGTTATCGGATCGAGCCGGGGGAAGTGGAGGCTGCGCTGCAAGCTCATCCAGCAGTGAGCCAGGCGGTGGTGATTGCGCGTGATGATGTGGATGGTGATAAGCGCCTGGTGGGTTATGCGGTGTTGCAGGAAAGAGAGATAGCGGGTGGCGCCGGATTACCCAGCGGTGTGGAGCTGCGCCAGTATCTGAAGAAGAGCTTGCCGAAGTATCTGGTGCCTGCGGCGATTGTGGTGTTGCCGCAGCTGCCGCTGACGAGCAATGGCAAGGTGGATCGCAAGCGGTTGCCAGCCCCGCAGGTGCGGCCGCAGCTGGAGCAGCGGTACGTAGCGGCCCGCACGGCGGTGGAAGAGGGGTTGGTTGCAGCGTGGAAGCAGGTGCTGAAACTGGATCGGGTGGGCGTGGAGGACAACTTCTTCGAGCTGGGGGGCGACTCGATTCAATGCATACTGGTCGTGGCGCGGGCAGCGCACAGTGGTATCCGGATCACGGTGCGGCAGATCTTCGAGTGTGAAACGATCGCGCGGCTGGCGCAGGTCGCCGAAGAGGGCGCCGGTGCGCGAGCCGAGCAGGGCGTGGTCAGTGGTGAGGTCCCGCTCACTCCCATTCAATGCCGCTTCTTCAGCCCTGACCGCCTCGATCCACACCACTATAACCAAGCGTTTCTTCTCACCTGCGGTGAGCCTGTAGACGTGCAGCGGCTGGAGCATGTGTGGGCTCATTTGCTGCTTCATCACGACGCTCTGCGACTCCGTTTCAAACGCACGGTATTGGGTTGGGAACAATGGCACGCGGAGCCGACAGACATCGTGCCAATCGATTGCCGGGATCTGTCGAATGTCTGCGTCACCCGGCAGACGGATCTCATTGGATGCGAAGCAGACGCATGTCACGCAAGTCTAAATCTCGCCGCAGGTCCCCTGATCCGTTTGATGCTCTTCGATCTGGGCGGCCGCCAGGGTCAGCGCCTGTTGATTGTCATTCACCATCTGCTCGTAGACACAGTCTCCTGGCGCATCCTGCTGGAAGATCTCAACACCGCTTACAGGCAGATCGGTTGCCACGAAAGCATGCGCCTGCCGCCGAAAACGACGTCCTATCAGTATTGGGCCGAGCAGATCCGTCATTTCGCATGCTCGGCTCGGTGTCAACAGGAAGAAGATTATTGGATATCGCAACCGTGGTCGAGTTATGTTCCCCTGCCTGCAGAAACTGAATGCCATGCAAACGGCACTGCAGCCACGGAAACAGTCAGGATGTCGATGAGGACGGCGGAAACCGACACGCTGCTCCGCGAGTTGCCTGGCGTCTTTCGCACCCAGGTAAACGACGTTCTGCTGACAGCACTGGTGGAGGCATTCGCCAGTTGGAGCGGAAGGCGTGTGATGCTGGTAAACCTCGAAGGTCACGGACGCGAGGAGTTCCTGGGAAATATAGATCTGTCGCGCACGGTCGGGTGGTTCACGAGCGTATTTCCAGTACTCCTCAGCACGGAAGGGTCGCGATGTACGGCGCAGTCTCTGGAAATTGTGAGGGAGCAGTTGCGCGCCATTCCAAATCGGGGTGCGGCGTTCGGGGTGCTGCGCTTTCTGCGAGGTGAGCATGAGTCACTGCGCCATATTCCGCATCCGCAGGTCAACTTCAATTACCTCGGTCAGCTCGATCAGAGCACCGATCGTACGACAGTGTTTCGGCTGACGGGCGAGTACGCTGGTGCGGCTGTGAGTCACAGGACACGACCGGCTCATAGCATCAGTGTCGCTGCCCATATCTTCAGGGAGTGTCTGCATATGCAATGGACATACGACACCTCTGTGCATCGTGAGGGCACGATTCGGAGGCTTGCGGAGAGATTCGTCGAGGTTCTGCAAGAGCTCATTGCGAGCAGTAAAAGCAGCGACGGTACCTTCATTTCGTCCGATTTCGATCTTCTCAACGTCACCTGACCAAACAAAGGGACTCGTTTGTCAATGGATGCTGGAGCTCTGGTGAAGCCGACGGTCAGCAGGCAGGCGTTGCAGCGTCTGCTGGAAAGACTGGGAGGTGCACGCGCGGTCGAGGACGTGTATCCGCTGTCTCCATTGCAGCAGGGTTTGCTGTTTCATAGTCTTTACGATCGCGACTCATTGAGCTACGTCAACACATTCTGTCTGTCGCTGTTGGGCACACTCGATGCCGATGTGCTCGAGAACGCCTGGCAGCACGTCATCGAGCGCCACGCGGTCTTGCGAACTACGTTTATCGGTTTGGAGCTCGAATCACCGCTACAGGTCGTCCTGAAAAAAGTCAGTTTGCCCCTGGTTCGACACGACTGCAGCAAGATGACCGTGAGTGAGCGCGACGCGCGTATCCGGAGTATTTACGAGTCTGAGCGTGCTCGCGGCTTCGATCTGGCGCAAGCGCCGCCGTTGATGCGTTTGTGCCTGATACGCACAGCGCAGAGCGAGCATCAGTTGATCTGGACGAATCATCACGTGCTGTTTGATGGTTGGTCGAGAGCGATCATTTTGGATGAGGTATTTGCAGCTTACGAGGCTATTACTCGTGGGCAAGTGCCTGAGCGGATACCGGAACGTCCTTACCGGGATTACATCGCCTGGTTGCAAGCACAGGATTCTTTCCGTGCCGAACGTTATTGGCGGACGCGACTGGCTGGGTTTGACAGTCCCACGCTGTTGAGGCCGCCCCGCACTGCCGCCAGCAAGCAGCAGGGCAGTCCGTTCAAACAGGAAAGCTACAAATTTCCACAGAGCGTGTCCGAGCTATCCGGTCTTGCCCGACGGTACAAGGTCACGTTGAGCACACTGTTGCAGGGAATGTGGGCGTTGCTGCTGAGCCGCTATAGCGGACAGCGTGATGTGATTTTCGGAGTGCCGGTTTCCGGGCGCCGGGGGGAGCTACAGGACGTCGAGCGCCAGGTGGGGTTGTTCGTCAATACGTTGCCGATGCGCGTGGCGATCGACTTTGAGGCCCTGATTTCGGAGTGGCTTCTGCAGATCCAGAGTCACCAGAGCGAGCTGTTCGAGTATCAGTACAGTGCGTTGGCGGATGTTCACCGCTGGAGCGAGGTGCCGCCGACGACCGCCCTGTTCGATTGCGTATTTGCGTTTGAGAGCTACGACATGGGCGCGTTCCGAGGCGCCCATGTCAGCCGCACTCTGCAGATCTCTGATCTGCGCAGCGAGGATCCGACGCACTACCCGCTGACGCTACACTTCGGCGCGTCTGACGAGCTCATGCTTTCTTTGAGCTATGCGGTGGACTCGTTCGATCGCGCGGCGGTCGACCAACTCGTTGGACAGCTGCGGATGTTGCTGCAAAATCTCCTTGCTTCTCCCAGTGCGCGTCTGAAAAACCTGTGGGCGTTGGGTGAAGACGAGCGGCGGCAGTTGCTGCGGGAGTGGAATCAGACGACGGTGGCGTATCCGCGGGATCGGTGCGTGCATGAGCTGTTCTCGGAACGAGCCGCTCTCAGACCAGGTGCTATTGCGGTAGTGCATGGAGATGAAACGCTCACTTATGCGGAACTGGACCAACGCTCGAATGCGGTTGCACATCGACTGATTGCATCGGGCTTGGAGCCTGAAAATGTAGTTGGTGTATGCATGGAACGATCGATTCAGATGTTGATCGGCGTGCTGGCGATTCTGAAAGCGGGGGGTGCCTATCTACCGCTGGATCCCGATCATCCGGCTGAGCGGCTCACCTTCATGCTCGAAGATACCCGGGCGCGGGTGCTGTTGACGCAGAAACATCTGCTCGATCATCTGGCCGGCTTCCGGGGCGAGCGCGTTTGTCTGGATGGGGAGACTCTCGAGCAGGCTGCACGGAGCGCTCCCGCAAATCGTACTCGCCCCGAGAACCTCGCCTATGTGATTTACACCTCCGGTTCCACTGGTAGGCCGAAGGGGGTTGGCGTCATCCATAGCAATGTGATCCGACTGGTGCGAGGGACCGAGGGCCTCGAGCTATGCGCGGACGATGTGCTGTTGCAGGCTGCGCCGCTCGCCTTTGATGCCTCGACGTTTGAGATCTGGAGCACTTTGCTCAATGGAGGCCGGCTGGTGTTGTACGCAGACCGGGCGGTGGAGCCTGAGAGGCTTGCGCGTCTGATCGAGACAGAGCAGGTGAGCGTGCTGTGGCTGACGGCCGGATTGTTTCATCAGGTGTTGGATCGGCAACCGGCCGCGCTGCGCGGTCTGAGGCGGGTGTTGGCCGGAGGGGATGTGCTCTCGGTGAGTCACGTGAAAGCGCTGCTCGAATCCAGCGCGACTGAGGTCATCAACGGCTACGGTCCCACCGAAGGCACGACCTTCAGCACCTGCTATCGAGCGCGGGATCCGCAGAGCTTGCGTGGCAGCGTGCCGATCGGGCGCCCGCTATCGAACACGCATGTGTATGTGTTGGATGAGCAGTTGGAGCCGGTGCCGGTGGGAGTTGCCGGGGAATTGTATGTGGGTGGCGCGGGTGTTGCGCGTGGATATGTGGGTCGTGGCGGATTGACGGCGCAGCGCTTTGTGGCGGACGTGTTTGCAAGGGCGGGGGCTCGGATGTATCGCACGGGCGACCGGGTGCGCTACCGACCGGACGGGAATTTGGATTTCATCGGTCGGATGGACGAGCAGGTAAAGATTCGCGGTTATCGGATCGAGCCGGGGGAAGTGGAGGCTGCGCTGCAAGCTCATCCAGCAGTGAGCCAGGCGGTGGTGATTGCGCGTGATGATGTGGATGGTGATAAGCGCCTGGTGGGTTATGCGGTGTTGCAGGAAAGAGAGATAGCGGGTGGCGCCGGATTACCCAGCGGTGTGGAGCTGCGCCAGTATCTGAAGAAGAGCTTGCCGAAGTATCTGGTGCCTGCGGCGATTGTGGTGTTGCCGCAGCTGCCGCTGACGAGCAATGGCAAGGTGGATCGCAAGCGGTTGCCAGCCCCGCAGGTGCGGCCGCAGCTGGAGCAGCGGTACGTAGCGGCCCGCACGGCGGTGGAAGAGGGGTTGGTTGCAGCGTGGAAGCAGGTGCTGAAACTGGATCGGGTGGGCGTGGAGGACAACTTCTTCGAGCTGGGGGGCGACTCGATTCAATGCATACTGGTCGTGGCGCGGGCAGCGCACAGTGGTATCCGGATCACGGTGCGGCAGATCTTCGAGTGTGAAACGATCGCGCGGCTGGCGCAGGTCGCCGAAGAGGGCGCCGGTGCGCGAGCCGAGCAGGGCGTGGTCAGTGGTGAGGTCCCGCTCACTCCCATTCAACGTTGGTTCTTTGCGAGCGAACCGCAGGAGCCGGCTCATTTCAATCAATCGCTCCTGGTTGAGTGTCGCGAGGTCCTTTCTCCTATCCTGCTGCGACAGGCTCTGGGTCAGCTGATCGGCCACCACGACGCATTACGTTTGCGATTCGGAAAGGCCACCTCGACGTGGCATCAGCACAATGCAGCGGATGATTGCGAGCCGCCGTTCGAGAGCATCGATCTTGCGAGCGTCCCGAGCGCAGATCTCGAGTCGAGCTTCCAGGCCGAGGCGCAACGGCTGCAGGAAAGTCTGGATATTGGCGCAGGGCCGGTCCTGCGACTCGCCCTGTTCGACCTGGGAGCGGGCCGGGCGCAACGCCTGCTGTGGATCATTCATCATCTGTGTGTCGATACGGTCTCATGGCGTATCCTGATCGAAGATTTCGAATCGATGTACACGGCGTTGGCGGCGGGTCGTGAAATTCACTTGCCCGCAAAGACCACATCCTTCAAGGAATGGGCCGAGCATCTGCTCGCCTACAGTGGCTCCGCGCGAGCGCAAGATGAAATGGCGTACTGGCAGAAATTTATCGGCGTCCGGCACCGCAGCTTGCCGGTCGACTTTGCCGACGGAGTCAACACCATTGCCTCGGCGCGGACAGTAAGTGCGAACCTGAGCGCACAGGACACCGAGACGTTGCTGACAGACTTACCCAGTGCTTATCGCGCGCGAATCAACGATGTGCTGTTGACCGCGCTGGCTCGTGCCTTTTCACACTGGACCGGACACTTCTCGCTGCTTCTGAATCTCGAAGGACACGGTCGTGAGGACCTTTTCAGTGAGCTCGATCTCTCACGCACCGTCGGTTGGTTCACGAGCCTGGCTCCGATGTGGCTGGATCTGGGTGGTCCGGACGTTCCGGTCTCGCACCTGCGCACCGTCAAAAAACAACTGTTGGCCATGCCCAGCAAGGGTGTTGGATTCGGAGTCCTTCGGTACCTGAGCTGTGAGGAAGCATTGCGTTCGTTGGCTGTGCCACAAGTAAGCTTCAACTATCTGGGCAGAGCGGAGCACATCCCGGGCGCGGGACAACTGTTCCAGCTCGCCCTGCCTGGCGCTGGATTGCCGGCAAGCATGCGGACGGATCGGCGCCATCTGATTGACGTGACATGCCGGATCATCAATGGTTCCTTGAACACTTGCTGGATTTACAGTTGCGCAAGCCATCGCCGCGAGACTATAGAGGAGCTGAGCAGAGCGTTTCTGGAGTGCCTGGGCAGCTTCGCCGACGGCTGCCGCAACGGTGAAGCGGACTACAGCCTCGCCGATTTCACGTTGCTGGCAGATGGCTCATCGGCGACATGGCGACAATGAGATGACTGTTTCGTTTGGTCGGTAGGAACCGTCTGTGACGGTGCGAATCACATGGAGGGTGGCCTCATGGCTTTCGTGATCAACCTGGTCAATATGCCGTTTGCGATGCTTCACGCGCCGTCCATTGCGCTGACGCAGCTCAAATCCGTTCTGCTGCACAACTTTCCGGAGGAGGTGAAGGTCGATGTCCACTATCTGAATCATGATTTCGGCCGCATGCTCGGCTCGAGTGCCTACAACTTCATCGGCAACAGCATGGGTGGCCTCGTCACGGGGCTCGGCGAGTGGATGTTCAGGCAGGCCGCGTTTCCGGATGCGCCGGATAACAAGACCGCGTATCTGCGCCGTTATGCCCATCAATTGAATACCCGAACCGTAGCCGGTCACGCGAATCGTGTGGTTGCTGTCAGGGAGCATCTGAATGAATCGCTCGACACTCTGATCGCGGAGCATCGTCTTGCGGAAGCGGACGTGGTTGGACTCACTTCGATGTTCTTCCAGAACCTTCCCAGTATCGCGCTCGCGCAACGGCTGAAGCGACTCAATCCGAAACTGATCGTTGTGATGGGAGGAGCGAATTGCGAGGGTACGATGGGCGTTGAGCTCGTCTGTAATGTGCCGGTCATCGATTTTGTATTTTCGGGGCAGGCTCTGGTGTCGTTCCCGCAATTCGTCGGCTGCCTGTTGCGCAACGATCTGGAGGGTTGTCACCACATCGACGGCGTCTTCAGCCGGCGCAATTCGCACTCCATCACGAGCTCTTGTGAAAAGCCGGACGGGATCAACTTCGGGCGGCTCAGAGCCGCCAAGCAGCTGCAGGGGGTCGCGGAGCAGGGTCGGGAGCTCGACGTCAATGCGCTGACGAGTCTCGACTACGATGATTTCTTTGCGTCTTTTCTGCGGCACTTCCCGCAGCATCCGGACAAGCCCGTGCTGATGTTTGAGACATCCAGGGGATGTTGGTGGGGTGAACGTGCGCATTGCACCTTCTGCGGTTTGAACGGTGGCACCATGAGCTACCGGGCAATGCAGCCGCGTAACGCCATACAACTCCTCAATTCCCTGATCGGGCGGTACGGGGATCGCGTACAGTTGCTGCAGGGTGTGGACAACATCATGCCCAAGGAGTACGTCAACGATGTGTTCGCGGGGTTCTCAGTGCCCGATCACATCCGGATATTCTACGAGGTCAAATCGGATCTCACGACCGAGCAGCTGCAGATTCTCGGCCGGGGTGGCGTCAAGCGCGTCCAGCCGGGGATCGAGTCCCTTGCGACTTCGACCTTGAAGCTCATGAGGAAAGGTACGACAGCGTTCCGCAATATTCGCTTCCTTGCAGACTGCACGCGCAATGGCGTCGAGCCGGTCTGGAATCTACTCGTCGGTTTCCCCGGTGAGGATGCCGATGTGTATGAAATGTACACGCGGGTTTTACCGAGCTTGTTTCACCTGCCACCCCCCACCGGGGTGTTTCCGATCCGCTTCGATCGCTTCAGCCCGTATTTTACCCTGCAGCAGGAGTACGGACTGAAACTGACACCCTACGATTTCTATTCCCTGTGCTATCCCTTCCCGCAGCTCGTGCTGATGAACATGGCCTATTATTTTCAGGATCTGAATTTCGAGGCATCTCATATTCGCAATACAGCAATGTGGATGTCGCGCCTGCAGGAGCTGGTCGCAAGCTGGCAGTCGCGCTGGCGCGGGGAGCCAGCGCATCCGAAGCTCGACTTCATTGCAACAGCATCTGGTGGTTACGTGGTTGATACACGGCAGGGAGCCGAGCGGCGCCAGTTGCTGTCCGGGGCGGACATCGCGTTGTTGCACGAGATCAGCAGCCCGACTCTCGTGGAGCGGATCGCCCCGGATCAGCTTCAGGCGCTCGAACGCATCGGCAACAGGGAATATTCGTTCAGTGAGCGCGACCGAGTCATGAGCATCGTGGCGGGTATCTGAGCCGTTGGGTCACTTCGATGAGCGGCTATTGTCATCAGCATCCTGCGCAGTGGCCCAGCGCCGCCATCTGCGCAGCCACGCAGCCGGCCCTGTCGATGTTGAGTCCGGGGATCGCGATCTCGTCCAAATGTACAGACACGAGTAGATGATGAGGAACGCCACGAAAGCGATGCGCAGCCCTGTGTCGAGCCGCGGAAATCTGTGGTGAATCGAAAGGAGCAGGACCAGCACGATCAGGCAGACTGCCAGATCTCTCCAGGCCAGGAGTTTCTTTCTCACGCGACGACTCTCCGTGTGCGGCTGTGTCAGCTGCGCTCACCATCATATTTGCACGCTGCAAACATGCAAGTGTTTGAATTCGCGTGCCTGTAATCACGCAGGTCACGATCCGTCGCCGTCTGAGGGCCGCCGCCTCGAGCCGTTGCACCGAGTCGGCAGGCGACCCTGACGAGCATCTGGGATTAGCATATTGAGTCGTACCACCAGGCGTACAGATATATGCAGAAAACGAGGCTGGATGCGGACAGCCGCATCTTTCTACGGTCACGGACGAAGCTCCAGCCCCTGAGTTGCCGCTGGCCTGCGTGGCCGCATCTCGTGGCTCCCGCTCAGCATGCGATGAACCTGGCGTTCAGGCACCTGCCAAATCTGCGATCATTCATCAAAACACCGCGCGTGCACGTAGCCGCAGGTCAGGATCCAGCCATGCTGGGTGGCCCGTTCGTATGTCTGGGCGAGGACGAGGTCGAGCGGGCCCGAGCCCTCGTGCATGAGATGACGAGCAGCCACGCTTCCCTGATCCGTTTCGCTGAAGACTTCCGATCGTTGAACACCCGGCTTCAGGGGGCGGCCAAGGGATTCTGTGTCGACGAGTTTTACGCAGACTTGCCGCCTTCGCTGGCCGGACTAGTCGAGATCGCATACGACCTCAACAATCACCCGGAGATTCGCCTGCACGAGGAAATTCTGTATGCAGGCGGCCTCGACAATTCCAGTGCCGAAGAGGTGTGCTTGCGTTCCGTTCGGGATACGGATCGCGCATTTTTCATGAGCACTCCGGTTCTCGAGGGGCCCGACCGGCTGTTCCTCAAAACTCGCTTTGAAGATCCGGTGATCGATACGCTGGCCGCCCTCAGAACAACTCCGGGGCGCTTCGGGGACATTGAAGCCCTGCTACGAGAGCGCGGCTGCGATGCCAGCGGTCTCGGTTCGTTCGTTACAGAGAGTCCGCCTGAAAGACGCTCGCCGCAGTACCACGGCGAGGGTATTCGCATCCGCTACTTCGGCCATGCGTGCGTGCTCCTCCAGAGCTCTCGCACCTCAATACTCATCGATCCGTTGACCGCATGGGAGCGGGACGATGACCAGGCTCTGCTTACTTTCGACGATCTGCCCGACTACATCGACTTCGTAGTCATCAGCCACTCCCATCAGGACCACTTCGCCCCGGAGACGTTGATTCAACTTCGACGCCGTGTAGGTCGGGTGTTGGTGCCGAGGAACAACCCCGGGAGCCTGGCGGATCCCGCGATGAAGCTCATTCTGCGCAGATTCGGCTATACGAATGTTACTGTAATGGACTCGCTCGATCGTATCGAGGTGCCCGGGGGAGAAATCATGGCACTGCCATTCGCCGGTGAGCACTGCGGGCTCGCGATCAGCAGCAAGCTATGTGCGCTGGTCAGGCTCGGCGGCCGCAGCTTGGTCTTCCTGGTCGACTCGGACGGCATGGATCCGCTGATGTATCGGCGCATCAGCCACTGTTTCGGCGACATCGATGTGCTGTTTCTCGGGATGGAATGCCACGGAGCTCCGCTTACGTGGCTTTATGGCCCGCTCTTGGGCAAGCCGATCAGCCGGCGCGAAGACGAGTCGCGTCGCTTGAACGGGACGGATTGCACACGCGCCTGGAATCTCATCCAGGAATTTCGGCCGCGCCGCGTGTTTGTCTATGCAATGGGGCAGGAATCCTGGCTCAAGAGCATCATGGGTCTCGAGTACGGCTCGGACAGCATTCAGATTCTGGAATCCAACAAGCTGCTGGCGCTGTGCCACGAAGTCGATCTGCCCGCCGCACGGCTGAAGGGTTGCCAGGAAGTGCTCGTTTGAGTCAGCACGACTTTACACGGCCGCCCGAGTTACGGGTGGCGTTGGTGATGCGGGATGGCTTTGTCCGCCGCTTCCCGGCTGTACCACCCGATTTTCTCACCACGAGCGGCTGAGTAGCCCTCCACGAGAACTGGATACTCGGGCGTGCCGCCACCGCCTTTGAGCGCGTGGTGTTCGGAGTCGATCTGGATTCCAATCCAGTTTCCGGCTCGACTACTCAACGGTACGAGTTTGATGGGTTGGCCGCGAGCCTCCACGCCGTCCAGGACCGACTGAGATATCGGCGCCTCCTGGGCGATTGCTTCCGTCGTGTACTGCGGCGCCTTTGAGATACCGGGACCTGCGCCAGCCTGAAACGGTCCCAGCAGGTTAGGCTGTCGGGCGGACGTTTTCGGATCCATGCCAAAATCGAGAATGTTGAGCAGATTACCGATCGCGACGTTTTTTCCGGATCGACCGATTGCAGTTGAGGCCAGTACAGGCTTGCCCTCCCGCAGCGCGAGCACGAGGGTTGTTGGGTCAGGAAGGCGCGCGCCCGGGCCAGCGACAGCGATCTCTTTCTGCTGATACACAGCTGAATCCGGAACGGAGATGCCGTCCACGAAGATCCCGGTGGCGCCCCAGGCAGTGCTGACTGAGGAATGCAGAACGCACGCGACATTCCCTTGTTTGTCCACCGCTATGACCGCCGCAGTATGATCCGTGCCACTGTTCTCAGGCGTGGGGCGCCTCATCTTGTTTTGAATGTACGTCCACGCGCGCTCGGCATTCTTATGGTCCAGGAGCGCTGTGGGCCCCGCATCTGAGTCAGGAAATTGGCGTCGCTGCAGATCAGCCGGCATGTAAACGAATGCGTCCACGAGCCGCTCGATCTGGATCAAATAATAAAGTCCCTCGGCGGAATTGGCGTACGGTCCGTATTTCTTTAGCTCACCCGCCGCCGCAATTTGCAATTCGCTCAGCGTGGTGAGCCCACCCACATTGGGAGGGCCCAACGCCACCAGCTGGAAGCGCCCGTAGTCAGTCTTTAATGGTTCGGTCCATAGGGGACGATAGCTCGCCAAATCGTCGAGCGTCAGCGTGCCGCCTTCCCGTTGGACGAGATCGATGAAATGATGCGCCCATTCGCCCGTGTACATGTAGGCGGAACCCTGAGCAGCGATTTTCTGTAATGTGGCGGCCAGTGCAGGTTGGCGGAAAAGCTCACCTGGCTGGTAGAGATGTCCGTCTGCCTTGGTGAAGATGCTCCGTCCTTCAGGCAGGCGCGTGATGTAGCGTTGCTGCCAGTAGATCGAGCTGCCAAGCAGGGGACTGGCAACGACGCCATGCTCTGCGATCCAGATCGCGGGACCGAAGAGTGCGCTGAAGGGCAGGCTGCCGAAGCGCTCATGCAGTGCCTGTACGCCAGCCATGAAGCCTGGCACCAGGGCGCTTCGCCCACCCTGCTCACCCACTTTGGGAATGCTCAGAGGATCTTTTTCATTTCCTGATGTGTTATATCCAGCATTGAGCGTATACACTTGGTCGGTCGCCGCATCGAAATACACCGCGTTCAGGATGCCCGCATAGCTGACTGTTGCCCCGGCGGTCAGAGCGACCTGGGCAAGCGCGGTGGTAAGCGCGGCATCGGCAGCGTTACCTCCGTGCCTGAGTACCTCAAACCCAACGTGAACCGCCAGTGGCTCGGAGGTCCCCACTATCATCGCAGCTGTACTATTGTCGGTGCTCTCCGGCTCAGTGCGCTGTTGTGATCTCGGATCAACTGCGCTTTGAGCGGCGAGGTATCGTTTCAGGTCCTGTTCCGGCCACTGATCCGGCATGAACGCGGAGCCACCGGCCCGGGGTTGAGCGAACGCGCACGAGGCGCCGCAAAGTAACACCGCGAGCAGCAACAGCAGACAATGGTGGACGAGGTCGTCGTTATCTACAAACACACCGGCGAATATACGGGACACGGCTTGCGATCTGCAAGCGCGCAACCGGATGATCTGGATCGGGTTTCCGCCACGCGATCACTCAGTTGAAATTTGCAGCTTCCAAAGATGGCGATACGTGCCGCCCTCCTTGCGGATTAACTCATCGTGCGTGCCATCCTCCACTATGCGACCGTCTACCACAGCGACTATACGATCGCAGTAGCGAACGGCCGCCAGCCGGTGGGCAATGATGATTACAGTGCGGCCTCGTACGAACTCGCGCAACTTGCTTTGTACGATCCGCTCGCTCTCGTAGTCGATGGCGCTGGTTGCTTCATCCAAAATCAAAACCCGCGGATTTCGCGCCAACGCACGCGCGATGGCGATCCTCTGTCGCTGCCCCCCTGAAAGGTTGGCGCCACGCTCTTCGATGCGCGTGTCATAGCCCCGGGGTAGCTGGGAGATGAATTCGTGTGCGCCGGCCTGTTGCGCGATTCCGATCACCTGTTCGCGGGTGAGATAGGGAGCTGCCAGCGCGATGTTGTCGTGGACTGTGCGGGTGAACAGGAGGTTTTCCTGAAGCACCACACCGATCTGCTGCCGCAGCCAGGTCGGATGCACTCGCGCAATATCGATCCCGTCGACGGTGATCTGCCCGCGCTGTGGCGAATAGAGACGCTGTATGAGTTTTGTCAGCGTGGATTTTCCCGAGCCGGAAGGTCCGACTACACCGAGGACTTGCCCCTGCGGAATGTCGAGAGACACGCCGCGCAGCACGTCGGGGCCGTCCGCTGCGTACCGAAAGGTGATGTCTCGCAGGCAAATTGCGCCGCGAATGGGCGGTAGGCTGGTAACGGCCGTAGGGACGATCTCCGCCGGCGTCTTCATAATATCCCCGAGGCGCTCTACGGAGACCTGGATCCCCTGAAAGTCCTGCCAGAGGGACGACAGACGCAGGATCGGTGCCGAGATCAGGCCGGCCAGCATGTTGAAGGCAATGAGCTGACCGATCGTCAGCTCACCGTTCATGACGAGTCTGGAACCGAAGAACAGCAGCACAATGGTGGAGATTTTGCTCGTGTACTGGATCACGCTTTGAGTCAGGGCTCCGAGTACAGAGTTGCTCAGAGCCAATTGCACGTAGGCGCGCAGCTTCTCCAGCCATTGCGACTTGAGCAGTCCTTCGACGGCCGCCGCCTTCAGTGTTCCCATGCCGCTGATTGATTCAACGACAAACTGTTGGGTTTCCGCATTCTTTTTGAATGCTTCCTTGGACCTTTCACGCAGTGCAGGTCGAACCAGGGTGGCGATGAGGACGTAAACCGCCAGTGTAGCCACTACGATCAATGTCAGTTGGCCGGAATAACTGAACATCACTGCAATGAACACGAACGAAAACACGATGTCTATGACTGATGTCAGTGTCTGGCCGGTCAGGAAGCGCCGCACCGTCTCCACTTCGCGCATGCGGGCCACAATCTGCCCCGTGGCGGTGCTCTCGAAGTAGGCGAGCGGCAATTTCAGCAGGTGACTGAACAGGCGGCCCCCCAGCTCCACGTCCAACCGGCTGCCGGTATACATGAGCGCGTAGGCACGCAGGTATTGCAGCGTGGCCTCGAAGGTGGCGCTCAGGAGCATGCCGGCGCAGGCGACGGTCAGTGTCGCGATTGAAAAATGAACCAACACCTTGTCGATGATGAGTTGAAAAAAGAGTGGCGAGATGAGCCCGCACAGCTGGAGAAACACCGAGGCGAGCAGCACGTGCAGGAACGTGCGCCGATAGCGCAGGATGGAGGGCATGAACCAGTGAATTCCGAATTCAGCCGGTTCCGCACTGGCGCTGCTGGTGCTGCCGAGGCGGGTCACGACGATGAGCTCGCCTGACCACTCCGTGTCGAGTTGCTCGTTCGAGCGGCGGACTGGGTATTTAGCGCCGCAGTAGAGCACGTCGTTGTCGCTGAGGGCCCGCTCGCCCAGAATTGAGTACTGGCCGTCGCCCATCCTGAGAATCGCCGGCCGCGGAACTGTTGCCAGCCCGGCGGTACGCTGCTGCTGCAATGACTGGGCTTTGAGCCCCGCACCGGCCGCCAGCCGGACCAGATCGTTTGTAGTGGCTTTACGCCCGGTCAGTGCGAGCTCGTGAGCCGCCGGAATCAAATCTATCTCCACGTCAAAATACAACGCCACTCCGGCCAGCGCCCACAGACCGGCATCTTCCGGGCGGGCTGCCGATGTCGGATCTGCCGTTGCACTGCTGCTGTCAGTCACGCTCGACAAATTGGCTTGAGCCATTGCCTGTCCTTCCGCAATTACGTTTGCTGAGTACCACGTTACTGTCTGACAGCGGAAAATACCTAGGTGCCCGAGGGCGCAATCAATCTCGGATGCTCCGCGCAAGCCCTGGTAACGCTGTCCGCCTTGCTGAGTGAAAGTATGTATACCGATGATTCAGATAGGAAAATGGTGGTGCCTGCACGCGCAGCGGGCAGTGTGCCGTACGCGATGGTCAAGTTGTCCACGGGTGTTGATTCACAGTTGAATGTGCTGCAGTGGAGCGAGCGCGGACCGGCGTGCATTCTCGTCCATGGTCTGGGTGATGCCGCCTGCGTTTGGAACGACTTCGCCACCCGGATCTCAGGGTATTGTCGCACGGTAGCCCCCGATCTTCGCGGGCACGGCAGATCGTCGTGGGCCGATTCAGCAGGCTACGCACCGGAGTTGATGGTCGCAGATCTGCTCAGAGTGATGGATGCCTTCGGCGGCCCGCGGCCGATCCTGGTCGGACATTCCTGGGGTGGCGACATCGCGATGCGCGTCGCGGCGCTCGATTGCCGGCGAATTTCCGCCGTTGTGTTGGTCGATATCGGGCCGGAATGCGACCAGCAAGGTGTCGATAGAGTCATGTCCGATTTTGAGGAGATGCCGTGGCGCTATGATGCGGCCGAGCAATACGCACAGTGGTTGGCCGAGCGCCGTCCGCTGGCCATGCAGGAAGCTCTGCACGAGTTGGCACACTACAGCCTGCGGCGGACGGCTGACAACAGATTCGAGCTGACAATGGATCCCGCTTTGCGGTCCGTAGGCTCGACGCGGGACAGCGACGAGGCAAACCGAACCTACAATGACGTAGTCCTGTGGGCTGCGCTCGATGCAATATCGTGCCCGGTATTAGTGGTCAGAGGTGTCGGCTCGTCGGTGTTGCGGCGTGATTCGGCCAAACACATGGTCAACAGCTCGCTCGCGAACGGCAGGCTCGTGGAGGTCGATAACGCCGGGCACTCGGTCATGATCGACAATCCGAACGGGTTTCATGCGGCTGTCGCAACATTCATCGGCAGCGTGCTGGCATTGAATACGAAGAGTTGAACGTCACTTCGAGCCTCGTTGCCGCGATCGGTTGGCGCCTACGAAGCTGCGACGCCATTCATCTGAAATTGAGTCGGCCTGTTTCTGCAGCCTGGGCGGCGGCAGCCTGATGCGCAGATCGCGTGAGATACCCAGGGCAGCGAGGGTTGATGTTACTGCTGACTCGTAGTTTGCAGTCAGCTGCTCATAGGAGAGGCAGATAGGCGTAATGTTGTTGCTCCGAAAAAAGTACTTCCAGCTGTTGTCGAAGCTCTGCAGCGCGTGCAGCAACCTGCGGATACTGGCGTGATCGTATGCAACTCGTGTGGCGGCGTCCCGTGGTCCCGGCCGCGAAGCCTGCGTCTGCGAAAACTCGCCGGTGCATAGTGCTCGATACCATGAGATTGCCTGGGCCACTTTGTCAGTGCGTGTGAGCCAGATGTAGGACAAGGAAGGAAAGGTACGGTCGAGCACCTCGATGAGCGGCAGATCGCCGCAACCCAGATAATTCCTCAGTCGGGGCAGCGCATCTGCGAGTTGCGGCCAGTGTAGCTTTGATCCGAATACCCCATTGGGTGTCGTGTCATCGCACAGGATGCCCGCAACGTACTCCGCATCGTCTGCCTCGTTGTAGCTCAGTCCGATGAGACCCGCGTCGACCATCGGGTTCTGTAGGGTTTTTCGCTGCACGCAATGGCGGTCATTCAGTTGCGAAAGCGGCGGAAACCTTTCCTTTGGATAGCCGGCTGTACCGGTGCTGGCCAGGCCCTCGCACAGCAGATAGCTGCCAGATCTGAAGTTACAGCAGACGATATAACACCGGGTGGGCGACATGAGCCTCCACTAGCGGACGAATGTTGAGACGATCAGCAACGTACCGAAAGCCGCGAGGGCGACTGAGGCAAGCTTGGGGATCAGCGGCAGATAGCCGTTACCGGTGGCGCGGGTGGCTGCGGCGCCGAAGGCAATCCAAGCGCTGCCGACCAAGGGCAGAGTCAGACTGAAGGCCAGGAGATACAGGCCTGCATCCGGCGCCTCCATCGGAATGATGACCAGGGCGAAAATCAGTGCTTTTGGGTTGAACAGCGTCGTCACAAAAACGTGCCGGAACGCAACCACTTTTGGCTGCGGTCCAATACGAACCTTCCACAAGTTGACGGCTCGCGTAAAGAGATAAATCGCTGCAACCAGTCGCAGCGCAAGGGTGGCCAGGAGGGAGCCGGATATCAAACTACGCAGAGGTCCGCCGATCACGAGGATAGGAATGAGATAGCCACAAATCTCTGCCAGCAGCAGTGGCGCAGAACGGTACAGACCGACTGTTGCCCCCGAAGTCGCGAGGAGTGTGTTCGTAGGCCCCGGAGTGGCCAGCACCGCGAGGACTGCGAGCGCAAAGTACAAATAGTTCGTCATTGGAATGCAGGACGTGGTTGCAACGTTTGTTCACAGTCTAGCGCCATCGACTCGGCATACAAGTTGATGAGTTGCTGTCTGCAAGCTTGCAACGAAATGATTTGGATACTGTTTCATGCGAGAGTGCATTCGTGCCGGGCACTTGCCTGATGGCTCACAGGCTTGGAAAGTGAGGCAGCAGCTTTCGATCTGCTGCTGGGAGGCGAACTGGTGGCCAACGGCGGTATCGAGCGTTTTCTATCCGGTTTGGTGAGTAACGGCGTGTTGCTATGGCTGGAAGGCGCCGAGCTTCGCTATCGTGTTCCGAGAAATGCCCTGACGACTACGGTCCTTCGGGACATTGAAGAAAATAAAGCACGGATAATTGCGTTTCTAACGCGCGTACCGACCCGAGAGAGGGCAGTAGCCGCCCCGACGCGTCAGGCTCGTGGCAGCGTCTTGCCGTTGTCGTACGCACAGGAACGGCTGTGGTTCCTGGACAAACTCGGATTGAGTAGCTCGGCCTACAACATGCCGAGAACGCTTCAGTTGCTGGGCCCATTGAATATTGTTGCGTTTCAGGGGGCATTCAGTGAGCTGATCGCACGACACGAGAGTCTGCGCACGCGCTTTGAGTGGGTCAATGACACGGCCGTGCAAGTGATTGATGTCCCCCAAAGAGTGGTCCTTGCGCCCGAGGACCTGAGCGAGCAGCCGGTCGCGGAGCGCACGGAGCGCGTGCGTGAACGACTCAGGATGGAGGCCGAGTATCGGTTTGATTTGACACGAGGTCCGTTGCTGCGAGCGTCCCTGTTGAAGCTGGGTCCACAGTCGCATGTGTTGCTGCTTACGATGCACCACATCATCACGGACGGCTGGTCGATGGGGGTGTTCACGCGGGAGTTGAATGTCCTGTATGCGGCGCACGTGCGAGGCGAGGCATCGCCACTGCCAGCCCTTCCCCTTCAGTATGCGGACTATGCGCTGTGGCAACGGAGCTGGCTGCAAGGAGAGGTACTGGAGCAGCAGCTCTCGTATTGGCGTGAACGGTTGCAGGGGATCGAGACACTGCAGCTGCCGACGGACCGACTGCGGCCGGCGGTGGCGAGCTTTGAAGGAGCGAGCCTGGGGTTCGGTGTGTCCAGGGAGGTGTTCTCGCAACTGACTGAGTTGAGTCGGCGCGAAGGAGTGACGCTGTACATGGTGCTGCTGGCGGCCTTTCAGGGCCTGCTGGGGCGGCTGAGCGGCCAGAGTGACATCGCGGTGGGCTCGCCGATCGCGGGGCGCACGCACCGGGAGCTGGAGGGATTGATCGGCTTCTTCGTCAATACGCTGGTGTTGCGCACGGATACCGCGGGGGATCCGGGTTTCCGGAGCCTGTTGCAACGGGTGAAGGAGGTGACGCTGGGAGCGTATGCGCACCAGGACATTCCGTTCGAGAAGCTGGTGGCGGAGCTGCAGCCGC
>Ga0307510_10002256_pt1 | contig 21771 bp, 27 predicted proteins | sample 12_EM_MG_FD_207224 | JGI IMG/M metagenome (GOLD analysis project Ga0307510, IMG submission 207224) | Populus trichocarpa ectomycorrhiza microbial communities from riparian zone in the Pacific Northwest, United States - 12_EM | ecosystem: Host-associated > Plants > Roots > Unclassified | place...
AGAATTACGCCAGGCTTCAGAAACTCAAAAAGGAGTATGACCCGGACCTTGTCTTTTTCAAGTGGAGCCCCATCACGCCCCAGGCGTGAAGTCGCTTCGAGTATTGAGTGGAGTCCAAGGGAAGTCAAAGCGACCATGGTGTATGATACATCTGTATGTTCGTAGTACGAAGGAGAGACAGCTATCGACGACAACGCCCATCACGCAAAGTTTGCAGACTTCAGTTGCGTGTCTTGGACGAAGTATTCAAATTTATCAGTATTCGGATGTATCACAGCGCATAAGTTATCCCGTATAAGTTCTCTTCTAGAAAGCCGCTGTTCACGTGCCACCTATGGAGTCCAAGATCAGCGGCCGCGAAGCTCACTTTCTCCTGCAAGTAGCGCAGCCGCTTCGGGCAGAAGCTTTAACCCTGAATGGGATGTGCCTGCTACAGACCAGCGGCCCAGTCAAGTGCGTTGTGCGTGAGTTTAATTGACAGTTGCAAACTGCTCGTTACGTTGAACAGAGTAGGAAGGTGAGCGGAAAAACTCATCACGTCCAAAGGCGTATATACTCCTCGCAAAGGCATTCAATCGGTTGTCATGCATCTCAAGATCCTGCATCACGGGACCCCGGCTCGAATCGTAGTGAAATAGTCATCGCATGTACGAGCGATTTACAATATCACTGTATGAAACCACGAACGCGATCCGTCTCGAAAATGACGAGGTAATGGACGCAGGACTTGACGCCGCGGGGCTGTTTGAATTCAGTGGCGCGAAAAATATTGGGAATACCTGAGGAACAAGAACGAATACGTTGGGCCTGGGCCATCTTCAGCCGAGAAGTGAAAGGATGCGGATATAGTACCGTTGAGTTGGGGAATTAGCGAGATCGTGCACGTCATCAGAAAAATACTTGCAGCCGCGTCTTAGCCTGAGAGAGTCAGACTGTGCTCACTGTATGAGTACACCACAAGCATCAAAAGGATGTCTTGATAATAGGTGTCTCGTCAACCCGTGAATGATATAAAGATGGATGAATAAGATAACGGGTTCTAGACAACGGAAGGACCAAGACAGGATGAAATCGACTTCAGTGGATACATCGTTAGCCGACCATGTCAGTACCTGAAGCTGAAGCTTGAAGGCCTGAAACTTTGAAAACAAATCTACGATACCAGATTGTCAGACAACGACCTGGCTGTTGAGAAGAAGGGAGAAGTCATGAGCTACATATAGGATGTCACTCCGACTGCCACGATGCTAATCAGGGCAACCCACAGACTCAGTACGTGTTTCGGGTCATGTACAGGACAATGAACCAACAACTGCGCTCGAAAATACCACGTCCCGTGACAGCTAGGCCAAGGATAGTCTTCTCGTCAGTTGTCTCTTTCCTGAAAATGGGGCTACGACCACTGAGCCTTAAAAACTAGCCTTCAGCAGACCTATCAAGGACTTCGGCAATGGATCAATTGTCGCTGCATGGTCTCCACGCATACGAGATCTACTGCTTTTGCGTGAGGTGAGGGTAGACACGCACGAAAAGGTCGTATTTGTTCATGATAAAAGAAATTTTGGATTAACGCGACGAAAAAGTACAAGCACGTTAAATGTGTCAAGATGATGATGTGATGATGAGGGTGAGCGGAAGTGGACGTGGACATTGTGAGTATGATTACGTAATTTGATGTGGGTGAAGGAAAGGTTAAGGTTAACATCAGCAGTGAGTTGAGCAGTGGAAATGTCGATGGGAATGCGTGGGGAGAGGGATGAAATGGAAGAGATACAGAGCCTTGAACAAATACATAAAGAGAAGAGGGCCGATTGAAGGTGGGACAGAGCGTTAAACAGTGAAATACAGCTGTTGAGACGTAGGAGGTACGAAAACAGTGATTGAACGAGGATGATGGGGTGCCAGTCTAGAGTCTGTTAATATTGGATACCACGCAGATGATACTGAGGTCCAAATGAGAGCAGAGAGAGGAGGCTTGTGCTTTTAGTGATACAGAAAGCGGGTTTGCGTGCTTGATATTGTTCAGTTGGTTGGATCCGAAATAAATATGTTGCGCTCGCCGGGTATCGTGTTTGTGCCGTGGCACGTTGCTGCATGTTTCCACCTGGAAACCGATTGCACGAATCAAGCTAGTTCGCTGACTGTCATCGCTTTCCCTTACCAGAAGAGTTCCTTCACCTTTACATCCCGACGCCTGAATTTAGCGGTCCATCACTCAAGAGCGATAGCGACGTTACCTTGGCATCGGCATCTTTAACACCTTGAACGGGCACCCAGCGCGTGCAGCGATGGCACCGGCCTTCAAGCATTTGCGTACGCTCGAGCTTACCTGGTCGATTGCGTGGGGTTGTGCGGAAGGCGGTCGGCGGGGAGAACGGGCGTGCGGTGGACGCGGCAACGCCTAATAAGACACGAGCCTCGGTGAAGGCGATGAGACACTTTTGGCTGTGACGCACCATGGAAATATTGCATGTGGTAGCTGTTGTACGCACATAGAACGGGATAACGTTAGAAGGCGCTCATTACAGAAGGTAGGACGCTGTGTAGGCGGTGTGAGGACGAGAACGCGTGGGGTGGTACAGTGCGTACCACTTGTATGCAGAGAATTTCATGCTCAGCCAGACTTTTCCCCTTCCTGTGCAGGAACAGATTGGACACTGGCCAACTTTGGTGTGGCCTGAGCCGCGGACGAGGCGCGGGGTGTATAGATCGAGGGCGTCGCGCGGAGGGTTAAGTGTGCAGCCGGAAGGCCTAAGAGAGTGTAAGGGAAAAGACGAACAAAGATAAAGAAACGTACGCCTTAAGAACTGGAGGGATGACCGGAAAGCGAATGTAAAATCCTGGAAATTCGGGGTTAATCGGTATCGACGACGGAAAGGTACGTATATGGGAAGGGACAGGTGGGGACGGCGAATGCTCAGAGGTGATGGCCTTGAGGCGCTTGTTCTCTCGGGCGCACGGAGGCCTGATAGCAGTGGGACGTCGCTTTCGACTCTTGGCCGAAGATTGGGCCATGGAACTTCGTCGCTTCCTCGTCGGGGAGGGTTCAGAGTGGTGAAAATGTGTAGCCGTGCAAAATAATGGAGCTTCGAGAGAAGATGAAACCGACAAAGGGGAAGAGAAGGGGGAAACAGATGGCCTCGGAGTAGCTCTCAAGGGGGTGGACGTAAACCCTAGATGGATTGAGGAAGGCGGGGGAGAGGTTTTTTCATCGCCGTTCTCGGATATAATGCCCTCTCCATCAGAGTCACCCATGACAGTAAGAAGTTTCTCAAGAAAAGGTCGACGAGACTGAATGCGTGCCAAGGTGCGAATTGGTCTAGGAGGACGGGGAGAGCGATCAATGGGTGACAACCCAGGGGTGACTGTACCTTTGAACGGGACGGGCGGGGTGAATAGGTGAGGTGATGCAGCCAAAGCAGGAGAAAGCTTCTGATGATCCTGAGAGCGCAGGAGCGGAGGTGGAGACGCATACATTTCGACACGGGGTTTTTGTGGGGATTGAAAAAAAGAGAGCTCAAGCCTGGAGCCAAGAGGTGTCGACACTGCCGAGGAAGTACCGGGCGAAGAAGAAGCAGGGCATAAGAATACGTGCAAGGAGCTGCATCGGTCTTGGTTGGTTTGCAATAATTTGTCCCACAGCGAGCCCATTGTGGTCGGGGTGGAAAAGGTGAGGCGACGGTCCGGTGAGCACACAGCAAGCGCGCGTGACCTCATCCTTCCCACGCCTTCCCAAGCCCTTCTCCTTCATCCGCCATGGTGGCCATCACCTCCCTACTCGCTCTCCTCGGCCTCGCCACAACTGTATGCTCAACTTCCCTTACGACACTTCTCACACCAAACGAGCGTCTATGCTTCTATGCAGATGTCGACAAAGCCGGAGAAAAAATTGGCGTGCGTTCCCTCCTCCCATCCACCTTCTTTATTCACCTAACACGTGTCGCCTTCCCCAGTTCTACTTTGCCGTTCAGAGCGGTGGCTCATTTGACGTTGACTTTGAGATCAAGGACCCTAATGATAAGGTCATCCTCGATGGACAACGCGAGCGCCAAGGAGACTATGTCCTCACTGCCAACACCGTCGGGGAATACTCCTTCTGCTTCGAGAACGACATGAGCACGCTTACCGACAAACTCGTCGACATTGACATCATGGTCGAGAGCGAGCCGAGACACGATGCTCCAGCAAAGGCGGGACAGATTCAGGAACAAACTTCGGCGCTTGAGGAGAGCATATATAGACTGAACAGTCAATTCATGAGCATAAAGCGCACACAGAAATAGTTCGTCGCACATTCCTTCCTCTCCGCCTCCATTTCTGATCAGAGAATCGTCATCTAGCTTTCACACCCGCGAAAACCGTGGGTTTTCGACCGTGAAGTCCACACAAAGGTGCGCTGTGCTCACGCTTTGCGCGTACGTTCCATTGACGCCGTCTCTCCTCTCCTTCCCCAGCCGTCTGTTCTGGTACGCAGTTTTGGAGACGTTGGCTGTCATTGCCATGGCAATGTAAGTTCCTCTGCTGTCTACGTTACCTTTTGTTGATGCCCGTACAGGCTCCAGGTGTACGTCCTCCAGACATTCTTCACAAAAACAGCAAGGCGGTACAGGGTATAGAGGCGCTTGCGTCATGTGTATGCGATATATCATTATGCTAAGCGAGTCTGCATTTCCCCTCGTCGGTGTGCCACGGTTTCCGGGCGTCTTTAATGAGCTTGCAAGTATCCCTGTGTTGCGCGGTATTTGGTAGACATCCTGAGTATGATTCCTACATGTGAGCCGCCGCCCGAAGTCTTCCCCGCGGCCCGTGAGTTGCCGTGGACAGGGTCGTCCTAATCGAGGGTCATATGCGGCGAATGGCCTTTGAATCAGCGTGCAACATCGTACCACATAGTCTTGATCGCGTCTGACCATGGCGCACCGTTGACTTCTTACATTCAGACATGCAACCTTATTTTCAACCCGCCTTCGTGTCTGCCTATTATACCCCTCCAATCGGACTGGCTGTCCACCGACCCGATAGCTTCTTCCATTCCTGCCCCGGATGATGCATAAGCATCACAACTTGCGCCTACCGACTCATAACCTACCTGACAACATCCCCTCTGAAACACCCTTCCAAATTTCCGTACCAGATGATGCTCTTGCCCTCCTTCGTCGCAAACTTTCCGATGCCCGCTTCCCGGATGAAATAGACGATGTCGGCTGGGACTACGGCGTCCCTCTCTCCGACTTGAAACGTCTGGTCAACAAGTGGAAGGACAGCTACGACTGGCGTGCTCACGAGCGCGAACTCAACAAGCTTCCAATGTTCACGCGTGACATCGAAGTCGAAGGATTTGGGGCGCTGAATATCCATTATGTTCATCAGAGGAGTGAAGTGCAGGGCGCGATCCCACTGCTTTTTGTCCATGGGTGTACGTCCACGTCATCGTTCCTCTTATCCCGTGGCGCTGACACGTAGCTTGTTTAGGGCCCGGGAGCTTCATCGAGGTGACAAAGATGTTGCCGCTCTTGACCGCGGCCGAAACCGGACATCCATCTTTTCATGTTGTGGCGCCGAGTATTCCCGGGTATGCATGGTCAGAAGGTGCCTCGAGTCGGGGATTCCGTTCAAGGAACTACGCGGAGGTAGGCTTCCCACCATCTAAGCCTATGGCGCTTTCTCGTACTCATGAATTTTCAAAGCTCCTGAACAAGCTGATGTTATCGCTCGGCTACTCTGAATACGTGACTCAGGGTGGTGATTGGGGATGCTTCGTGCGTTGTTGCACCTTTCCTATCATCGCTGAGACTGACGAACGCAATTGTTTACTTAGCTGACGCGCATCACGGCATCGCTGTACGGTCCCCAGCACGTCAAGGCATACCACACCAATCTCCCTCTGTAATGAGCTTGTCACTCTTACCCTCCGATGTCATTCTGATCCATCACCAATCGCCAGTGCACGCCCAATTTCATTCTGGAGCACTCCAATGCAATATATCAAATACCTCGTTACACCGTACACACAGCGCGAGCGGGAGGGCCTCGCGCTCTACTCGGCCTTTCATACAAAGGGCAATGGCTATTCCATACTGCAATCTACGCGTCCGCAGACACTGGGATATAGCCTGGCGGACTCACCCATCGGGATGTTGGCATGGATATACGAGAAGCTCGTCCAATGGTCAGACTCTTACCCTTGGACAGACGAAGAAGGTGCGTCCCCAATTCTGAATGTTGATTTTGTAGACATTTTTTTGTAAGGAGGTTGGTTAGTGTTGACGTGGGTATCGATCTACTGGTTTTCGCGAGCGGGCCCAGCGGCGTCTGTGAGGATCTACTTCGAGGTGATGGGATCGGGCGACGCCGTGTATTTGCGGACGCAGCAGGTGAAGGTGCCTGTCGGGATATCTTTCTTTCCAAAGGAGACGGGCCAGTCCCCCAGAGCGTTCGTCATTTTCCTTTCTGTACTTTGTTCGTGAGTTGAGGCTCAACGCGAGGCATTGTGTAGGTTCCTTCGGGCCGAAGCGAACGTTGTGTTCGAGTCTGAACACGCTTCTGGCGGCCACTTTGCAGCGTATGAAAAACCGGAAGCTCTTGTGGATGATCTGAGGAGGATGTACGGGAAAGGTGGACCCGCTGCCGGTGTGGTGCCTGGACACGATGGCTTCCAGGCTCCCTAGCCAGGCTATAATATTACCCTGGGTCATCGTGGGCCTTGTTCGCTCCGGCTTTTGAGGGTTGACTTCCGGAAAGATCTTTTGAAAAGGCCGAACTCGGTTGTATGGTAATCATCATAACGGTGTCTGAGGCGAGCACCGTTTGGTTTCATGGGCATCAGTATGCCATCATTATGCCTTGCAGAGCAGATATACATACAGTAAACATCCCAAATGCGAGCGGGTCGACAACGGAGATAATCCGAAATTCTCACCAACCCATGGCCAGTTGACCATTTCAAGCGCACGCGTTATATTCCTCAACTGTCCTGTTACCATAACTCTGCGCCTTTCTGAAACGAGTCCTTTCACTGATAGAATGTCGTCTTCAAGTTGTTGGAGAATAACGTTGCAATCGCACCACTTAATAATCGACTATCTTCAATGACTCAATGAGTATCATCCACTGCCACCTCCCACCATTTGCGACACACAGGATTGTTCCAAGGTAAAGGTCTGCTGTCCGGTTACGAATTCACCCGGGAGTATATCTTTCAGGTCGGGCTCGGGCTCGGGCTGCGAGCCCGATGCCCGAAGTGGTCCCCCCGGCCCGGCCATGAGGAATGTCGTAACGCTTAACCTTGTGGGCCATGTTGTGGCTGAAAACCCAACCGAAGGTGTGAGTTGCCGCGGAGCGTGTTGGTCCCACACCCCACATATACGACGCGGCGCCAATCGAGGGTTGTACGGCTTTTGATTTAGCATGCAACAGTGTACCACTGTGGTTGCGTTGTCAACCTCAACCAGATACACATCGCTTACTAACCCCGTCCTGATGGCGTCTGACCATGGGTACTGTTGACTTGACCGTTGACTTCTTACAGTCAGACATGCAACCTTATCATCAATCCGTCATCGTATCTGCCTATTATACTCCTCCAATCGGACTGGAAGTCCACCTGTCCCGAGGCCTTCGCTTCTTCCATTCCCACCCCAGATGCATAAAGGCTCAAAGGTGGCCATAACTTCTCACTCGCTCTCCTCCTGACTCCCAGCCGCCTACTTGACAATATGCCCTCTGAAACTCCCTTCCAAATTTCCGTACCAGATGATGCTCTCGCTCTCCTTCGCCGCAAGCTTTCCGATGCCCGCTTTCCGGATGAAATAGACGATGCCCGGTGGGACTACGGCGTCCCTCTCTCCGACCTGAAACGTCTGGTCAACAAGTGGAAGGACAGCTACGACTGGCGTGCTCACGAGCGTGAACTCAACAAGCTTCCAATGTTCACGCGTGACATCGAAGTCGAAGGATTCGGAGTGCTGAATATTCATTATGTCCATCAGAGGAGTGAAGTGCAAGGCGCGATCCCACTGCTTTTCGTTCATGGGTGTACGTCCACATTATCGCTCCTCTCAACCTGTGGCGCTGACACGTATCTTGTTTAGGGCCCGGGAGCTTCATCGAGGTGACAAAGATATTGCCGCTCTTGACCGCGGCCGAACCCGGACATCCATCTTTTCATGTTGTGGCGCCGAGTATTCCCGGGTTTGCATGGTCAGAAGGTGCCTCGAATCGAGGATTCCGTTTAAGGAACTACGCGGAGGTACTGTAGGCCCATTAAACTATCTAATCCCATGCGCTTTCTCGTACTTATAGAGTTTCAAGCTCCTGAACAAGCTGATGCTGTCGCTCGGCTACTCTGAATACGTGACTCAGGGCGGTGATTGGGGATACTTCGTGCGCTGTTGCACCTTTCTTATCGCTGCTGAGACTGACGAGCGCAACGGCTTGCTTAGCTGACGCGCATCACAGCATCGCTGTACGGTCCTCAGCATGTCAAGGCATACCACACCAATTTCCCTGTGTAAAACGCTTGTCACTCTCACGCTCCGATATCATTCTGATCTATAACCAATCGCCAGCGCGCGCCCAATTTCATTCTGGAGCACTCCGGTACAATACGTCAAATACCTCGTCACGCCGTACACACAGCGTGAGCGTGAGGCCTTCGCGAACCACTCGGCATTTCAGACAAAAGGCAACGGCTATCTCATACTGCAGTCCACACGTCCGCAGACACTGGGATATAGTCTGGCGGACTCGCCCGTCGGGATATTGGCATGGATTTACGAGAAGCTCGTCCAATGGTCAGACTCTTACCCTTGGACGGACGAAGAAGGTGCGCCCTTTATTCTGAACGTTGATTCTCGCGTTTCTCTCTGAGGAGGTTGGTTAGTGTTGACGTGGGTATCGATATACTGGTTTTCGCGGGCGGGCCCAGCAGCGTCAGTGAGGATCTACTTCGAGGTGATGGGATCAGGCGACGCCGTGGAGTTGAAGATGCAGCAGGTGAAGGTGCCCGTCGGGATATCTTTCTTTCCAAAGGAGATTGTCCAGTACCCCAAAGCGTTCGTCATTTTCCTTTTGTGCATTTTTCGTGGGTTGGGGCTCAGCGCGAAGCGTTGTGTAGGTTCCTTCGGGCCGAAGCGACGCTTGTGTTTGAGTCGGAACATGCTTCTGGGGGCCACTTTGCAGCGTATGAAAAGCCGGAAGCTCTTGTGGACGACCTGAGGAGGATGTTTGGGAAAGGTGGTCCTGCCGCTGGTGTGGTGCCTGGACACGATGGCTTCAGTACCCTAGCCAGGCTATAAGGTTACCCTGGGTCATGATGGGCCTCGTTTGGTCTGGCCTTTTTAGGGATGATTTCCGTGTTTTGCTTCACGAGTTATGGAAAGATATTTTGAAAAGACAGAACTCGGTTGTACTGGAACCATCATAAAGGTGTCTGAAGCGACCACTGTTCGGTTTCATGGGCATTAGTATGCCATCGTGATGCCTTGCAAAGCATATATATATATATATACTTTACATCCCAGGCCAAACTTGAACGAGTGGGTAGAGGAGATACCCCGGGCCGAAATTCTCGCCAACCCATGGCCAGCTGACCTTGTACGCGCTCTTTTTCTCATACCACAATTCTGCGCCGTTCTCGTCGCAATTGAAATGAATTCTCGATAGGATGCTGTCCTATTGGGGAACAACGTTGCAATCGCACCCCTTCATTAATCGACCACCTTCGATGAGTATCATCCACTCCCACCCTTTGCGATAGACGGGATTGTTCCAGGGGAAGGTTTGCTGTCCGGTTACGAGTTCTGATCGTGTATTCTCACAGTCCCGAACATTGCACAGCTGCTCGCCATTCGTATGAGAGTGTGCTAAGATACGTTGCGCGATTGGATGTGAGCATGCAAAGCGGTTTGTCATTTCTGGCCCTCCCTGATGTCGTGCCCTACAGGCTTCGACTTCCCTTTCTTGAAAACAACGCTTAGTTCTAAGAGAAATGCGTGGTCCCCTGCAAAGCCACCTGGTCTCGTATTTGAAAAGGCACTTACCTCTTCCAAGGTTTCCACCCCCGCTGGCGGCCTCGTCCCCAGGAAAATCCAAGTCAGTTCGGTCTCCGGTTACCTCGCCGCAGAGAGCCATTGCTACAGTAGTACGTCAGCCATTTCTACTAACCTCACTAGCATGAGCATCTCGGTCATTCCGCGTCGGATCAAGTCCATATCGATGAGCCCCTCCCGTTCGCAATGTGCTTCCATTCATTCCGAGGGGGATTCTGAGGTAGAGGAAAACCTGTTCGCCTGTCGAGACCGTGGAGTTTTCTTCTGTTAATATTAGGGTTCGAGGCTCAAGTCGTACACATATTCGGCGTGAACTGAGGACCTGCATGTAAGCGACCAAACGTGGCGGAATAGTGCCTCCAGAGGTCATTCCAGAAGCAGGCTTCGCGATGTCCGCATGCACGTTGGGGAGCCGTTGTCGGCTGGGCGGTGGGATGGGAGGAGGCAGCGGAAGTAACTCTGGCCCGAGATCCCAAGTCCATGGGAGCGGGGACGGCCCCGGACGGAAGTAACTAACTTATGTCCCGGATTGTCGGTCCGACAGCCCCTTAGGAGGTGATGTAATCTTGGATGTAATACATGAAAAGTAAGTTAAGTGGGGTGGGAATGCAGGTCCGCAGCCGTGGTTCGTCGTGCACGATTCAGGTGTCACCATAACACCAGTCTTCCTTGGGACTATATCCCACTCGACCTGTCCGTCAGTGGCAACAACCCTTCAAGTTTCAATTCACTGTCAGGCAACACATCTTCAATGTCCCAATCTAGTCATCAGGATCTAGAGGCTGGGAATGACGTTGGTATGTATTTACGCATCTACCTTGCTATGTTTTGCGAATGTCCACGGTAGATACCGGTGGTTATCCCAACCAGCCTCAATCAACACACGATCCGGCACTGCTGTCATCCCAGGGAGAAAACGACTACCGTGATGGCTCGTGGCCACTGTATGCCATGTATTCCAAGATCTCTCTGGAAGAGGACAATAATGATGCCAAACACCGCCAAAAAGAAGCAGACGTGATCTTGGTTTTTGTGAGCCCTCATGTTACTTCTCCGTTGCTGTAACCTCAAATGGAGAACAGACTGGTTTATTCTCCGCCGCTGTCGCGGCATTGCTTGGAGGCACACTCCCAAACCTTCAACCTAGCTCCGAGGACACCTCGGCCTTCTACCTTCGGCAAATTTATCAGCTTCAAAATTTGACTTATTCAAATGCATCTGTTGCGTCGATCCCGTCCACTTTGGCCCAACCACCCGCATCCTCTCCAGCGGGATGGGTCGTCTGGGTTAACACCCTCTGGTTATCGGCCCTGCTAATAAGCCTATCGGGTGCCACGTTGGCGACGTTAGAACGAGAGTTCGTTTCTCGACACCTTTCGATTACTCAAAACAAAGAACATCTTCCAGAAAGGCGAGCGAGGATACGTGCAATGTTGATCAAGAGCCCGTACGCATTCTTCAAGCTCCGGCGCAGATTTGGACTACTCCCCCTGCTACATTGTTCCTTCTTCCTCTTCTTAGCCGGGTTTACCATCTATGTCTTCAACTGTAGGTTAAACATCGGTCGTGTTGCCTTCGTCTCGCTGTTTGGGTGGATCCTAGGCTTCGCCGCTCTATACACAGCGTTTACGGTGCTCCCTGTCCTCCGGCCTACCGAGCTGTTCTACACACCACTTTCTCCAATTGTTTTCCGCGCGCATCTCGCCTTTCTATATACGATTTACCGAGTTGGGTCTTTGGTAGCATCCCCACGCAACCTTTCCGGTGTTGCAAGGATGCGCTACCATAACCTAAGCCTCCGTTATACGGAAGGGTTTGTTGAAGGTAGAACGAAGTCGATAGAAAAAGTAGCCTCAAAGCCGTCGCCGGAAATCGACACCGAGGTCTTGGAGCGGATGTTGCTTCTTGATAACGACCACGCGCTCGAGGAGTTCTTTGATACCATCCCTGGCTTCTGCGACTCAAGAATGGTCCACAAACCGCTCAATTTGCGAGTTACCACCAGGCTACAACAGACATTGGATGCGTTCTTGAATCGCACGTTTTCGTCCCATTTGGTATCTGAATCAGTTAGAATCGGTCGACTCATCACCTGTCTGAACGCAGCCCATTCAGCACTTGGACCCAGTGGAGTTTCACAGATCCTTGGCAACTTTTTCAATGGGCACAGGGATGAAGCGCTAAAATCCGTTGAAATCGGGCATTCTCTGGTTCGCTGGGGCCACAGAAGCGATGACCTGGTTTCCCTAAAGGTACGAAGAATTGTGGCCTGCATCATCGCTCGCGCCCAGAATCGCGATGACCGTTGGGCCAAGCTCGTTATGGAGGTATTTGACATACCTGATAGGGCCATTCGAGACTACTTCGCACATGGCGATAGCATGTTACTTGCTATCGTGCTTCACGTTGCGCGCGATGTTCTTGACACTGGTCGTTTGGAACGAGGCGTCCTGGAGTCGCTTTCTCAATTTGGCGTCAATAACACTATTGCCGAGCTACGTCACGAATTTTGCGCCCTGTGGAATGAAATCGTTGAAAAAGCAAGGAATGGAACCCATGAAGGAGCGAGGATCACCGCTGCTCAAATTCTCACCGAGATTCACCATCTTTTCGCCCCTTTACATCAAGGTACCGATTCTGCCCCGATCCGATTCCCCGCTCCCATCAGCGGTGATGATAACGTGCTATCATGGCCCTGGTCATATCGATCGTGCAACATCGCGGGTCATCATCCAGACTCGGCTGCAAACAGTCCTGTTACCAGTTCCCACACTGTCCCGCCTCCCACCCAGCTCAGTGATTCCCCAAATGCCTCACACCACCCGACTTTACCAAGTCGGCTCCCTCTGACTATTTCACGAGGCTTGGCCACCGAAAAAGCGACAGCAGACATCTCTGGCTCCTCTGGCATCGCCGACCCAGTTCGTAGCTCTAATTCTGGTGGGAGTTCCGCTCTTCAAGAAGCGGAGGAAGCTGGAACAATACCTCATACCTTCGTCTCTGGCCCATTACCCACTCCTATCCCGACTCTGGCCCTTTGTAGCACTGATTCCGCCGTTCTTCCCCCGTCCATAGACTCTACCCTGATACAAACTGATCACGTCCGTCACTCACTGGGAGCCCCATCTTCGACCTCAACCACTGTCCCTTTATCTGTTACTCCGCGAGTTGCCACGGTCTCAGATCAATACCCTGATGCACGTGATGGAACTACTGGTGCACAATGCGATAATCAGGATACCCACCTTTCCCTTCTGAGTGAGGATCACCGCCAACCGCCGCCGGGTGCTGTTACTGGCCTCTGAAATTGTCACCAGACCCTCGCAATGGTGGGACAACAAGGCGGTATGTATCCGTATCCCGTGTTTGTTTCGCCTCCGGAGACCGTCGTACAAGTGCCCTAAAGCTGTCCGCAGTATTTGCCTTCCCGCGTGAACATGCAAATGATACGATGAATTAGCTTTGAAAACCAGCGACTCATGAGGAATATCTGAGCGCAGAGATCATGTCTGATACAGGACTATCCTTCAGTTACCCTATGTCACCTCGTTCACTGTACTTATGTCGTCACGTCGTACAGTCCCTTGATTTTGGTCCTGAAAATGAGATTTAAATTTCGATTCCCTCGTGGTGGTTGGATGATACCAATGGAGAAAGCTTGATCGAGGACTTGAAACACTCAAGCGATGGACGATCTTTGCAACCATACTTTCCTTCGTTGACGTGGACATGCCCTTCGGGACCTTTGTGGAGACTGCGATAAATGCACCCTCTATTTCTATTCATGTCCAGCACTGATGTCAAGACCTGAGGCCTGATACTATGCTATTGAGTGCTTGCCTCGTGTCCCTCTATAACGGGAAGTACGAACTGACCATCATGCGTATCATGGACTGTATGCTGAACGCTTCCTCAGGAAGCTACCAATGTGACATCCAAGCAGCGTGTTTCTGTCTGCTTCGTTAGTCAAGATCTTAACCTACACCACCACCGTGTCTTAATCCTGACTTGATTAACGAATCGCTCACAGGCGACGATTGATGGCATCCTCTTGCTCGTAAAAATTTACTAGAAAGGCACTGCTGCTCTCTGAGAATGCTTGGAAATAGATAGGACAAGTCCACAACGGCACATGTCTTCCTCAAACAGAACACCATCTGCATCAAGAAAATGGAGAGCCCTTCTGTACTGAGACCATCAGCACTAGGTCTGTGTCCTTGAGGAACACCTCGCACCCACCGACCCAAGGATCTCCCCAAACCACATCGTGATGTCACCTTCGCCGGGCTTACCAACACCCCTGAAGCGGGCCCATGGGTCGCCCATACTCACTCATAATTACCTCGGATATTGGCAACAGAAGGTATTGTAGCATGGGGGAGCATCTTATAACAAACAATGGCAGGAGAATGCCTGGACGAACGGCAAGGTTGTTGTCGCAGTTGAGAGTAGAAAGCAAAGGAGGAGTGTGATGCAGCACACTCAGAGTATGCCAGTTATGCAGGGCAGACTGCAGATGCTCAACAGTGTTGGTGCGGTGCCCACGAGTGCGGCACTTCCTCAATTGTGTAGGGTGGGGATTGCGACTCGGAGGGGTCAAGGTGGTGACATGGGAAAACGGCCCTTGGAATGGGAGATTGGGAACAAGTCACTGACTTGTTCCCGAGTTGAAGTTAGACAGATGATATGCCCGCTATGGATTAATGAATCCTTGGTCGTTGGTCGAATCGGTCGAAAACAGACGCATCCCACGACTTCTTGATGTAAGCATCACGTGATTAACCAATCCCGCCCGCCCGCCCGCCCGCCCGCCGTTGTTGACCACTGTATGCAAATCAGACTATTCTACTGAAAAATAGTTGTAGAATTTTTTTAATAAAAAGTTAAACAATTCTAAGCATTTTCTTGTGCAGAAAACTTCAAAAAAAAAGTTTAAATAAATATTTTTAGCAAAAAGAAAACCCTATGAAAATCCGACAATTGTCACCCAAATTGTCAGATTTTCATAGGGTTTTCTTTTTGCTAAAAATATTTATTTAAACTTTTTTTTGAAGTTTTCTGCACAAGAAAATGCTTAGAATTGTTTAAAAAAATTATTAAAATTTTCTACAACTATTTTTTGGTAGAATAGTCTGATTTGCGCGCAGTACGTTGTTGTTGTTGTTGACGATGCTTCTTGGCCGGGCTCCTCACTCATCTACCTGGGGCTTCTACCTCCCCTTTTACCCAACAACTGTCCATACTCCTCCTCCCTATCCACAGACTCTCATCGCCTTCTCACTTGCGTAGCACATTCTTGCCACTTTTCTGCCATTCAACTGGCTGCCTGCATTTGGGGTATGGTACTCCGGCACTATGCTCCGAACAAATTCTCCCTCGCCCAGTGGTTTGGGTGTCGATTCGCGTGGATCTGGCCGCCTTCTCATCTACAACACTTCATTTGTAAGTCATTTGTAGTAAGCCATTTTTCTCCCTTCCCGTTCTTTGTCTTCCTTTCAATATTACACACTGCATTTGGATGATTGTTCTGTGTATTTTATGTACTACCCTTGAGTATCTCCTTTCTAACGAGCCACTGATAGTTTTTAGCTGCTGACCTGAGCTGTATTACAGGGCGTAGTTGGCCATATTTATCACTGTTCAATGTTGTTTATACTTGTTTTGATGGCCCAGAAAGTGGCCAACCCCAACCCTCGTTTCACCGTTTCGTCCGCCTGCTTAGCCCTGCTGCAGTGTTTTCCTGTGGCTACGTTCGAAACTATTGGTCAATTGAACGGACCTCGAAGCTCTCGAGTTGTATCATTATTCAATATTCAATGTCTCAAAGTGGTGGCGGTAATATCAATTGGGGGAATGACGGCGGTGTGTCCCTACCCATCCCTCTGGCCTGTCTTTGCTAGGGTCACGAATATGCATGATAGATGGTCGCCCAATCTACTCCATGTACTCCAAGATTGCCCAGGAAGAGGGCCATCAAATTATCGAAGGCATTGAACGGGATGGAGATGGGATCTTGGTTTTTGTGAGCCCCCATATCCCTCCCTCCAATTGCGTACCTCAATTGGAATACATAGACTGGTTTATTCTCCGCCACCATCGCTGCGCTTCTTGCGGTCACAATCCCTGACCTCAAGCCCAACCCTCAGGATACTTCAGCATTCTATCTTCAGAACATTTATCAGCTTTTTGCCAACCCAAATGCATCTGATGGATCGATACCGTCCACTTTGCCCGTACCACCCCCATTCTCTCCGCCAACCTATGTCATCTGGGTGAATTCACTCTGGCTATTCGCTCTACTTTTCAGCCTGTCGTCTGGTATGTGGACCTTGTTGCAACGGCGTCTGGCACTTCGATACATCGGGGTTACTCAAAGCAATCAATATTATCCCGAAATGCGAGCGAGGGTCCATGCAAACTTTGTCAAAGACAAGTGGTGGTTCCATTTCCAGGAAAATAGATCACTTCCATTCGCTTTGCATTCCTCCTTCTTTCTTTTCATGGCTGGTGTTCTCATCTATATCTTCAATCTCAATCATGCTACCTTCGGTGCTGTGGCTTGGTGGGTCACATTCACCTCTCTGGACCACGTAGTTGCTACGGTCGTGCCCATTTTCCAACGCAATGAGCTGTATTATACACCGTTATTCTCATTTCCTTTCGGCCTGTATCTCCGGCTACTACATGTCCTGTCTCAAGCTTGCTCCTGGATAAAACCCCTCAATCGTTTTGACGAATCTATACGGAGATATAGTTATAACTTGGCACAGCATTTTAGCGAAGGGTTAGTTGGAAATAAGGCGAGATGGGTTGAAGAAGCAGCTTTGCAGCCATCATGGGGAGTCGATATCGAGATCTTGGAGCACATATTGGTTGTGCTGGACGAAGATGATGAACTTAAAAAGTTCTTTGACGCCATCCCTGGCTTCTGTAATTCTGAACTCGTCACAAAGCCTCTCCATCCTTGGATCACGACCAAATTGCAACGATCCATGCATGAATTCTTGGACCGCACTTTTTCGTCCCATTTGGTCCCCGAATTGGTCAGAAACGACCGACTCATCACCTGCCTAAATGCAGCTCATTCAGCACTTGGGCCTTGGGAATGTTCGGAGATGCTTGGCAACCTTTTCAATGGGCGCAGGAATGAAGCGCTGAAATCCGTTGAAATCGGGCATTCTCTGAGTCGCTGGGGCCATAGCAATAATGATCTGATTAGCCCAGATCTACGAAAAATAATTGCCTCCATCATTGTTTACACACAGGATCGCAATGACCGCTGGAGGATACTCGTTAAGGAGGTATTTGGTGTGCCGGACGATGTCTTTCGAGACCACCTTGCACATGGTGATTCTGTGTTACTTGCCATCTTGATCCACGTTACACGTGAAGATTTCCGCGCTGGTCGTTGGGATCCAGGCGTCCTTGAGTCACTTTCTCAATTTGACGTGCACAATACTGTTGCGGAACTACAACACGAATTCTGCACCTTGTGGAACGAAACCATTCGAGAAGCAAGGAGACATGGATCTGGGAGCATCCCCACCCGAATTCTCGCAGGGATTCGCGGTCCTTTCGCCGCTTTACATCCGGGCACCGATGTGGCATCCCTCCAAGTCCGTCCCACCGTCCTGGATTGGTCAGCCTGGTATCCGCTTTGCAACACCTCTAGTCATCGCCCAGGCTCTTCTACCACACACGGTCCCGCTGGCCCTTCCTCTACCATCCCTCCTTATACCCAGCTCAGAACTCAACACCCTTCCGAGCCAGTCATCAAGGTGTCTATTGTGCAACCCCCCCAGTCATCACTCAGACTCCACCGCACACAGTCCTGTTCCCACTTTCCTACCGTCGCTCTGCCCACCTGGCCTAGTTATCCATCCGACTCTTCACCTCGCCCTGCTTTAGCGAGCCTGCCGCCTCTGACTAATTCACCAGACGTGGTCACCAAAGATGCCATGCCAGATTTCGCCGACATCTCCGCCATCTCGAGCACTGCTGACCCAATCCATGGTTCTACTTCCAGTTCTGGCCCCACTGTACGACAAGTAGAAGAAACCAGAACAACCCCCCCTTCTGTCGTCCTTGGCTCCTTACCCACGCCTCTCCCAACCCCAGCACCCGCCCACAGCGCAATTTCAGCTATGCTACCCCCATCCATGGACCCTGCTACGACACAAACTCACTTCCCCCATCACCCACCCGGAGGTCCGACCTTGACCACCACGCCTTTATCTGCTTCTTTGCAGGTTACGACGGTCTCCGATCAACACGCTATCCCTGGAAGAGCTCGTGAACAAGACGATGTCCAGAATTCCCGCCCTCTCACTCCGAGGGCGGATCACGGCCAACCCCCACTTGGTGGTGCTACTGTCCTCTGATATTGCCACTGGGCTTTGGCATCAGAAGGATCAGCTGGAATGTACGTAGAAAGTCACGGTGTTGCCAGTGATTTTGCCTACTGAAATCCTACCGACTATCAAGTAGAGCCATATGCCATATTTACCCTCCTGTAAATACATGAAAGAAGTTACTTTCGAGTAGTCCCCGGCCCGTAGAGCGGCACTGATAAATGCCACACCTGTTATCCACGAGGCGAGGATCCCTGCACAGGGACACCACTTCTAAAATGGAAAGGGGCTGGGGTGCTGGGATACGATCGACACCTCACCTCACTTGGGAGTAAAGATAATGGGTAGGGTCGCACCGGACATTATCCCATTTCCTGCAATGCAAGCCCAGCTCGAATGCACCAGTGCACCTCAAGTGCGATGCGGCCTTAGTTCGAGTGCAACGCAGGCTCAGCTCGAGTACACTGTCAGTGCACCTCGAGTGCGCGCACTTGCTCAACTCCCTTGTCACCATCGTATTTCACCAGTTGGAGTATTTGTACATCGCGCCTCCGACGAAGCACAATACAACCGTCATGTTTCCGCAAACGTTTCGACTCATCACAACTACCCCAACTTGAAGTTGTACTGATAACCCTTGACTCTCCGATTGGATCTCCGTTAATTGCGCCGGCCGTGGCCGGGGCTCTTCACTTTGGCGCTTGACCACACCCCCTACTTCAACCCGCAGGACTCACTCGCACGACTATCACTCATGCCCCAACTGGAGACCCTCGACATCACCTTTCATTCCCTCGTTCAAATCCGTGTTCTATCTGAAAATTCCGAGACCCCGATCACCCGACACGTCGCCGTCACACTTCCTAACCTTCGTTGGTTCGCAAGTCGAGGTGAAATCGCTTGCTTGGAAGCGCTTCTTCCTCATATCACTACTCCCCTCCTCGGGAGTCTCCAAATCATCTTTTCCAATCACCTCTCGTTTTCTGTTCCGTTCCTTTTTGCAATTTATGGGAACAAGACCTCTTAGTTTCAGCAGCGGCATCAATCACGGATTACTGTGGGGTGTCGCAGGGATGGCGATGTCTCGTGCCCGCTTCCCTTGTAGGGATTCCACTCCGAATGCCCATCTACTCAGTATCACTCCTCAGCGCGATGGTTTCCCTGTCGCCCTACTTGCAGGCTCTCATTCGATTTCAAATATTCCTGTTGCCGCCGGATATCCAAGACACCCAGATACCACTTCGTGGGCGCAAGTTTCTCTCCACCCCCCACCAAAGGTCTCAAATATCCCATCCACACGTGGCACGCTGTTTTTTGTCCGCGCCATTTGTCCTGCTTCGTCCGGAGCTGGTGGATGACTTTCCCGCCAAAGAAACTTGAACTCTAGGAGCCCGTCTTCATGCACCCCTTTATTTACAGTCACACGTTCTGGGAAGTGAGATAGCACATGCAAATGGCCTCTCCCGCGGACTGTATTATTCCTGGATGCGATTGGTCCGCTGATTGCCGCCGCGACCATGGAAGGGATATGTGCGCCAGAGTCCCGAGAGGCGTCTGTATCAATTAATGCTACACGTAACGTGAGGATACCATATTCAGTTGAGAAGTCCCGAGAACACTTCATTCGGTACATGATGGATCATCGTGCCCTAAGACATCATGAATGATATTTGTACAAGCCGAAGTACAGCGTCGTAGACCAGTATTCAAGCAAGGCGATCAAGTCAGGCAGTATGCACGGAGCTGAAGCTTGCGGATATTTGTACAGCAGCTAGGTCATAACCAGCGAATTATTTACAGTGTGAACTCGAATCGGGGATGACGGTCTCCAAGCCGCTTCCGCTCCTCAGCAGAGTCCCACTCCCCACGTCCAAGGCCCTTCCCGTGGGTTTGCAAATAATTCTCCACCTTGTTGCGCTTTTTCGCATTGCAGACACGGAAGTAGACAATAATGCCGGCGGATGAAGCAGCCATGCCAAGTGAGACAGCCAGGTTGATAGAGGTCGCCTTGTGGAACCGCGGGGGATCCGTAAAGAACCAGGGGGACACAACCTCACCTATGGAAGTTGCCGCCATGACGACGGCAACCGCCGTTGCGCGGCGGTAATGCGGTTGAATGTTGTTCACAAGCCACGCGATGAGGCAGGGAGCGCTGGCATAGCTGCCTATGATCTCTAAATGTAGTGCGGCGTAGTCTGTATTTTTGTTCTTTGAGCCTGGATATGTAAACAAATAACCGTCGCTTCAGAGACCAAAATGGGAGGATTGAATATTGAACGGCACAGCGCACCGAGGAACATAGAGTAACCTATCGCGGCTAAAAGCGGACAAACTATAGCCATCACCCCACGATTCTTGTACTTGTCTGAGAAATAGGCGCAAAAGATACTGAAAACGAAGGAGCAAGCGAATGGAGGTACCTAGCAGTAATGACTTTTAGATACCATACAACCTCTTGGCAGATTGATAAACGTACCGTTAGCAGCTGTGTGCGGGTGGAGGAATGTCCAAGCGCAGAAACGATGGTTGGTGTACTACGGCATAAAGGTCAGTCCATGCGCCCAATTGGGAAAGAAATCGAGAGTCAATACAAGTTAGCAAGACCATAAATCTGTCAAAATATAAGATATATATTCATGATTATTTATGCGAGAGAACGCAGAGCTAGCTCACCAATAAGCCGGCTAAGAACAACGGAACTGAGAGCATAAGGACGTGGGGCGCATCTGTGAATGCGCTGGTGACTTCATTCCAACTGAACTCCTCCTTATGTTTGCCATCGGTATCAGCGTCACCACTCCAATCATCGGCAAGGTCTCGGCAATATGCCTCGCGCTCCTCTTCGGTGAGAAGTTTGATGGCTCTAGGCGAAACGGGGACGAAATACCAAGCAAGAAGACCAAAGGCGATGGTGACGACACCCTTCTGAGTAAATGTGTCGATGATATGTAAGATACGATGAATGAGAAGGACACGAACGACAATAAAGATCCACTGCCAGCCCGCGATTCCATGCTTGCCATCGAGGTGTTGAATGGCGAAGGCCAGAAAGCCAGAGAAGGCGCCTGCTAGAGAGGTGATGCTGGACATCATGGCAATGCGGAGCTGCAGGGCATGACGTTTATAAAAGCTGGATAGGAGGAGGACTAGTCCAGGTGCGAAGCCACCTGAGGAAGCACGGTATCAGTATTGGGAAGAAGATCTATGCTAATGGATAATACTGTAAGGTAGAACGGTGTCTACAAGGTGAGTTCGAGTATATCCCCAGGTGAGATGGTGTGTGAGAGGAGAAGGCCGCGTTCCCGACTAGCGAGAACACGCAGATGAGGAGACGAGAGAAGCGTAGATGTCGGTGTGTTGACACCGATGTT
>Ga0307510_10002257_pt1 | contig 21765 bp, 17 predicted proteins | sample 12_EM_MG_FD_207224 | JGI IMG/M metagenome (GOLD analysis project Ga0307510, IMG submission 207224) | Populus trichocarpa ectomycorrhiza microbial communities from riparian zone in the Pacific Northwest, United States - 12_EM | ecosystem: Host-associated > Plants > Roots > Unclassified | place...
CTCGCCATAGGTCTTTCCGTGTTCTGGCTGATGGCACTATATATAGCCGACGAGCTCAGCTACGACCGTCAGTCGATCAATTCCAGCCGCATCTACCGCGTCGTCCACTCCGGTGAATGGACAGGCGGCAACTTCCACCTGGCAGAAACACCAGCCTTCTTCGGCCCAACACTCAAGAACGAATTTCCCGAGATAGAAGCCTCAGCCCGCATCGACGCAGAAGGCGGAGGTACCCTCATTTATGGCGATAAAAAGATCAAACGCGATGACATCCTCATCGTAGATAATTCATTGCTATCGATCTTCCGCTTCCCCTTCCTCTACGGCGACGCCACCAATGCTCTCGAAGCCCCAAATTCCATCGTCCTTACCCGCAGCCTCGCAGAGAAGCTCTTCAGTAAAGCCGAAGACGCACTCAACAAAACCATCGTATTCCAGAACGGTGGCCCCTGCCTCGTAACAGGCGTAATGGAAGACCAGTCACCCAACTCACATCTGAATTTCAGCGCCCTTCTTGCAATGGCGCCAACAACAGGCAACTCACTCAACTCTTATCTTTATACGTATGTCCTGCTCCGTAAGGACGCCAATGTCAAAAACCTCGAAGCCCGTCTTCCAGGTTTTTACGATCGTCACCTGAAAGAAGCCATGGGTAAAGCAGCGCAATATCGCATGGACCTGCAGCCGCTGACTTCCATTCATCTGCATTCCAACCTCGACTATGAGATCAGCCGCAACAGCGACATCCGCTATATCTACCTGTTCGGAGCCATCGCCATACTCATCCTGCTCATCGCGATCATAAATTATATCAATCTCGCAACGGCACGCTCCTCCTTACGCACAAAAGAGATCGGGGTCAGAAAGGTCATCGGATCAGGCCGTAAAGAGCTGGCGACACTTTTTCTGATGGAGTCCATTCTGTTTACCTGGCTGGCCGCCCTCATCGCAGTTTTGCTTACAACCCTGCTGACGCCCGCCTTCAATACCCTGTCCGGAAAAGACCTGATGCTCTGGCAGTTTGGCGTAGTCCCAACAACCCTTATCCTCATTACATTTACGTTCATCGTCGGACTTCTCGGCGGTGCCTATCCCGCAGCCTTCCTCTCGGGCTTCCGCACCATCCCTTCCCTGAAAGGACAACAAGGCGACATGTCTTCCACCGTGCTCTTCCGGAAATCACTCGTGACCTTCCAGTTCGTCGTGACCATCTTCCTCATAGCCGGCTCCTCGATACTTTACCTGCAACTCCGATACATGCAGAACAGAAACCTTGGCTTCAACAAAGACCAGGTACTGACCTTCCATATTTCCAACAGGGAAGTGCGCGAACATATCGAAGAGCTCAAGACGCAGCTTTTACAGGACCCCTCCGTAGAAGCCGCCGGAGCAGCGGGCAATCCCATCGGCAACAATGACATCGGGTCCGTCCCGGCGAATTTCGAACGCAATGGAGCCATCGATCCCAAACCAACTAAGGTCCTCTTCTTTTATGCCGACGCTGACTACCTCTCTACCCTGCAGATCCAACTGGCCGCCGGCAGAAACTTTGAAGCCACACAACCTACCGACAAACTGGGTTCCGTACTGGTAAACGAGACACTCGTTCACGAGCTCGGCTGGACAGACGCCATCGGCAAAAGAGTTCAGTTCACAAACAATGGAACCCCAGGACTGGCCACCGTTATCGGCGTCGTAAAAGATTTTAATATCTATAGCTTGCAGCACAGGCTCGAACCACTCGTACTGCAAATGCCACCCGTGCGAAAAGAAGAGGACAACCTCTGCGTACGGCTCAACCGCAACCGCATCGCACAAGGCCTGAAGTATATAGAAGCTGTTTATAAGAAATGGGACCCCACCTCCTCCTTTGAATATCATTTCCTCGATGAGAATTTTTCCGCCCAGTATGCGGCAGAGAAAAAACAGGGCCAGCTCCTGCTGACCTTTACCGTCCTGGCCATCTTCATCGCCTGTATGGGACTCTTCGGCCTGGTGACCTTCAGCGTCGGCCAACGCACAAAAGAGATAGGTGTCCGGAAAGTGCTCGGAGCCAGCGTTACAGGGATCGTATTGCTGGTGTCAAAAGAGTTGATCAAACCCGTTATCATCGCCATCGGGATCAGCATCCCCCTGACCTGGTACGCCATGCACCGCTGGCTGGAAAGTTTCGCCTACCGCATGCAAATAAACATATGGATTTTCCTTGCAGCCGGGTTGATAGCCGCACTTATCGCCATGATCACCGTCGGGTGGCGGGCAGCCCGCGCAGCAAAAGCAAACCCCATAAAAAGCCTGAGAACAGAATGATCAGTCGCCGGATAATAGGAGTTCCCAAATAAAAAAGCGGACAAGAAAAATTTTCTTGCCCGCATATTCAACTGGGTAAGGTGTTCATGGTGGTATTTGATTAAAAACTATTTACATCTTTTTCATCATCTTATTACATTTTTCTGCCTCATCCAGGTGATGACGCAGCGTATGCAGCGTACTGTCAGCAAACCCACGGATATCAGCATCAGAACCATTCTTGGATTCATTTTCAAATTTGCTGATCACCTTCTTGTGATCAGAGACCATCATATCGATGTAGGCCTTATCAAAGTCCTTCCCTTCTTTCTTTTGCAGGTCATCGAGATTCTTCTGCATATCCGCAGAAATGGCCGAAGGCAGCGTAATATTCTTGGAAGCAGCGATCATCTTTAGCTTGTCGGCAGCCGCAGTATGATCCTTCACCATCATTGCTCCATATTCCTTTACATCCTTTGCCATCCCCTTCTGCTGCGCCATCTGCCCGGCCTGTACTTCTGTCATCCCCGCATCCGCCGCATCGACCGAGAATTGCTGATCGGCCTTTGATACAGAAGGTGGAATAGATGGCGTCGCAGTAGTAGTGCCCGTACCCGTACTGTCCATTTTGTTGGCGTTGGAATCTTTCGCAGCCTGCGTACTATCAGACCCGCTGCCGCTACCACAGCTGTAACAACAAATAAGTGCAAAAGCCCCAATGGCACAAAACTTAGCTAGATTTTTCATAAATGGCTGTTTTTCAATTAGAAGATTTTCTAATAGAAATTCAAAACCTATGCCACGGGACGATAGGACAACCTCGGCATCGGCATATCAGCCAGGTAATAGGGTTTATAACCCGGACGGGTATTGAAGAGCCAGGAATGAACCTGGTTGCGCAGATCACGCCACCAGCCCGCATGACGCGCAGGGTCGGAGCTCTCAAAATAGTCCGCCTTCATCATCTTTACCTTTATGAGGACCAGGTTATTACCAGCCAGTACCCGGATCTCATCATGCACAAGACTGTTGACCTCTTCCGGATCAGTAACGATAAACGCCTTTCCCGCAACATGTAAAAAGAATTTCTTCCCCTTACGGAAGAACTCCAGCCGAACGGGGAATTCCCGGTCAAATTCGTGTAGCGCTTGTTGCGGTTTGGGTACAAAGAACCACATTTGTCCCAATTCGTCCACTTTCAGAACGGTTACAATTGTGGTGGCAATTCTCAATAGGGAAGTGTTTTGACTAAAAAAAAGCGCATTTTTCAAGTCCTGTATCTTTTCCTGCAAAAAGTGCATATCTGAATGATTCAACATAACGGTTCATTTTAACAGTATTTTTTCAAATTCAATACCAGACAGAGAAAGGACCCCCGAACAGGGCTGTGGATAATACAAGTTTAAGGAGCGGAATCTTTCATTATCAAGGGGAACCACGTGCAGAAAAACAACAGCTGATTATAAATCAGGCTGAAGCACGCAACGCTACTGTGAGGAAATTATTACACAAGCTCAGGATTTAATAAGCCATTTGGCACAATTTTTTAATAACACTCTCTGTCAATAAACCTGAAAGAATAATATAAGGACCCCGTTTCTACGGGGTCCTATCACTTACAACAACAATTTCTAATTAAATTGACTCATATGATACGCAAACTAAAATCCGGGCAATACCGCATCTACGCCAGGAAAATAGACCCGAAGACGAACAAACGTAAAAATCTGGGAACTTTTGAGTCTCTGGAAGCCGCCCGCAAACACGAACGCGAAATACAATATTTCAAGCACCATTAACCTTAACTTCTGATTGCTAATAGTTGCTGCTTTGCCCTTTCCAGCGACCACAACTGGTTTTCTATCACCTGGCGAATAGCCGGAGGTATTTCCTCCTCTTCAAGAGCATACCGGTAGAGCTGCTGCACGGCATCTTCCCCCCGTATACAATCAGCTAAAAGAGCGTCCATGCCTTCCCCATCAAAATTGACCTTCCCGTTCAGCCAATGCAAATAAAGCTTACCGGTAATGGTAGATTGCGTAACAGGCGCCCCACCCAAACGAATGATCTCAGCATGCAGATCATTCACATAAGACCTGCTTTCCGTAGCCATCCGGTAAAAAATATCCCTTATCTCCAGATCAGGACTCTTGTCTTCATGTGCGGCTTTTTCGTAGGCTGTGATCCGATCGATGTTTATCCGGATAAGATCATTCAATACACTCAAAGTCTTCCTATGCCGCCTGGGTATTTTTGTTTCCATAAAATAAAGTTTTAAAGGATGCAGGTTCTTAAGGAAAAGCCCGGCACAAAGTACCGGGCTTGTTAAGGACAGATCGTTAAAGAGGTCCCTGCGGACAAGCCGTCCAGGGTCACTCCTGATCAGTAGCTATTTTTACATATTCGGTATCTTTCGCTTCGTTTCATCAGGATTATCATCAGGCTCTATCTTCTTGTCAGGACCCGGCATATCAGGATTCTCTATCTCAGCCCCCTTGCGCACCACAGCCTCATCCGTATCATCCGAATGCTTCCTGCTGATCTTCCTCGGATGCTTATGAGGCATATTCGACGCACCCTGCTTATTCTTATGGTCAGTCATATAGCAAAGTTTAAGTCGTGAATAATAGTGTTAACACTTATAAGGAATGAAAAAAATATGCCAGCACCGGCTAGGCTGAGACGGTGGGAAAATCTTACCCAGTGGGGAAGTATTGAGCCAGCAATTGTACTACTATTAAATTTCTCTTGCGACGCTCCCGTGTACCTCAACAAGTCTACTCGCCAAAAATTCCAGGGTCTAACTGTGTTCACCCCCAATATGTGGCTGCCCAGTACCGATGCCTTCGGCATCTAACAGGGCCTATGATGCGCCAGCGACTCATCCCACTACTCTCCAAGTGTCCCCGATGTCGCTGGCGATGGCGCCGAACCTCGCTGGCAACAGCGTAATTAGAACGGGTACCCGATCGCGAGGTTCAGCACCATATCTGAAATATCCGTAACCGAGTGAAACCTCCATTTATTCCCATTATTCAACCACGGATACCTCACCGGCGCCGCCACATCGACCCGCAACACAACAATACTCAGATCAAACCTCAACCCCGTTCCTACCCCCACAGCCACATCATTCAAAAAATTCTTCGAAAACACAGACCCCGGTCGCGTACTATCCGCCTGCCGGGTCCAGATATTTCCCGCATCCACAAACAAAGCCCACCGCACCAGCGAGAACAGCTTAGCCCGGTATTCCAGGTTCATCTCTAATTTGATATCCCCCGGCTGATCCGGCAACAACGTTACCTTTTTCGGATCGAGATAAAAGCTCCCCGGCCCCAGCGCCCTCGATCGGAATGCCCGGATATCATTGGTGCCACCCGCAAAAAATTGCTTTATAAAAGGCAGGGTACTGCTGTTCCCATACGCTATCCCTATCCCCCCCGTTATCCGGGATACGAACTGGCTCGTCGCACTGATCCGCAGATAATGCCGGAAGTCCGCCTCCAGCCGGACATACTGAGCCAAAGGAACGTTGAACAGCGTCCTCTCTTTCCCCTTGTCGACATTCGCCCCCGAAAGGAGCCCGACAAGATTGTTCGAAAGATCCACCGAACCGTTGAAATAGTAGTTATTCAACCGGCGATTGGGCCTCGCCTGCGAATTATAATTGAAGTTATACGTCGGACCGATAATAAACTGTTTTTCGATACTTCTTTTCAGATTAAGATTCGTATCCAACCCCTTCTGAAAACCAGAATCGATATTCGAAGGACGAACATAGTTGATCCCCAGGATCGTCAGCTGGTTCTCCGTATTATAGGTGTTCTTGAAAATATACCCGAAACTTACCCGCGCCGAATTCAGCGTATACTCCTGGGTCCTGTCAAAAATATCATAGGCCGCAGTGATCTTCGTCTTCGGCACAAAGGCGCTGCTCGTATTCAGATCGAACGGCGAGATGATCCTCGGAATGGTAAGACTGACATTCGCACCTACCCGCCTCGTGCTGATCTTCTGCCCCTTACCGATAAACTGCTCTTCCAGACCGCCATACACCGTAGTAGAAAACAATTCCGCCCCCCGGAAAAAATTACGGTTCCGCCACGAAAGAGAAAGTTCAGTACCCGTCGTATTATCCGATCGCGTCAGAGCCGATGCTTCAAATCGAATAGACTTTTTCGCACCAGGCGTCAGGTAATAAAAGGCATTCAACACCTGGTTCGTATCGGCATCCGATGCCGGCTGAAAACGCGCCTTGACAAATTTAAAGACCCCAAGACTCACCAGACGGTTGAGAGAAGTATTGTGGTCATCCCGCTTATAAAGATCACCCGGCTTAAATACCAGCGTCTTGCGAAAGACTATCGGCCGGAGGAAGTTCGCAGTATCCAGGATATGATATCCTTCCGGCGTCGTATACGCCCGCTTTAGACTCGTATCCGATCGGATATCGTATTGCGCATATACCACCACATTCCCGATATGATAAATATTCCGCCCCACCGCTGGCATCTCCGGCTTTATCTTCAGATGCATATCCACCTGGTGATTGCCCACCGTCGTATCCGCATCGACGAACAGATCATCAGGACCAAAATAAAAGAATCCCCGGTTCTTCAGCCTCGAATCGATCCGCTCCCGCTCCGTTTTGATCACATCAAGATCAAAAGGCCTTCCTTTCCGCAGCAAGGTCCGGCGCGACAGACTATCACTCTTTTTACGCGCCGTCCTGGTCCTCGTCCCCTTCCAAAGACTGTCGATGCTCTTCCCCAACTTATCCGAGTCCGAAGGGAAAGTGACATTCCGGATGATATAACGGGGACCGATCTGTGCCGTATATATAGCCGTAAGATGCTTGTCCTTTACCTTCGTATCGCTTATCACCGTATCATGAAACCACCCCTTATTCTCCAGGTGATTCTGCAAAACATCCGCATTCTTTTTGATCAGCGATGCCGACGCCAGCACCGGAGCCTCCCCAACCTTGTTCTTCAGCCAATACTTAAATCCCTTTTGCTTCTTCGGAGTCCCGGCAATGTTATAGATCCACAGCTTGAAGCGGGCTCCCAGGAACTTCCCGTTCAGCTTCGGCCGCAACAGGTCTTCCAGCTCATCTCCCAGGGCATTCTTCTCCTTCTTCTTCATCGGCACCGAAGATTCGATCTTCACCTTATTACCGGTATACAGGGTCTGCCCCGCACTCAGATACCTGGACTCATGACAGCCCACGCAAGCGATCAACAAAAAAAAGGCTGATACTCGTCGCACGATTCGGTCTTTTACACGCATGGTCATTGGTTTACAGGAGGCGTACCTTTGGCCGGTTTTGTGACTGATCTTTCCAATAGCTTCTCCTCACGGGTCTTCCCAAACAGCTCCCGAAAACGATTGTAATCAAAAGTTAGAATAAAACTGACGCCGGTCTCTACGACCTGCCCCTCTATAACAGCTTCATATTGATTTTTACGATAAGCACGGACCATATAACGACCGTCCTTTGTTAACTTATAGTCTACCGCTACATCACCGGCAATATTCGACGCACTCTGACCGGGGTTCTGATTACCCTGAACGTCGAAGTTACTGCCCACACTAACCTGTATCCGGTCGCTGAACAGCCGCTTTGATACGGATACATTCAATTCCGTATAATCCTGCTCGGTTCCCGTACTGTAGTCCTGCTGATTGTTAAGGTCAAAATTGATGTCCACGCCCTTGATAAGACTACCCGCCAGCTGGTTCAGCTGATTCGTCAGTATCTGGCTGGCACTCTGCCAGGCCATATTCCCCAGCGTAGAACCTCCCCCCGCCTGGCTCTGCAACGGGTCTTCTCCTACAAATCGGTTCAGCAGCAGCAACGCAAATACCTGTTTGTCCAGTTCCGATTCCTGGATCCTTATCTGTTGCAGCTTCTGATCCACATCCGGCCACAAAGAGAGCACATTGGTAGGCAGCGTGATATCAAAAGTGATCTTTGGCTTCATCAGGTCACCCTCCATCTTAAGGGTTACCAGGAAGGGCAGCTTCTGCTTGAATTTATTGATATCCGTTTGACTGCGACCCGCAATCTCATTGGCGATAAGGTCAATAGAAGGCGTGTTGGCCGTATAGGTGGCATTCAGATCGATAGTGGCTAACAAGGGGTCCCCCGTCCAGGTGATCGTGCTGCCCCGCGTAATATCGAACTTCCTTTTCAACGCCTGCAGCGACAGGTTATAGCTCCCGCTCTCGACCTCATAGGTTCCCGTAAGGTCCATCTTGCCACTCTTATCCATCCCAAACACAAGATTCGACCGGCCTCTTGCAGTCAGCGCATCCCCCGTACGCTCATCGACCACCATCGTAAAGATAGCACTGCTGTCCGTTTGCAGATTCATGCTCAGGTCGATACCCTTCACCGTCTTCTGCGCTTGTTTCTTCAGGGCGCCTATATCCACCAGCGTATCCCCGTTTGCCGTGACAAAACGTACCACGCCAACTCTATTGACGATTTCCGGATCACTCCCCGGTAACACAAAAAAGAAATTGGTCTTCTTATTGACCCGCAGATCACCATCGATTTTTGGCGATTCCATATCACCCTCCAGGTTTACCGCCGCATCGATATTCAACGTACCATAGAATTGATTGTTGGTGGCAGGCTGCGCATTGACAAGACGGAAATCAGCGGCATTGAGCGATACATCAAATCCATAGGCCCTGTAGTCCTTGGTAAATACGTTCCCGTCGATCGTCAGCTTATTACCGGCCGAGTCCTGCATCCGGAATTTACTAAAGTTAAAGCCATCCTCATCAAATTCGATCCTGTCATTGGACAAAGACAAGGGCTCACCCGAGATCGTCGGAACAAGACGGGCACTGTCAAAGTTGAGATTACCCTTTACTACCGGCTTATCCATCGTCCCAGTCAACGCCAATTGCCCCTTCAGATATCCCCGCATCCGCTGCACCTCATCCTTCGCAATACTGTTAAGACTGGCCAAATTCAGCTGCCCCAGCAACACCTTCAGATCCATCCGGCCTTCACCGGTATAATAGTCGCCCTGGACCTTTACATCGTTCTTGTTCCCTTCCAGCGATATGTCGGCAGAAAAAGCATTCGCCTTTTCATTGTTGACCTTTACCGCCAGGTTCCCAACAGTATCCGCCTGGTAGGAAAGATTCTGTATCACAAGATCAGACGTAAAGACCGGACTGGACATAACATTCTTTACCTCGGCCTTCCCATTCAGCGTCCCGTCGATCAATAACGAATCCTGGTTGGCAAGCCTGGTCAGCGTCCCAAGACTGAAGTTGGCAAAACGCACATCGATAGGTGCATTCGGGGAAGGAGGGTTACTGTTTACCGACAACGAATCCCCCTTATGGCTGATCGTAAAGTCATGAATAACTACCCCCGCCGAGTCGTATTGAAAGTAGTTGTCCCGGCCGACCTGCCATTGCTCATAGTTGAGTAAAAGACTATCTGGATTGAGCGCGAACTTCAGGCCATCCTCCAGCTTATCCAGCTGCCCCGCAAGCCGGTACCTGTCCTTCCCTTTTACATCCTTCAGCAGCAATGCCGTCGTCAGGTGATTGTCCCGCAAGGCGCCCCCCAGAGAAGTCTGATACAAGGCAAAGCCACTCCCATTGCCATCGCTCATCTCCACCCGATAGTTCAGCTGCCCGCCGGTCGTCGCAGCATTGACATCCACATTATGAAAACGCTGACCACCAAACACCACCCTCGGTGTCCGCAGATCAAGATGCAGATCATTCTGCTCGCTGTTGAATACTATGCTGCCTCCCAGACTATCCGTCCCCTTCAAAGATGGCATCATCCCCAGCACCAGCGGTGAGGCTCTCAAATGCATTTCCATCGTCCAGTCCTGCGCCGTAAAGGCCGTATCTTTAAATCCATTGAGACGATAATATTGATTGACCACATGCTGCAATGCCTGCCCCGTTTCCGTCAGCTTATACCGGCCCTTCCAGTCGATGTCAGCCATCTCCGACCGGAGCTGAATGTCCTCGATGTCCTCCTGACGCGTAGCCAGCAGCTCGATAGTATCCGTAGCCAGATGTTGACCCCCTGAAACCAACGCCAGTTTATACAGCTTCAGCTCCCCTTGCAGCGAGTCCGGATTGGTACTGGCAAAGTCAGCATTGATATGACCCCTGAACTGCATCGTGTCGTTTACCAGGTGCAACGCATGCAGATCAAGCGTATCGATCTGCCAGTCCAGCTTCAAGGCAGGAAATTTCTGAGCCAGCTCGGCAGATGCCTGCAACTCGAAATGCACCGCCGTATTGTTGATGGATGAAGTTACCGTCGCATGCTCATCAGCCAGCGAACCGTCTATCGCAAAATCCTGGTAAGTATATTTTTTATAGGTAGCGGACTGCACCCGCCCGCTAAAAGTCGCATTGGCCGTATGCATGTCAAGCCCCTGGCCCTTCACCGTGAACACAGAGCTGATAGCCCCATACTGCGCACTGTCCTTTAAGATCGCCCCCAGGTTGAGCGCAATGGTCTGCAACACCAGGTCATAGCTGGCCCCGCTGGTCGACCGGATATTCCGGGCAAACCCCTTTATCTTCACCGTCCCCGACGATGTGTTCAACACCAGGTCTGATTGCATCGCATCCATGCTGCCAGCCAGCTTACCATGCAGATCGAACCTTGCCGGAATATTTATATTGTTCGGCACCGACCCCTTCGGAAGCAGCGCAAGCAAAGCCGCCCGGCTACCCGACAGATTACGCACATCGAGATCAGCCTGGAGACGTTTGGTATCCATCGGATGTACCAGCTTCCCGGCCACATCGACACGGATATCCCGGATACCACTAAACTGTAAGGTCTTTATCGTAAGTACATCCAGGGTCCCCGTAACCCGGGCATTGACCGACCAGACATCACTGGGATTACTCAGCGCCGGCTGACTGCTGAGAAAAGGCGCAAACGTAAGAATATCCTTTACCTGCACCCTGCTGTTAGCCAGATCGATATCCAGCTTCGTACGCGCCGGGTCCTTCGTCATATTCGCAAGGGACGCATATTCTATCGAAGCATTACGCTGTATCAAAGTACCCGGCGTCTGTATAAGAAGGTTCCGCAATAAAGTCTTATGGTCGGAATAAAAGAAGCTCGTCTGAAGCCGCACCAGCTTAAAACCCGACTGTTCGCTAAATTCCCCCTTGCTCACATGCCCGCTGATGGAATCAGCGCTATAGCTCAGGTTATCGGTATGCAACGCCAGCTGTCTGACCGACAGATGCGCATAGTCCATCCCTTTTTTCTGATGCTTCAAACTGTCATTATCAAAGGTCACATTCGTACTATCCAGCTGCAACGCATTCAATTGAAAAGCCATCTTGTCGAGGTCCACCGCCTTCACATTCGCAAACAAAGATCCCAGCTGCAAGGTCGTAGACAGCTTATTTGCCGTATTCCGATAGTCCAGCTTGCTATTTTCAATGTCGATCTTCCCCAGCTTCAGGAACATCCCCCCGCTCTGAGCCGCCGCACTATCCACCACCAGCGGCTTCCCCTGGTAGATCCTCGCCTGCAACCCCTTCAGCACAACCGACGGCACCCCATATCTCCCATTAGTCGGGTCCAGCACATCCATCTTCGTCTCATCATGCCCGATATACACTTCCATATCATTCCCCGTAACCGTATCCTTGTATACCATCCGGATCCTGTCCAGCACCAGGTCATGTAAAGCCATCTTCATAGGCGTGGATTTTGTCGTATCCGGCTTCGCTGCCGGCCCACTCACAAAAGCATCTATGATAAACTGGAAATTGAAGGCTGTGTCCGGCAGCTCCCTTTTGACCTTCACCGTCAGGTCTGAAAGTTGAACCTGCTTAATATCGAGGTTATTATGCAAAAGCCCCAGCACATAAAGATTTACATCGATAAGACCCGCCGAAAGCAGGGTATCCTTCTTACGATCCCCGATATACACATCCTTCAGCGTCACCGAATGCAGGAAATTGATCCGCAGCCCCCCGATCCGGACCGCCGTATTCAGCTTCCGGGAAAGATAGGTTTCCGCCTTGGCCCGGGCAATATTCTGGACAAAAGGAGTTTGAATAAGAAGCAATACCAGCACAAGGATGATAAAGATGGTCAAAAGCGTCCTTAGAAATATTCTCACCAACCTTTTTCCCATAATATTAAGATAATCTAATACTTACACTTGACAAAATACAGACCACTTTGTCCTCGCGGGGTTTAAGTGGTCTTACTTCAAGGAAAGTATTGTCATTCAAGGCTTTTGTTCCCTTTTTTCCCCAAATACGTATCCTTTTTTCTACAAGCCGGACCCCCTTCTGCGCTTTTATACCTGCGTTCAGGCTAATCCCATTCTGGTCCCTGATTTGTCGTACAGATTCTACTATTTCACAAAAAACCGGGTATTATGCTGAAGCAACTACAAACGCAAAAGCAGCAACACACTATCCTGCCGCAACAGATCGAGCTACTGAACCTTTTCCATCTCAATACCCTTGAACTTGAACAACGAATACAGGACGAGTTAAGCGAAAATCCCGCCCTCGAAGAGCTCTCCTCAGGAGAGGACGCCCTTGGCGACAAGTTCTCCAAAGATACGGTCCAGGATTTTCAAAACTGGGAAGAGTACGGATATGACGACATCCCCGATTACAAAACGGAGTATAATAATTATATCAATACCGAAAAGGTTCCGGAAAAGCCTATCGCAGAGATTCCCGACTTCCGGGAAGAGTTAAAGAAACAATGCCGTTTCCTCGACGTCCTGCCCGAGGAAAAACATTATCTCTACGACTTCCTCATCGACTCCATCAACGAGAACGGATTCCTGGAACAGGATCTGGACGAACTCGCCTCAGAGCTTTCCTTCAAACGAAAGGTCTGGATAGAGGCCGAAGAACTGGAAGAGGCACTAAAGATCATCCGCGAGCTGGAACCCGCCGGAGCCGGCTGCCGGACCATGCAGGAATATATGCTGATACAGCTCAGAAGAATGAATGTCCGGCGCCCGGATGTAAAAATGGCGATCATTCTTCTCGAAAATCATTTCCAGGACCTGCGCAGCTGCAATCTCGAAAAATTACGCAGACAATTGGGACTGGAAGAGGACGAGATCCGCATCGTACTGGAATTGCTCGCCCACCTCAGCACGAGACCTTTCAATCCGGAGACCAACGCCCTCCAGGCTAATCCTTCTATCCTACCCGACTTTATCATCATCGACGAAGGCGATACCCTGGAGCTGGCCTTGTACCGCCAGCGTAGCTCAAACCTGCACATCAGCCAGTCCTGGATGGAAATGGTTCAACAGACGGCACAGAACGCCGCCGCGGACAAGTCCACCAAACAATACCTCCGCAGCAAACTATCCTCCGCACAATGGTTCATCAATGCCATCCAGCAACGGGAATCAAATATGCTCAAGATCATGCAGGCCATCGTAGACATGCAATATGATTATTTCAAGTATGGTGATATCCTGCTCCTGAAACCCATGAAACTAAAGGACATCGCCGACAAAGTAAAAGTGGATATCTCCACCGTCTCCCGCCTCACCTGTAATAAATATGCCGAGACCCCCTTCGGAACAGTCCTCCTGAAAGACCTGTTCACAGAAGGCATCGTCAACCAGGAAGGGAATAACATCAGCAATAAGGTCATTCAGAATATCATCGGAGAGGTCATCCAGACAGAAGACAAAAAGAATCCTTATACAGACCGGCAATTGGTAGCCATCCTCGCAGAGAAAGGTTATACCATCGCCCGCCGGACAGTAGCCAAATACCGGGAGCTCATGAGCATCCCCGTAGCACAGGTTCGCGGCCTCTGGAACTAAAAACAAACGAAAGAGCCCTGCATTAGCGGGGCTCTTTCAATTAGATCCGTTCTAAAATCCAAATCCTACATAAATAGAAATCCCCGCATTCTTCGAGTTCTTAGTCAGGTCACCAGTCAAATTATCATCCTTCCCAATGTGCGAAAGCCCATAGTTATACCTGGCGCCAAGCGTAAAATTCTCGATGTCAAAACCAAGACCACCGACCAGACCAAAATCCCAACGCTTGAAATCATTAGTATTCAGATCAGAAGCTCCCTGAACCGTACCCTGATCGTCCACGTTCTTGATATTCGCATTCACCAGGTAAGCCGCATACCCACCCAGATGCAGATTAAAGTTAGGAGCAAGATTCACAACCGCTAATACCGGCAGCTCCATATACCCCAGGTTGAAACGATATGTCCCGCTACCCTGTACCAAATTGCTGTAATCTTCCTTTGCTCCCTTCAGACTGTAAAGCAACTCGGGCTGGATCGAAAAACCCTTTGTCACAGGCAGCTTTGCAAAGACACCCGCATTAAAACCCGCCTTCATATGCTCGGTCGATACATCGCTGACATAAAGATTTGTCAGGTTCAAACCACCTTTTATCCCGAACTTTGCTTTCAGATTACTTTCGGCGGACGTTTGCTGCTCCTGCGCACGGGCTGCCACTGAGATCAGTAAAAACCCTCCCACAATGAAAACACTTAGTTTTCGCACGATCAATTGATGTTGTTTCATACAGATTATTTTGTTAAACCACATTCAATTGCCGTGCCCACACCTTCGTGGCTGAAATTCGCAGACCTTAAATTTATACCGCAAACCCCATGGCACAATGTTTACTCTTATCATTTATAAACTCAATATTATGAGATCAATATGGACGGGGGCCATCGGCTTCGGACTGGTGAACATCCCCATAAAAATGTACAGCGCCGTGCAGGGTAGCGAGCTCGACCTCGATATGCTCGACAAAAAAGATCACTCTAACATCAGATTCCGACGTGTCAACGAGAACACCGGCAAAGAAGTCGCCTGGGAGAACATCGTCAAAGGATACAAACTGAATGACAAGTATATAGTCCTGACCGATGAAGACTTTGCAAAAGCAAGCCCCGAAAAAACAAAGATCATCGAGATCGCCGAATTCGTACAGGAAAGCGAGATCGATGGCATCTACTACGAAACACCCTATTATCTCGAACCGGAAAAATCCGGCACAAAAGCCTATGCCCTCCTGCGCGATGCCCTACACAAGACCGGCAAGGTTGGCTTCGGTAGCTTTGTATTACGAAATAAGGAAGGCCTCTGCCTGATTAAACCAATGGAAGACATCCTCGTATTATGTCGCATCCGCTGGGCACAGGAGATCCGGCCAACTGACGACCTCTCTGCACCAAAAAGCACCACAAAACCCGCAGAGATGAAGATGGCCATCGAACTGATCAACCAGCTATCAGGCCCCTTTGACATCTCCAAATACAAAGACACCTACACCGACGAGCTGATGAAGCTGATAAAGGCAAAGGCAAAAGGAAAGAAGATCGCTGAACCAAAATTACGCGTGGTACACAAACAAAACAATGACCTCCTGTCACAGCTCAAGGCCAGCCTGGGGGGCAAGCGCCGCAAGGTCAGCTGATCAGTTCATGGGATTCTCTCTTGATGATAAAGACGGCATTCTCCGAAGGCCGTACGCCATATCCATTGTGTATAGCATACCATTTGGTGAACTCCGCCCCGAAAAAAAGAATGATACTGGAATAATATACCCAGGTGAGTATGACAACTATCGACGCTGCCGTACCATACATCAGACCGATATTGGAATGTCCCAGATAGACCCCGATGAGTATTTTCCCCAGTATAAAAAGAAGACCGGTGAACATCGCTCCGATAAAGGCGTCCTTCCAGCGGATGATGGCGTCCGGCAATATCTTGAAAACGATCATAAAAAGCAACACTATCACCGCCAGCGTCAATCCCATATTGACCCAGTAAAAAAAATACACCGTGAAGTGAGAGAAAAAATGCTGCAGCCAGTCGCTCAGTAAGTCCATCAACGAGTTCACCAGCAGCGAGACCATGGATATAAACCCAAAAGCAATGATCAGTGAAAAAGAAAGCAGCCTGTTGATGATCAGCTTGAGCCAACCCTTCTTTGGTTTTGCCAGTATGGACCACATATAATTGATAGAGCTCTGGATCTCGGTGAATACACCGGTAGCAGCGATCACAAGGACAATACCTCCGATGATCGCACCAGCCACCGTATGCCTGGATTCTTGCGTATATTTTATGATGTCCTGTATCTGTGCCGCGGCACTGCTGCCAACAAGCCCCTTGATCTCCCCATAGATCCTTCCCTGTACCGCATCATGCCCCCAGAATATGCCCACCAGTGAGATGACGACAATAACCAGCGGCCCCATCGCAAAGATCATGGAATAAGACAGGGAGGCAGCCAGCTTAAACCCATTGTCGTCGTTGAAATCTATTGCCGCTTTCTTTATTGCAGTCCAGACAGCCGAAAATTTAAATTTCTTCTTCTCCATGCCAGAAGATACGGCAAGACCGTGCCAGTTTAACCCCTTTTTCTTCTCCGTCTCTCCAGGCTATTTGGGGACTTTCCACCCCACTTTGACCCTTTCAGGGCACTTTACCCGTTTAAAAAAAACTGGCAAGCATTTTTCAATAGGAATAATAGACAATCAACATTCCTTACTTACTTAAAATTATTTTTATGAGTGGATTATTGTATCTGATAGCAGTGATTCTCATTATAGGTTGGCTCCTCGGTGTATTCGTTTACAGTGTCGGCGGGTTAATCCACGTTCTTATCGTATTAGCCATTATCTCCCTGATCCTGGGTATAATCAGGAGAGCTTGACCGGTATGTTTCGGGGTAAAAGAGCCTGTTCAACGGACGGGTTCAAAAGGCCGGTCACCTGACCGGCTATTTTTTTTATCAATCAACAGCTATGAAAGAACTAAAATTTGCCTCCCCTGTGCGCAGCGCCTCGATCCTGATCATCCTGGTGATCTGCTTTGTAATTCTTTCCTGGGCGGCAGATGTGATCGTACCCTTATTATTCTCTCTTATCTTTTCTTCTATGTTATTCCCCATTTGTTTCCGGCTGGAAAAATGGGGCTGTCATAAAGGTGTAGCAGCCTTCGTATCCATCCTCGTAGCCGGCATCCTGACTGCCCTCTTCCTGGGCATAGTCATCATGCAGCTGATGCACCTCGTAGGCCAGGCGCCCGTCTTCGTCCAGCGACTCTCCACCCTGATCGACAAGGCAGAAACAGTCGTCGCGCAACGTTACCACATCGAAAAGGCTATCCAGGCCGACCACGTTCACCAACAGCTGAGTAAATTGATGGACAATAGCAGCTCCTATTTTTCATCCACCATGTCCTTTACGACAAACATCTTATCTACCTTTGTCCTGATACTCCTGTTCAGCTTCTTTCTTCTATACCTCCGGGCCTTCTTCCTCGAATTCTTTTACAAGGTATTCGCTTCATCAGACAAGCTGCTCATCGACGAAACAATGCAGAAGATCTATGAGGTGATCCAGAATTATCTTTTGGGCCTGTTGAAAGTGATTGGTATCATCGGTATCCTGAATTCCGTCGGTCTCTGGGCCCTCGACATCGAATCCCCGCTCTTCTTTGGCTTCCTGGGTAGCCTGCTGGTCATCATACCCTATATCGGTATCCTGATCGGTTCCGCCCTGCCGATCATCGTAGCGCTGATAACAAAAGATTCTTACTGGTACGCCGTCGGAGTAATGGGAGTGTTTTTATTCGTACATATTTTAGAGGGCAATGTCATCACACCTTATGTAGTAGGATCAAAAGTGAGTATCAATCCCCTCGTAGCCATCTTCGCCCTCCTCCTCTTCGGAAAACTTTGGGGCCTCTCCGGGCTGATCCTCGCTCTACCCGTCACCGCCATCTGTAAGATCATCTTTGATACCCTGCCCGGTTTCAAGGCAGTCGGCTTCTTGTTGGGGAAACCACAGAAATACCACTTCAAACGATATTCCATCCTGTATGCAAAACTAAAAAGTGCCGCTCGGGAATCAAACGTGTAAAGGCGTTGTCTTAATATATTGCTTCAATATCTTCATCAACACCTCTTCCTCCGCTGTCAGCCCTGGGCCCTCCGCCGGCGTAGCCGGCGAGTTCTCCATTTCCTTCAAATATTTCACCAGCTTATTGTCCTCATATAACTGTATCAAACCCGGATGCACATAATACTTCTTACAAACAGTACGCGTATTCCCTAATTGTTTGCTCACTATATCCAGCACAGCAGTCACGTTCTTCTTACAATCCGTACTCGTACAAGCCTCCCCAATCGAAGCAAACGCCTGCAACGCATGCAGCGTCCCCGCCCAGGTACGGAAATCCTTAGCCGTAAAATCCAGGCTCACCGCCTCTTTGATATAATGATTGACCATTCCCGAATCGATACTCCTCCGCGTGCCGTCCTCCCCATAGTATTGGAACAGTTCCCGACCCGGTATATCCTTACACTGGCTCACCGTCCTGGCAAGCCGCTTGTTCCGTAGCGTTATGTCATGATGAACCCCCTTCTTCCCCGTAAAGGAGAAGACCAGCTTGTCCCCCGTAATAGAGACATGTTTGTTCTTCATCGTCGTCAGACCATAAGAGCCATTGGTTTTTTCATACTCATTGTTCCCTACCCGGATATAGGTCCTCTCCATAAGACCCAGCACCGTAGCCAGCACTTTTTCCCGCGTCAGCTCCGCCGTCCGCATGTCAGCCTCCATCCTTTCGCGCAACAAAGGCAAAGCCTTCCCGAACTCATAAAGCCGGTGAAACTTTGTTTCGTTCCGCAGCGAATTCCACAGCGGGTGATAACGATATTGCTTGCGCCGGCGCAGATCAAGCCCCGTAGCCTGTATATGCCCATTGGCCGCAGGACATATCCATACATTGGTCCAGGAAGGTGGGATCGCCAACCCCCGGATCCGTTGCAGCTCCGTTTTGTCCTTTACCGGTTTACCCGCCAGCAGATAACAATACCCCTTCCCCTTCTTCAATCGCAAAATGCCAGGTTTGGCATCGCTCACATATAGAAGATTGGCAGCAGAAGCCGCCATTTCATAATCATGGTCCGCCTCCAAAAGCTCTTTATGCGTCAAAACAGGTATGCTTTCCATAACAATTTCGATTCTAAAATGAAAAAAAGCCATCCCGGAGAACCAGGATGGCGTCCATTAACCTAAACCTCTATCGCGCAAAATTTTTTTCTTGTATTTATGCTACCTAAAAAGATGTGCCAGCCCCGCGCGCGCCCCAATCCTCTTCATTCCCCACGCCCCCCCGCAATTTCCCCCTGGGCCCCGCCTCCCCCTTTTCCACAAAAAATTGGCTTAAACCTTGTACCTTACCCCCAACAAGTTTTCAGGTTATGCCGGATCAGTTCATAGATCAATTCGACCATCTTCCCGACCTGGTATGGGACGGTATCCTAGCCGCGGTAGCCATTGTCATCGGGCTGATCGTCAAGTTCATGCTCTCCCTGCTCTTAAAAAAGAAACCCAAAGACGGCCGGCCGGCCTTTTCGGTGACCCGCTCCATCCTGTCCCGCCTCGGCCAGCCATTTAGCTACTTTCTCCCGCTGCTCGCGTTCAACTTCCTGCTGCCCCTGATGAAAATGAGGTCCAACGTGGCCCCGGTTATCAACAAGATCGTGGAGATCCTTCTGGCAATAACCTTTGCCAATGTCCTGGTAGGCGTCGTAAAAGTCTTTGAAGATTATGTCTATCATCATTTCGACATTGCAAAGGCCGATAATCTGAAAGAGCGGAAAATCCGCACACAGCTGCAGTTCATCCGTCGCCTCGCCATCAGCCTGATCATCATCCTCACCGTTTGCGTGATCCTGCTGAGCTTCAATAACCTGAGGAAGATCGGGACCGGCCTGCTCACCGGCGTCGGCGTCGGCGGTATCATCATCGGCTTTGCAGCACAAAAATCACTGGGTAATTTCCTCGCCGGCTTTCAAATAGCCTTTACACAACCCCTGCGCATCGACGACGTGCTCGTCGTGGAAGGTGAATGGGGACGCGTCGAAGAGATAACCCTGACCTATGTCGTAGTCAACATCTGGGACCAGCGGCGACTGATCCTCCCCATCAATTATTTTGTCGAAAAACCTTTCCAGAACTGGACAAGGAATAGCGCGGACATCCTGGGTACCGTTTTCCTCTATCTTGACTATACCATCCCACTCGACCCGCTGCGACAGGAGTTTACCCGATTGCTCGAGAGCAACCCCTTATGGGATAAAAGAGTAAAAGTAATGCAGGTCACCAACGCCAGTGAACGGACAATAGAGGTCCGCGCGTTGATGAGCGCCAGCAGCTCGGGCAACGCCTTTGACCTTCGCTGCGACATACGGGAAGGATTGATTAAATTTGTACAGGATCATTACCCAAACAGCTTCCCCGTAACAAGAGCCCTCATAGAAAGAAAGGACTTCCTCTCCCAACCAGGCGCGCTCCTCGCCGAACCCGGGCGGGCGATCTCAGAACCCCACCCCTCCGAAAAAGGAGATAGAGTAGGCGAACCAGGAAAGCTTAGCTAAGCCTTCTTTCCCCGAACCTTCTTCTTCGCACAATCATCACAAACAATAACAATATTCTGCGCGAACCGCGGACTGATACTACAGGTCTTCCCATTTACTTCTATCTCTATCAGCTGATCATACGAGTGCCGCGCAAGCACCTTTATCTTGTTGTTGATACTCAGCCCCATTTTGTTGACATATTGCAGAAAAGGAGCGGAGTTATCCTTTACAGCCACCATAGTACAACGATGCCCCACCTCCTCTTCCTGTAATGTCTTCTTATGCACAACAGGCATCTCCCCTTTCGCATTAGGTATCACATCCCCATGCGGATCATAAGCAGGAAAGTTCAGGAACTCGTCCAGCTTGTCAACCAGCTTGGCACTCTGAATATGCTCCAGCTGCTCGGCTACCTCATGCACCTCATCCCAGGTAAAATCAAATTTCTCATAAAGAAAGGTCTCCCAAAGACGATGTTTGCGGACCACATCGACGGCCTTCTTCCGGCCCTCTTCCGTAAGCGAGATCTTCCCATATTTCTCATAGTTGACCAGCTTTTTCTCCTTCAGCTTCTTCAGCATGTCATTGACCGACGCCGGCTTTACCCCCAGATAGGCAGCCAGCTCATTCGTCCCGACCTCCCCGCCACCGTCGCCGGCATCCCCACCCGCCTCCTTCTCCATCGCCAGGTGCAGGAGGCTCTTCAAATAATTTTCTTCTGTCTGTGATAACATACATCAAATATATGCAAAGTAGCCAAAATATATTTGTTAGACTAACCTAACTTTAGTTATTTTGTCTTCCAAACTCATAATATGCCAACCAAACTATACCTTCTTCTCATACTACTTCAACCCCTCCTCTCCCAAGCCCAGGACTCAGCCCTAAACCATATAGACTCCCTCCAAACCATCATCATAACCGGCGTCCGCGGAGCCACCCTCCTGCGCGAAACGCCCATCGCCATAGTAGCCGTCTCCTCCAAAACCCTTTCAAAAACCATCGAACCAAATATCATCGATGCCCTGGTCCTCCACG
>Ga0307510_10002259_pt1 | contig 21758 bp, 14 predicted proteins | sample 12_EM_MG_FD_207224 | JGI IMG/M metagenome (GOLD analysis project Ga0307510, IMG submission 207224) | Populus trichocarpa ectomycorrhiza microbial communities from riparian zone in the Pacific Northwest, United States - 12_EM | ecosystem: Host-associated > Plants > Roots > Unclassified | place...
GCGAGTCATTCCGCGGTTGACTTTGACCTTCCCTTGATCTACTTGTTCAGCTGAGATTGTCACTTCCTAGGAATCCGGTGAAATGAATCAATCTCGGTATGTTATGAAGTTTCCCTCCTCCTTACCTTCCCTCTTCGCTACATATGGATTTCTAATAGATTAGAGGCTGCTACTTCAGAAACAAAACGTTCTTCTAGTAAAGCCAAGCATAATAGTGCACAAGTATCTAGCAGTAAATGGAGTACCAAGGCAAACGAGGCAAATAAATTTGATGATGACAGAAATGGTTTGTTGAACAATGAAACTAAAAACAAATTTGACTCTAGTAAACGGAGCACCAAAATGAAGGAAGTAGATCAATTGGATAATGAGAGAAACGATTTGTTGAAGAAACAAAACAAAATCAATTATGACTCAAGAAAATGGTTGGATCAAAGTCGAAGCAAACACTCTAATGTATCTCCTTCATTTCCTATCAAGAAAAGTGTTCTAGACAAAAAAAAAAGAACGGTGACAATGACTCAGAGACTCTGGATGACCAGCCAAAGAAGAGAAAGCGGATTAGATTAGATCCATAAGACACCTCGAATAAGCGACTTGATGATGGGATAATTTCTGATGGTATGAATATTATTGAGTTACTCTTGCTTATGACATGTATTGCCTTTTCCCCCTATCTATTACTGGGATTCTTCTACTAATAATATTTCAACTCTGATTTGGGAAAATGTAACATGGGTTGGAAGCGCTGGTGCTTTGTAAAAGAAGTTGCCATCTTCGTCTATGATAACTAATGTTAACTATTAATTTGTGGATGTCATTAAAAAACTGGCATCTAATTGGTGGATTCAGCTTTTTCTCGAGAGGCTTCTTCTACCATTTCAAGTGAAACTGTTCAAGAGTCAGTAGGGATTAATGATATTACCATGTTAGCTATTTACATGTGTTATTCCATTCCCAGTCTCTGTTAGTCTGTCATTTCATTAGACAGTAGTTCAGAGAAGTGTAAAGCAAAAGGTCAGGGCAACATATCGATCTTGCTGTTCAAAGAATGTGAGTTTCTTTTAATTCCTTTAATGAGGACATTGCTTTACTTCTTGAGGCTCTTACACCTTTGAATATACTTGAGATTTGTATCCATGGTTCTAGTTGTTCATTTTCTCCAGCGTAGATAAAGGTTCTATTTTTCTTGCATTATGGAGCGTTTGATTTATAGCTGTCTTCTTTTCCCACTTTGTGTAGAAAAAGGGGCATGTGGAGAAGTTTGTCTTGTATGAACATCAGCCCCTGCATCACCCTCATGTCTGTCTTGAGTTCTTCATTTCCTTCTCTGAAATTGTTTGGGAATGCCCTATGCTTAGCAACTGCACTGCTGCTCATTAAATGTGTTGGCTAATGTTTATATACACCATAACTTTTTTTGATTTTTTTGATTTACGTGGGTGTCCGGACCAGTTTACGCGCACCACGATTAATCCCACGTCCACTGAATATCCTGTAAATCCAGTGAGCATGTAAGGTACCATGGGGTGACAGACGTGCACAGTGAGGTTCGAACCCGGTGCAGAAAAAGGGAACAACTTTTCTTTTTTGATTCTACTTGTTTGAGTCGTGTATGTTTTCTTTCTAGGGCAGTTTTCATTTTCAGTCACTTTCTTTTCTTTTCTTCCAACTTTCTTAGCAGTAAATTTTTCCTCCTGTTTGTTATGAGTTATGACTCATTATTACTTTATTTTCAGGAAGTACCATAGAGAGGAAAGCAGAATTGGAGGAAGATGCTGGAATGTCAAAGAATGCACAATTCCGAGCAATCCAACCTAGTCGTTCCATTCTTTCCTATGTAGAAGAAAATGTAATTTTCGTAAAAAAGGCTTCGGATGTTTGGAAAAATGATTTGTTTACATCATATCCTGTGTAGTAATTCAAGAATTTTGTTGGCAGTTTCTGGGACGTAGACGCTTGATTGAGTTGAAAAGAGCAGGCTACAACGCTGATCTATCTGCTCCATTAGATAACATGCCCTTCTCTACAAGTTCAGAGAGAGAACGAATTGAAGAAAATGTAAGTTTGTTCTTTGCACTTTGAGACTATGTTTTTGTTATCCATTGCTTAATCATTCCTTTCATATCAATCTAGTCATAGAAAATGGTGGGCACATTTATGTGAACCAATGACTGTTCTTTCTTCCACTGTTGTGATTAAAATCAGGGCTATAACTAACTACTTTTAACAGATTTTTAGGAATAAATTGACATTTTTTGCTGCTGCAAAGGTTTCATCTTCATTCCCACCCCCTGGTCTTCCAGAGATTGCATTTGCAGGTAGAGATTGCATTTTGTCACTCTTTTAAATGTTTATTACCTATATTTTCGTTTCCTTATTATTTTCAATGTACTTTTAAGTGTTGCTTGGTAAACGCAAATATTCCATCAATTGAAAATATTTTTTACTCCATTTGATCATAATGGATTCATTATATGCCTATAATATGGCTACTTTGCATTGCTAAAATCTTAACTCATGCTGTGTAGTATTGATTATGCCATTGGTTTTCTATTATCAGAGCTATCTCTGACCGTTTGAAGTATAAATAATGACATTCCTTTTTTAAAAAAGAGGTTTAAATTGTGAAGAATTACAACCTCTGTAGAAACTGAGTCTTTTCTCGTACTTCAACTATCCATTCTACTTGGCCGTTTGATTGATGATATCTCTGGTGCCATCTGCAGCAGGCTGGTTATTTATGATAATTTCAAATGGTCAACATGATTTTCTGGCCAAAGAAATATAATATATTGCACTAGATATCCTTTTTGTGCTTGTTCATCCTTTTTGATACATTTAGTGAACATTATTACCATTGCTAGGAAGGTCAAGTGTCGGGAAGTCATAACTACTTAATTCACTTACCGGACAATGGGGTGTTGCAAGGACATCAGTCATCACTACTTAATTCACTTTCCAATTGATGTGGCACGTCGTGCAATGCAAATTGAAGAGGTGAATTTTGCACACAAACACTGATGACAATTTTGTTTAAAATCTCGAACTCTCTTCAGACTGATGGGTTTCTATCCATTTGATTTTGCAGAGCCTCAAGGCAAACAGGTCTCTTGTCCAGCCTGTGGTATGAATAATTTTTTTTGTTTTGAAGGAATCCAAAGGGTTTACTTGCCTTTAAATGCACGGTGATGTAATTAATTTGAATTCGGTTTTACAATTGATGATGGTGAGCTCAAAATCTGGAGCTGGTCTTCGAGGCTTGAGGACAGTGCTTTCAAAGGTTGCTCGTTTCGCCACACTACAATCCATAGTCGGGTATGCACTGCTTTCATTGGTCAAACATGCTTCGTACTTTCAGAATCTTGAGTTTGGCATGATCTGGCCAATCAATAATGTCACGTATATGGGCATGGTAAACTAATTTGGCAATTTGTTTTCTTCATTTTAGTTTGATGGAGCAGATAGGTTGGTTGATTATATGGCAGCCCAACCTTCTGCCTTTTCCATTTCTAACTCATGGTTGAGTAGTTGAACAACTTATTTTATCTTTGCAGGACGTGCAGTTTGCATATCTGCACACTGATGTGAACAGCCTGTCCATTTCAGCCAGAAGGATGAGGCTTTTAGAATTGAAAATTCGCAGCAGAAACTGCTTCTTTATATCACAGCTCGTATGAAGAACCTTGATCACTCACAGTTCCCGTAGTTTGATACACCATGAAAAGAAAACGTTTTGTGGATCCAAAGGGTCTTCTCAAACTCCCTGGCTTGCTAGTTGAGGAAGAAGTCCCAAAACAATCAAGGATATACGACAAAGAGAAACTGAACTGTATGGTAGTTGAGGGACCTATGGTGTTGCTCTAAAATGGTGCCTGTGCTCATATTCAACTCATTGGACTGGCTCGTTTTTTAGAATTACAATCAGGCGGCAGCTAGTGCTGCAATTAAATTATGCATCTGATGATACTGATGTGAACATTAAAATTGTTATGGTGCCACTATGCGATTGTGGTAGAATCCTATGTGGACCACTAGCTGCCTATATAGTTTATAAGTCGGGCACGATTACAGGGTGAATTAGTGAAGATAGCTGGTAAAGTTTTTCTCAGATTCTAGAATGAGAAGCACATGCTGGAGTGGATAGGTGAGTGAAATGTCATAGGGGTAGCGAGTTCTGGATGTAACATGAGCAAGATTCTCTTGATGAACTCGTCAAAGGGTGATAAAAGATGGCCACCAAACCAAAATGATTACACTTTACTCTCTTAATTTGGATGAACAATCCAATGCAAAATCTGGTGGCAGAGACAGATTCAAACTTGACCTCTATTCCCTTCGTTTTCTTGACCCCTTGGTACTGTATGAGTCTTGTTGGGATATATCCACTTCAAAATCTCTTGTGGGAAATGTCTCAATCTCTAGCATTAACAGCGAGGGGTGGAAACAATGGGATCCAACCCTAGGAGCACCATGTTTGACTTCCTAGTTTTTTGCTCCATTAAAACTCGTTTGAAGAAATCCAAGTGTTGAATAGAACAACGTGCCTAAGCCACTCAAGGGATTGCCTCATCTCATCTTGTAACCTATTAACTTATATTAAACACTATCCCCTCACAACCCACCACCGACTTTTTTGTCTTTTCTAATATTTCTGACAAAATTCCCTACTTTCTTGATCTGATATTTATTTAAACCTTTCATTACTTATTTTCAATGGCTCTATGCACTTAACACACACAATCAACTATGTGTTTAACCCTCTAGGCATCCAAAATGATGGTTATAAAACCTGTGTTGGCTAGCAAGTCATCTTGGTGAAACTTGGCTCGAACTGGTTTTTTAAGAAAATATCTGAAACGATATTGTTTACTGAGTTAACTCTCGAATTGTAAAAAAAAAAACATATTTTTGCTTTGAAATCGACTGTGTTTCCATCTGCATCGAAAACTTACACCTTCACAGGAATGTTAATTATTACAACCTCATAAATTCCAATTAAAAACATGAAAAATGAATCAACTTATCCACTTGAACTAAAATGATTAATTAATTATAACTTTGTAAGGAGATCACTATTGACTATTCAAAACTAATCCAATAATTTATCATAGATCAAGGATTAGGTAAAATGCGACAATCACATGCAGCAGCCCCTTCATTACACATTGGACCCCACCTCTCCCTTAATTATTCTTCCATCCATCCTCTCTTTTCCTTTCTCTAAACCAAAATTTTGACAAAACTTAAACCACACCCCACCTTTCTTCTTCTTCTTCTTAATAATAATTATAGTACAAACAACCAAAGATTATTGCTTTTCTTGTTAATATCTTGACATTTCTCAAAATTTACAAATAATACCAACAATGTGCCCATTGAGGCTGATTCTGATATTCCTCTCCGCCACTCTTGCCGGTTTTTTCGTCATCAGAAACCTCAAATCCCGCCCTTTCTCCACCACCACCGACAGTGGCGATGACGACTGTTCCATCACCACCGACAGCGACTGCAACCCACCTCAACCATCTGATTATTCTTCTTCATCTCGATTCTCAAAGGTCTGAAGTAGTCATACATGCTGTGTCTTTTTTTTGGTTTTTCTTGTTTTGGGTAAAGTTTTGATCTTTTCATTGAAAATGTGCAGGTAAAGTCAGGGATAGAAATGGGGTTTTGGACATTGGTGGACATGGCAAGTGGAAAATACTTGTGGAGGCAATTGGGTTATTCTTCAAAACGTGAAAGCTGATTGCTTTTGGAGTTCTTGTGTGTCGTAGGTATTGGAATTTACAAATGGGTTTTAAGGTTTTCCTTTTAGTAATATTGATTGTGAATTACTGTAATACAATTGAAAAAACAAAACCCATCTGGAAATCATTGTTGTTGTAATGTTGCTTTTGTTGTATTGGTGGTGGAATTGTAACTTGTTAGCATTTAGTAAGAATGAAAGATCAAAACTGTGGCTTTTGGATGTTGTGTTGCTCTTTAGTCTTTTCATTTATGTTGTACTGGTGGTGAGATTCTGTTCTTTAATTTGTAGTAATGTTGCTGCTGTTTTATATATAGGTGATGAAGTTGTAATTACTAGTACTAGCATTTAGTAGGAATGAAGGATCAAAACTTTGTGGCTCTTAGATGTTGTGTTGCACTTTAGTCTTTTCTTATGTGATGTGTTGGTGTTGAAATGCTGCTCTTCTGTAGTTTGTGTTGCTGTTTAAGGTGTGTCTCGGATCCAATCTGTCGAGAACTTAAAAAGTGTGAAACCTTGTTTAGGAGTTAAGAGTTTATCATGTTGGCTATAATTAGGAAGATGGTAATGTATGTATGGTAGGTGTTACAAGAATTGGTGAAATTGAGATGATTTTGTGGTGGATTGTGATGATAATGGTTTGTGTATTGGATGATAATCTGCAATATGCAATGAGCCAAGAGTTCAGATTTTAAGATCTATACAGCTAGTGTGGAATGTCAACATCATGAGGCTCCTTTAGAAATGGAACTGAATATCCTTGAACTTTGTTTATCGAAGTGCATGAAGCTTTCTAGTACTTCTTAATATAGATGTTCTAGCATGTGCGTTTGTGCCATATGCCATCTCCCATGTTAATTATGTGTGTTTTCTGCCATATGCTAAATTTATAAAATTGCTGACAATACCAGAGATGCATTAATTCAGATGGGAAGTTACTATAATTCTCTGGAAATATGGATTGGTTTCAAGTAGCCTGTCTAGTGGTGATAGTGATGCCTGTATGTCTCTTTGTGCCTATAGAAACTCCCACATTGCTTTGTGTAATGTCAAGAACCCTGGGGCCATTGTTGTACAACCTTGTATAAACGAATACAATTAATGCATACATTTATGTTCCATGATGATGTTGGTCAAATCGGGTAAAGATTCAACCGATTGAGCTAGGTTTAACATTGTGGTACGGTGCGGTTGCGGTTGAATGTCTAAGAACCTTCTCAACCCAATAGTTTAAGTTGTTAGGTAAGGTTCCAGAATATGATTTATATTATTCTCTAACACACCCCCTCAAGTGAAAGCCCTTTAGGCTTGAAACTTGCACAAACCTATTTTACCTTGTGCTTAATTTTTATCACATAAATGAGAATGGTGAGATTCGAACTCGTGACCGCCTGGTCATCAAGACTCTGATACCATGTCAAAAAACTATCTCAACCCAATAACTTAAGCTGTTAGATAAGGTTCCAGAATATAATTTATATTATTCTCTAACATTGAAGATGTTTTTAGGCGGATTATAATTTACTAATAGATTTTTTCACACAATACTGTAAAATAAAGGATGCATAACTTCCCCGTGATATCTATTTAAAAACTTTTTAACGTGAAAGGTAACATTTGAAGCAATTAATTGAGAAATGAGGTAATATATAATTAATGTATACATAAAAAAAATATCATTATCATTATTTTGGATTGAAAGTGAAGGCACTTGTGTTATGTCGATACTGGATCTCTTTGGCATGCATGGAGAATTAAGCCCTGAGGATATGTTACAACCTTGTATGAACGAACATCTTCGTGCTGTTAGAATCACCATTCTCCCAGACACTAGTAAAAGTGACGCTTCTTTCAAGGCAAAATATCTGCACGCAGCTGAGTATGTGGTGGAAACCTCCTCCTACAACAAGGGCGAGATTTGTGACTGCTAATATGCTTCCACTCCTGCAAGTCTTTCCTTTTCACTCTGCTGTTCTATGTTTTTCTTTCTCATCTGACCTTGGAAGATTTATGAATTCTTCTAAAATTGGAATGTAGATGATATGATGCATTACAAATTGAATTCTTTCTTTCTTTCTTTAAAAAAATCAAAAAAATCAAAAGAACTGCCTTTCTTAAAATCTTAAAATTCTTCTTCTTCTTCTTCTTTTTTTTAAAAATAAACTTGACAAAAGTTTAATTTTTAATTCCAAGCCATTTATTCTAATATTCTCGGTGTGACATAATTTTTACAATAAAAATCAACATAAAATTACCCTATGAATTAATAGTATAGTCTGATAAATCTCACATCATAGGGTAGCTGTGTTGATCTAGATTAAAGTAAAAATAATATCATTTAAATTATCTTAAAAATCAACTTGTTTTGATTCGGTTTTTCTTGAGTTAACTATGGATCAATCTAAATTTTTGACTGAGTAATACGATATCAATTCTTTTCAGTCCTGACCCAATCTAAATTCTAGGTTATCAAGATCACGGTTCAACCGCCAAGCCAAGTCATGTTTTAAACCCGTGAACAAAAGTACTCAAAATTTGAAATATTTATAAAACCCACACACCAACGGTCGAATTGCATCTAACTCCACTCCCTCCTCATAGATAAAGAAAAGAGGAAGAACAACGTATCCTTATCTTCCATACCCGTAAATGACAAGAAAGAGAAAAACCCCAAAAAATCCTCAAGAACTAGGAGAAGCAGAGAAGGGAAAGAATGGGTTTTTCGCTTGCTATCTCTTGACTTCTCTCTGCCCCAGATTCAAAGGCCACACCTACATCGGGTTTGATTCCTTCTTTCACTTTTTTCTGCTTTCTCAATCTTAAGATTGGTGTCTTCTTTGGTTTTATGTATTTTTTGTTGATCAATCTATAAAGTATTAGTCTTTGATTGATTTATAAATATTTTGGAGTCTTCAATTAAAAGAAAAAAAATTCATCGATCTATTAAGGGTTTGATTGATTAGTGATGTTGTGATCATATGTTTTGTGGGCCCATATAATCTCTGTTTCAGATTTTTGTATTGGCCCATTACTTGAAACCCAATTTTAATGGACAAGTTTGTTCCTTTTTTGAGTATTTAATTTGTGTTAACATAAAAGATTTGATCTTTAGCAAGCCAGGACAAGATGTTTTCTCTCTTTTTTCTTGTTTTGATGTGTGAAAGGGCTGGAATTTTTGCAGGTTTACAGTAAATCCGCGGCGGAGAATTAGGCAACACAATGGTGAGCTTAGAAGTGGAGCATGCAGGACTAAGAAAAGAAGGCCATGGGAAATGGTTTTCTGCATTTATGGTTTCCCAACTAACGTTGCTGCTTTGCAGGTTATTTCTTTTTCTTCTTTTAACTGTTTATTCACTCTCTGCTTTGGTTTCATATAGTATGTTGAAGCAGTTTTATCCTTTACCTTTGTCGATGTTAGAGTCTAGGAAGAAGAGCTTACCTTCAGCCAACCTCAAGACAATGGCCTTGGCAGTTTACTTACAAATCTAAAGTGAAATTGAGGTGGTAAAAAAATAATGCTTGGATCTGCTCCTTGCTATCATGCTTTGGTTTTTGGAAGTTCGCATTTGCTTGCTCTTGTTTCGGAGTTTCTTTATGGTATTAACTTCCTGTTTTTATTTTCACCTCTTTCTCCCAGCAAGAGACTATAACCAGTATTTAAGCAGCATGTCTTAAACATTTTGTGCAGTAGAATGGTTGGTTGCCGCCTGATGGGATGATGCGCTATTGATCATCTTATCCCGAAAATAATAAAAAGAAGTGGTTTTTTTCTTCAATGAAGTTGTGCTTTGTAGGCCTGTGGAATGATAGCAAAGATTTTTTTTTAATCAAAGAGATTAATTATTTTAATTATACATCTTCAAAACTGTCTTTAGGAATGGGACCAAAAAAAAAACTCTTCGGAAATGTTGTATGACCTCGAGCAAAGTTTTATTCTGCCAAAACTAGTCCTTGTCTTTACCTGTAAAACCAGAGTTTTAAGATCCTGTCATTAGTTGCAATACATAAGAATTTCACTCATATCGTAGTTGCTAACATATGAAATGTGCATGCAAACCTGCAGTTTGAATGGGCGTGGCAGCACCCAACAGAATCAGTGGCAGTGAGGCAGGCAGCTGCTGCTTTTAAATCCTTCTCAGGAGTTGCCAACAAGATTAAACTTGCTTACACAATGCTTAACCTCCCGTCTTGGCAGAGGTATGACTTATTCTTGTGGAAGTAAATAGACATTACTTGATCTCAAGGTTTGATATATCAAATACTGAATGTGTCTCTGTACATGATTAGCTTGAACATCACCATAAACTATTTCTCAACGAACTACAAAGTACACTCTGTTGGTTGTCCAAGCTTGCCAAAGAACATGAAGGTCCAAATTTGCCCCATGGATGAGCTTCCCTGCTATTGTGATTCGGGTGATATTTTATTTGAAGAGAGAGAAAATGAAGATGCCTGGGATGGTGAAGAGGAATATGAGAGAGCTAGTGATGGAAGTGGAACTTTTGAGGCAAACTTGGTGGAACTTGAAGTTTCCTCCCTGGATGAGCTTCCATGCTATAATGGAAGGGGGGATAATATTTTTGAAGGTGGATATGGTGAAACGGCATCCAGGGAAGCTTGTAACAGAAGTGCTGTACACGAAAAATATAATGAATCTGTTAACACACGAGGGTTAAAGAAGCACATGTAGATATTATAGTTCGTATTACTGCAGATTTTGCACGTAGCATTGACAAGACTTCCAATGAGCATTTCAGATGGTTTGAAGAATATGACCAGCAAGACCAAAGGGAGCCCCCCTCTCCAGAACTGGATCATGCAAATCCATTTCCTTTCATGAATTTACTAGCAAGAAAAGCTTCTTCAATTGTTACTAGCTTTTCAAAGAGCGAGACTGGAGATAGGGGCGTATTGACATTGATTGATGAGGATGTTTCTGAATTGGATTGGCAGAGGGCTAAGAAATTAGTTATTGACAAAGATGATGAAGCTAGCAACACCTGTGAAACTGTGAACGTGGATACTCATTCTTCTGTAGATGCACATTGTATTAACAAGGCTTCTCGTGAACAATTTGGACAGTCTGAACCATATGTCATGCAAGACCAAAGAGAGCCACCCTCTCCAGAACTAGATTATGCAGATCCATTTGGTTTCATGAATCAGCCATCAAGTAAAGCATCATCTTCTATTGTCACAAACTTTTCTGCGAGGGAGACTAGAGATGGGGGTGTATTGACATTAATCGGCGAGGATGCTTCTGAATTTGATTGGCCAAGATGGAAGAAGCTTTCTTGCAAAGTAATCAATGATAAAGATCAAGTCCTGATTCCAAGGTCATTCATTCCTCGGGAAATTGAGGTTATAGATTTGCTGTCCCCGTCTCCAGAATGCAGAATTAGGTCAGCCAACAAGAAGAGAAGAGTTTCTCCTGTGTATCCGGTAATTATTGACTTGACTTAGCCAATTTCCTAGGTTGGACATAATAGCAAAAAGTAATTGGATAAGTACACAGTTTCAATCCGAAGAATCTGCTTTGGCTACATTGTAATCTTATTCCAACATTAACTATTCTTACCAACCCTGCTTGGATCATGGACTGATGATATAAACTTCATATCAGATATTTTCGTGCTTGCTTTTTGCATAATGGGATTTATTCAGGCCGTGCAATCTGTTTAAAGCGGCAGCCCTTTCAACTGATCAAACTGCTCTTAGATTGGAAATGGTCAAATTATATTTATCATGTTATTTGTTTATTTAATTTTTGCATAGAGTTTTATTCATTATTCAAAAATAGTGAAACATGAGAAGATCTGTCTGCTAAGGTTGAGTAGAGCAGCTACTTATGTCAAGCATTCTAATAAGAATGACACTAAAATTAAACTTGATCTTCCTACTCCTAATCCTGGAAATGACTGTGGAACCTGCACCATTTCAGAAAGTGGGGAAAACTGTAGAATTTGCTATAGCACCTGCTCCATTATACCTTCATTTGAGGTTGAATTCTTTGACATGATGGTGAATCTTGTTATTTTTGTGTTTATTTTTTATCTCAAACTCATTTTTTAAAGTGTTTTTCACTCAAAAAAATATTAAATTAATGTTCTTTTAAGTATTTTTTTATAGTTTTGATTTACTAACATAAAAAATTTAAAAAATATATATAAAAAATATTATTTTAATATATTTTTAATAAAAAAATATTTTACTTTATTATGAAGCATGGGGAATACTTTTTTGCTGATAATGATGGCTTATTTTACTTTAAGACTAGAGCCCAGAGCATCATGGTTTTATGTCTTCAATAGTAAATACCATAAATCTTTAGCATTCATAATTAACATGCGTTTGTGGCGATCGTTTTCATTTTTAATGAAATTAATACCGTTGGTTTTAGTTAGTTTCAGAAAACATCAACTGGACAAGAACAGAAACTTGATTTGTACGTTTTAGACATCACAGGTGACAAGAAGTGATACATTTGGTAAATACACAGACATATCTAAAGCAATATCATGTCAAGCCATTTTCAGACAGACTTTCCAAGGAAATACTTGCCAAGCAATCTGTCCCTGTAGGCCCCTTGCAAGAGAAAAGCTAATGAACAATTTCAATCAGGGATTTTGTGCTTTGGTCCAGAGATAAGACTGGTGGAATTACTATTAACCACATGAAACTGGGGGCCTAAGTTACCAATCAAATGATTAACGCACCACTTTCTTGCTTAATCTAGACAATAAGAATCAATTGAGGTCATGAGGGTCCTGGTAATCAAACACCATCATCTTGTCTTCGCCAAAATAGGATCTCTACCAAGCCTGTAGGCATGAGTACGTGTGAACCCAAGACGCACTATCACCTGTACCAGACCACATAAAACAAAGTATGTGAAGCTGAATCATATTGGGACAGCTTATACATGTGCGAGCTAAATTAGGTTAGGGCTAACCACAAGTGTCCTATATGGGCATGTAAAAAGGATCATTTTTCAAATATAGGATACAGAATTGTTTCTGGACAGGGGTGCTCCACTGCAATATGCTCTCCATGTGTACAAGATAGCAAGTCATGAGAAACCTTCACTACACACTTGCGTATGTGGATATTTCTGGTTGAAAAGCACAAATCAGCTGTTTCCTGCCAGCGTCCGAAGAAAGTTCATGGACTTTAAGTGCAAAACCTTTGCTGCATGTAGGCTGTATCACTTGACAAGAACAGAGCACCAAAAATACATACTTGACAAGACCGTAGCGCATTAGGAAAGATTTATTTTTTTCAATCAAGAACAGATCTTTTGACATTTTAAAGGATTTCAAAATCGACTAATGTTGTGCGTGCTTGCGCGGTCATTTGATCGGATACAAAAGCATTAATACACCTCTTCTTACAATCTAAATAATGATAAATCTCAAACAAGAAGAAGAATTCTTTGCTCTTGACGATATATATTAGCAGCTGCTACAAGGTGATCCTGGAAACTGTATATGTGGATCTAGGTCATAATATTAACTTTCAGTGCAAGCAAAACAGAAACTGTATGAGAATACCTGGAAAATGTTATTGGAAAATCATAGGAAGACAGGACATGCAATTCAAGAACTTGAGAGTTACAAGCATTAAAAGTAATCATTAACGATATAGCAAATACGAGCAAGTTTAAAGTTTATTGAGGGAGGCCGGAGGCATCTCTAACACTTACAAGTACAAGCATGGAAGTACAAAAATAGGAAGTTCAAGAAATTGTACAAAAATGAGATATAGCGGAAAAATTGGCATTGAGAGAATATCTCGAGCAAACTGATGCTGCTAGTTTGGTCAATTTGATTGTTGCTGCTGCTGCTGTTGCAGTTCTTGCTCACCCTGCCAGACACAAACAATATCGTTGAGAGCAGGCCTTATAGCTTCTTCCAATATCTTCTGATATTCTAGCGTATCTCCATTAGATTTCTTCACTTCCACAAAATGGATATTTGGAGTCACTTCAAAAATCTCAGCATCAACAGACAATGGCCCCTTTCTACCTTCTTCCATTCCTTCCAATTTCAGCAAACCTGCATCTTTCTTAATCACCTTCAGCTTTTGACGCTTAGCAATATCTTCCAGTTTAGAGATGATGACTGAAGCCGGTTGTATAGAAGTAAATCTTGCTTCTCTCTTCTGATAATTTTCCTCGAATAATCCAGATAGATCAAATCCAGCAGAAAGGGAAATGATATCAAAAGCATTTAAGCTGGGAGGTTTGGCTGACTCTTGCTTTGCCTCAGAAGCCACACTGCTATTCTCAGAAGAACCAGAACCATTCCAATCCAAAGCAGCTACCTCCTTGCTTTTTGTTCCAGTTTTAATTTGTTTAGAGTTCAACCCTTTTCTAAACCAAGAACTTTCCTTAATCTCAGCCATGGAGATCCTTGTACTGGGGTTTGGATCCAGGATCTTGCGCAACAACCTACGAGCATCAGTTGGAAACCAATTAGGGCATTTGAACTCTGCTCTGCCAATTTTCCTGTACATCTCCATCAAATTTGAATCATGAAATGGGAGATAACCAGACAATAACACAAATAAAACCACGCCACAGGACCAAATATCAGCTTTAGTGCCATCATAACCTTTCCTGTTGATCACTTCAGGAGCAACATATGCGGGTGTCCCGCAAGTCGTGTGTAGTAGTCCATCTTGTTGCTTGGATTCAGTGAGGGCACTCAATCCAAAATCAGATATCTTCAGATTCTCATTCTCATCCAACAACAGATTCTCTGGCTTTATATCACGATGATAAACACCCCTGCTGTGGCAGAAATCAACTGCATTGATCAGCTGTTGAAAATATTTCTGGGCAACATCCTCCTTTAACCTTCCTTTAGCAACCTTGTCAAAGAGTTCACCACCTTTAGCATATTCCATTACAAAGTAAATCTTACTTTTGGTAGCCAAGACCTCATAAAGTTGCACGATATTAGGGTGTCTAACAAGTCTCATTACAGATATTTCTCTCTTGATCTGATTAACAAGCCCAACCTTCAAGACCTTCTCTTTGTCAATTACTTTAATGGCTACACTCAGGTTCGTTCTGATGCTCCTCGCAAAATAAACCTTGGCAAAGGTGCCTTGGCCAAGCAATCTCCCCACTTCATAGTTCTTTGTCAACACACTTGGTTTATTTTCCATCCCAAGCTAAAACTGCTAATACTCTATGATATACAACACTCCTCCTATATGTTTTATCAACCTAGAAAGTAGGATCTATAGATAAAAGCATAAATGGCTCAACCGTCTTCACATAGATCATACCAACTTGAAGGTCCATGATGCTTTTGAGCACAAAAGCAAGAGGAAGAATAATTTACAAATCCAATCTCATCAAGAGCAAAGAAGGGTGGATCCAACAAAGCCGGAACCTGATGGGCTTCAAAGACGGACTGCCAAACACCAAGGAACATCATGCAGCATTCCCTGGGTTTCTCGGTCAAAAATCACCTTAAGAATGCTGAGACACGGTGTAGAGTATACACCTTCAGCAGAACACTTGTAAACCAACACAAACAGGCAGGATTTATAACCTGAGAAAAAAAAACAAGAGCAAACAGAAAATAAGCCAAAAAAATAAGAAGATTAAATCTACATGCTAAGAAATTTAACAAATTGTAGCTGAGGAATTTGCAAGGCAAATTTCACATTTGTTATATACTCGAGCCCCACAGCCCAAAACCCTTGTTTTTTCCATACCATGAATAAAGAAAAGAAAGCTCATGGTCTGAAAATTAATCTCAAACAAATCACAGTCTGCTTCTTTTGGAACTAAAAAGCTAACACAGGCTAATAAACACTTGTAGGGTCATCAAAAACTGCATAGCCAGACGCTTTGAAATGCTCATTAAACAGTATAACAACAACAATAATTTTCAGATTTAATCATGATCAATCTCAAAGATTAAGCCTTTCAAAAAACTGAAACTTGCCCCCAAAACTTCTAATTAAAAAGATAAAAACTTTTACACACCATCTAAACCAACACAGCTACAAATTTCTACAAAAACCAGCACCGGAATTTAACCAAAAAAAAACCCACAAAATCTAGATAAAAAGATGGCAAACTCAGCAGAGACTCATTCAGCTTACCTCGAGTTGTTAGAATCCAAAGCGGAGAAGGACGACTACAAATGGATAACAAGCCTTGTCTCTCTGTCTTTCTTTTCTTTGTTCGGTTGGTAACAATATAAATTTTGTAAGAAATCTGAAAGCCACTTTATAAGGCAACGGCAACGGCAATGGCAACGGTGGCATGTCTTCTTACCAGATAGATACTTGAATATGCCATGAGGTACGTGTACTAGTTTATTAATGGTATTATTTGGTCCCTTTCTTTCAATTTTATCTTACTTTAGTCCCATATAGCCATATCAAATTTGAGACTAGTTTAGATTCATTTTTTATATAATGAATTATTTTTATTTTTTAATAATATTTTTATAATATACAAGTACATTAAAATGACTATTTATAAAAAGATACAATAATCACATACACTCACTATATGGATATATATTATCACATCAGGAGAATTTCCAATTATAGTTCATGAAAATAATATTGTATTGAATGTAATAAAAAAATAAGGGATGAATATTGAAAGATTTTTTTTCTACTAATAGTTTTGTTGACATAAATGATATGCAATGAATTATTCATAAGTGGACATATCCAATAAATATTTCAAAAGTTAAATAAAATCATAATGATTGTTATTGTGTCTGTTTATTCATGAATTTTTTTTTCATCTTTAAATTTATCAATACTTATTTTTTGAAAAATAAATAAATAATGGAATAGTCTAACACTATCCCTAATAATGTTTGATGAAGATTGACCCTATGCTAGTGTAAAATAGGAAGGTTAGGAGGATGATACCAATACAAAAAGACAGAAAAGGAACCTAAGAGATCAAGACTTAAGATTAGAGGGACTCAATGCATAATTTACAGGGTCACAGCGGCATGGATGAGGATCTATGTGGGCAAGACCATCATGAGGGTCATGGGATTCTATCTCTCTCTCTTTTTTTTCTTTTAATTAACATGAATGTTCGAGTCAGCATGCACGTATCTTGACTAATTTTATAGGTTTTAAAATTAACGATTATGTAAATTTTCAGTGACTATCATATTAGTAATATCAGGATTCGAATATAAAATCATAAAAAGACAAATTTTTTAATCTCAAACTTTTATTACCGGAAAATAAGCCCTTCTTTCTTGTTTTAGTTTAACGTGGGTGTCCGGGTCAGCTTGCGCACACCTCGACTAATCCCACGGGCCCTGAAGTTAACGACCATGTAAGCCTCCAGTGGCCATCATATGAGTAACCACAGGGCTTGAATCTAAGACCACAGAGGGAGTAAACATCTTGATCCTAAGCTCTTATTACTGGACTACCATCTAGACGGTTAATAAAACCTTCTTTCTTGATGAGACATGTGATTGTCTTATAATTCCCAAGTGTCAAGAGAATTATCGGATGTATGGGAAGCAGTTGGGATGTGCTCTGGGGTACTAATATCTTATTATTTGACTAGTTGTTGAAACAAATGTTAGGTTGACGTCTTTTTTTATATTTTAAATTTAGAAATTTAACGAAGCAAAAGGACATAAAGAGAACAAACTCCCACAATCTTGGTATATAAAATTAAGAAAAAAGAAAGCTAACCACAAGAAAAGAATATGATAATTTATGGTGGAAAAAATCAAGTTAAAGTTCCCCATAAAAGAAGAAAAAAAAGGCAGATTTTTCCATAAAAGCGACTCCAAGTTAAAATATAATTGGACCCCAAAATATTTGAAATCGAGTGGTGTTTATTGCATGTAACACACAAGAGCATGAATCTTTTGACACCCACCACAAGTTGCTCGAAATCTCGAGACATTTGTTTTTTTGTTTTTTATCCTGTCTTGTCTGAAAGTTGTAGGTGATAAGATTAGAATTCAGATAGGCATGAGTTAAGTTGAGTCTGATATTTCTTGATAAGAGCAGAAAGGGTTAATATTAATTAATTACACAAGAAGAGGTTCTTCATATAGTAAAATTCTTGAATTGGGATTTAGCTAGGAATATTGCTTCGAAAAGCTCATAATGATGACCTGAGCTTCTATGTTAATGTGGATTGTAGTGACTCAGGTGATACTCCCATGATTTGAAATTTTGAAAACAAATTACTAGATAAATTTCTTTTATTGAATGTTAATTTGATCGATGGTGTATCTATTTACTTGAATCAATGATTACATGCGTTAAATTTAAATTAAAAACAAATAAAAAACTTACTTATCCTTGAAGATTAATTAATTTTCATTGTAGCACAAGGCACGAAGCATAGTAGATTATGATAATCCTTTGTTTATTTTTTCATTCCTAAAGTTTTTTTCTTTGTGTTCTGATCCCTAATTGATCAAATTAATAGCTAATTGCTTCTATTTTGTTTTGAGAGGATAAGATTCAAAGATATGGGATCAAGATGAAAGAGGTGGACAAAATAAATGGTGATTTTAAAGTAAGAATGGAAAGTTTATTTTGACCATTCTACTTTCCAAATGGTTCATTGTCAATCCCTTTAGTTTTCATAAATTAAAATTTAGTCCAAAAAATTATTTTTCTTATTTTTAAGATACTAGTTTAAGAGAAAGGAGAGAAAATCACCAGGTTTTGGTAATAAAAAGAGAAAATCATTGGTTGATACCAATTTCAGCCACAAAAAAATTCATTCTTGATGTTAATGGATTATATTCGATTAGAGAAGTTTCACTTGAGTGTTCTTGTTTTTTCTTATATGAGATAGCGTGTTTGGGAGTGTGGTTGTGATTGCTTTTCAAAATGCTTTTCGCTTAGAAATGCATCAAAATGATTTTTTTTTTATTTTTAAAAAAATTATTTTTGAGATCAGCACATCAAAACGATCCGAAAATATAAAAAAATTTAATTTTTAGAACCGTGTTTCCAAATGTTCTCATAATCTCAAGAAGTTTTTTGGATTTGGGTTGTTTTTTTAGGTTTTTTTTATTTAGTTTACAAAGGTCTTTAGGATTTGTTTAGGTATTTTTGGATTAAAAAAAGTTGAAAATGATTTTTTTAGTATAAAATACCCCATATGCCTAAATTTTTTTTTAATAGAAAACAACTTAATTAGCAATGCATGCATATTGTTTTTTAATAAATGTTAAAAATAAAAAAATAATCTGACTTGCAGTATAACACAAGCTAATGGTCTAGTAAATACCATATATAAATTATTTAAAAAACATTATATGTAAAGAATAAAAATAAAAACTATTTAAAACTCAATGATTATATAAAAATAATTATCGAGTCTAAAAAATTATTAAATGTGATTTTTGAAACTTAAGAAAAAAAAATAAAAAACTTAAGATAAACTCTAGAAAGTGAAAACTCTAAATAATAAATAGAGATACAAAATTGTGGTATGATGAATAATTAAAAGCAAATAAATCCAATCAAAATATGCATCTTCTATCACCACATAATCTTCAAGACCTTAATTCCAACAATAAAAAAAGTTATGTGTCACGTATTGTAACACCACGGTTGAACTGTTGGAACTTGGAACAATGATAGCTAGCTTGTAGTCCTTTTAGGATACCATCATCTCTTTAAGAATTTAATTTTTTTTATTTTAATTTTTTTTATATAATTTTAAATTATTTTAATATATTAATTTAAAAAATATTTTTTAAAAAAATAAAAAAAATATTATCTTAAATATATTTTTAAGTAAAAAATACTAATAACGGTTAGAAAATAACATAAATTATATCTTAAAATCTTACCTAAAAATTTATGTTTTTAGATTGAATTAATTCTTTAATATGATATCAGGCTATGATAACCAAACAATTATGAATTTAAATTTTATTATCTCTATTTATTTAATAAAAATTATACACAAGATAATTTAAATTTTTATAAGATTAAAAAATAATATAAATAATAACTTAAAATTTTATTTAATAATTTAAACTTTTAGATTAAATTAATTATTTAATAATAACTATTAATACACTCAATCATTAACATCGAAATCCCATCAAGATTGAGTGTATTATGCTTTGACGTGGGATTAGGGGTGAACAAAAAAACCGAGAAACCGATTAAACCGAGAAACAAATAACCAAAAAAACTGAACCAAAAATACAAACCTATTAAACCGATTATTTTTTTAAAAAAAGTTTGGTTAGGTTCGGTTTCGGTTTAAGAAACCTAAAACCGACCAAACCCCAACCGAACCGAACCGGTTCAGTTAAGGGGTACTATAAATACAAAATTTCTTAACCCTAGTAAGCAATACTCGTCCTCTGTGTCTAGCCGCCACCTCTTAACCCTCACAAATTCACAGAATCACAATTCATTGATTCAGTGCTCACAAATCTTTCATCTTTCTCATGTCTTAAACTCTCAATCTCAAAATCTCTCACACTCTCAGTCGTCTAGCCGCCCCCTCTCAACCCTCACAAACCAGATAAAAAATAATCAATCTTCATCTCCATTCTCCTGAGTCCTTGACTCTACAAATCTGGACAAACCAACCATATCCCTCTCCTAGTCTCCCACACGGGCATGACACCCGACCCGACCCGACCTAACCTCCAGATCTAGCAAACCAGTCACCTCCCTCTCTCACACCCGACCCAACCTTGAATCTTGTCACACCAGATATGATTTTTTTTTTCCTGTCAATATCTATTTTTTTTAAAAAAACATTTGCTCTGTAGTGTGATCTGTGTATTTGAGATTTGTGAACACTAGAGCTCAACAGTTACAAGATCTTATCCAGTAAGTAACTCTTTTTTATGTTTTTATATAGTTTTTTGAGTGCTGGGTTTTGTTTGTTTTAGATGGTTGTGTACTGGGCGTTGATAAAGTTTAGATTTTTGGATCTTGGGTGGTGTTTTTTTGGATGATTGTGCTTTGTGTGTTGAAAAAGGTGGGATTTTTAAGGGTTATGTGCGTGTTGGTGTATTTGGGTTGTTATGAAACAATAATTTAATGTGAGTTGGACATGTTTGAAGATGAAAGGTGTTGCGTTTATATCTGTTTAATCTGCAAACTTGGAACCATGAGGGCTTGTTTGTGTGGATCCTGTAAACAGATTAATGCTTGCAAAAATGAAGATTCTTCTAGCTTTCGCATAGATTTGCTGAGAAGCAGTTGCGGGCGGTGAGGGATGTTGAGGTACATTTCTTGACTTCAACTAAATCTTAGAAATAATTAAATCACTGTGGCAAACTTAAGCTAAGAGTGCTAGACATTGCAGCATGCTATTCATCAAGCTATTGCTTCACCTCAACAAATAACCATCCATAGCTCAAAAACATTACAGTGTATAGACTAGGCTTCTTCCAGAGTTGATTTTGTCAATCCGCAACCAAATTAATCTTGGACATGGCAAGGGTCATCTGCTTATTTTATTCTTTTGTCAATAATATTTTGGTTTCTAGGCAGCAGTACCTAGCATTCTTGAGATAACTGATGAGCTCTTTTTCAAGAGAACTATCAACATCCTAGCTTGCATTATTTGAAGCTAGGAATTAATTAGCTACGAATTCTGTCTAACCAAAAATCAAAACTGCATTCATGTAGTTTCTATTTTCTGATTAACAAAAGGCCATAAACATAAGTTGTTTTCCATCTGCTGTAAGTGTAACAGCCGCTTTTCTTTCATTTTCCTTCAATGGAGCACCAAAACAGATTAATCCTACAAACTCGAAACCATGAGGTTGTGTAGTCCATTGGTTTGCTTGCAAATGTTTTGTTAATTGTTTCTTTGCACTTAACCTATTTTTGGTAGAATGGATTGGAAAGTAATTGATGTAGTGGAAGGAGAAAATGATGTTCTTGTGATGGAAAGAAGTGGGAATCATTTGAAATTTTGAACACATCCAATGTGAAGTGTTTTATTTGATCTGAGAGTAAGATTTTTTCTTCCCGCAATTTCCAAGTG
>Ga0307510_10002260_pt1 | contig 21743 bp, 12 predicted proteins | sample 12_EM_MG_FD_207224 | JGI IMG/M metagenome (GOLD analysis project Ga0307510, IMG submission 207224) | Populus trichocarpa ectomycorrhiza microbial communities from riparian zone in the Pacific Northwest, United States - 12_EM | ecosystem: Host-associated > Plants > Roots > Unclassified | place...
CAGCATATTTGATCTTCGGTTCCTGGCTAAACCACAACCGCTACGGCGCAAGAGGGTACTTTCCCGCTCTTCCCTCCTCATCAACCCCCCGTCGTTTCTCCTCATTTCTCCTATCACCCCAATCCAGACGGAAAAAGCAAACATTTTGACTTCAAAAGGCAACCGACTAATTACTCTTCGAGCAACAGCTGGGACCTCCTCCCCCACAGCGATACCATTCGGGACCTACCATATCTACTAAAGGACTGGGCACGAAGAGTTTTAGGGACGTTGCAGGGTAGGGGCGCTGGACGGAGTGGCTACAGTGCGGTTTGAAGGCGGCGGGTTCTAGTTTCCGGTGGGGTTTTTTATGCAGTGGAATGCCTCTTCTCTTTATTGCTCTTTTTAGTTCCCGCACCTTTTCTTAACTACGTTTTGTGTGGGTTCTCACTAGCAACGGAAGTACTTGCTGTGGTGATTGCAGTTTTTCTTTCTTTTTTCTTTTTCCCCCTTCACTTTCCGCCTGTGCGTAGCTACCGATTTTATATCTTTTTTCCCGCCTTTTTTTTGATTGGCTCAACTCTCGTATTGGGACTTATTTCAGTGGTGGATAGAGGTTGAATATATATACGTTTTTTGTAGTTGGCTTTAATTCCAAGTCCCAACCTAGTCCCCAACACAAACTTGGGGGCACCTTTTTTGTCATGGATCGTGGGTCCCGGAAGTGCAGTACGGTAGTCCGCCTAATACCAAATGCGAGTTGAGATTAAATTTATTCCAGGCATGACCTAGATTCGGATCGCCGGGTGATAAGCGAGAAGCTGTTCGGAATTTGGGACCGGGCCGCATACCGGTAGACTGGTCAGTGGCTTCTGCGACTCCTGGGGGGGGGGGCGCTGAACGGACTATGGAGTTCGGTCCGGGACATGAGTTGTCACTCGGAACCTGGTGACAAGTGACCTAATTTCTTCTTCTCCTCATTTGGGGGCTCGCTGTGTCCGCTAGTGGCAGGAGTCACGAATCATGGTCCACACCTCCCTGGAGGGAATCTCCCTAGCTAAACCAGTAGACTGCTAAGCCTATCAGAACACCTGAGCGCTGTCTTGTAGGAAGACATTATATATATAACCTCCCCTCCTCCGTCTTTACCAGCATACGGGAACGAAGGAAATATCGTATATGGGATGACAGATTTGGAATAAACCAGAGCAGTAGTGAGCGCTTGGTAAGCAGAAGTCTTGGTACCCGGAGTCCCTAACATTCCCTCGTGCCCCCGGTGCCGTTGAGCCTTATCTGGTGTCGTGCCCAAGGATTCATTCATCTTGGAAGATAGGACGGAGTTTTTTCTTCTTCTTTTTTCCAGGTCTGGGATTTTGTCTGATAACTGTGAGTGTAAAAGCAAGCCACGTCCCGGATTTATATAGAGAGTGGGGGGGGGGGGGGGCTGTGCGTTGTGGAGTATCAGAATGGGGTATTTCTCGGCAGTTTGCGTGCTTAGGAAGTACGGTATTGGGAGGGAGGGTACGTGGTATGAACTTTATATAATCTAGAGATCGAATCGTGAATCCCCTTTTGTGCTCGCTCTTTATATTTTTCTTGGGTGTGTGTGTGTGTGTGTTCTGGATGGTGCTCCCTTTGCTCTACGATGGATGGTGGCGTTATGCTCGCAGAAGCAGATGGGGCTATCCCATCCCGGCCGGGGGAGAGAGAGAGAGAGAGAGAGACCATGGGCTTGAGATGTTGTGGTATCAGAGCATCGTAGCTTTGGTGAATTGATGTTGTAACTTGTATGCTACGGTATTGCCGGGCGCTACGGTGCGGTGCAGCTCCTGCCCTGTGCTTTGCGTTGCGCCGGGGGAAAGGAGGTCTCACTTAGGCTTCCGGCATTGGCTGAAACTATACATGCCATTGTCTCTTCTTGGCTAGTTTGGTCTAGTCTAGTCTGGTGCGGTGGTCACGCCGGGAGGTGGTGGGGGTTGGGCTGGTCTAAATCTACGACTCTTTCTGAAGGATTTCGAGGCGCGATAGCTTGGTGGTTAGGTGGATCTAGTACCGTAAGTGAGTAAACCCTACTGTATGATACAATAGACATGAAGGTTCGATAATCTACCGTATTGGGCTTTGTTGAAATCTTGCGTTATCGCTTTATTATTAAGGTTTAATCTAGCATATTGTTTTGTAGCTATTTATGTATTATCTCTCTCTGGCGGGAGGGCAGGGGCAGCTTTATTTATTTATTCGAGATGTAACCAACGACTCACCATGGGCCATAATGGAAGCCCCCAACAAGCACATGTACACAAAAAAAGGTTCATCGCTGTATTGACTATTCCGGACCTTCTGGCACATGATATTTAACACCAGGCCCGTGCAGTAGTTAACATAATATGACCAATAACAGCCGATTCCCAACACCAAAAATAAATAAAAATAAGAAATCCTACAATCCCAATGCCTCTGGTCTCCACTTATGGGCGATTTTTTTCCCCGTCTCTTTTGTCCACATTGCGGATATCTCCCCTCTCGCCTCTGGCGTCCCTGATATGGTAACGAAGACATACTGCTCAACCCCACTCGCATTCGTCCCACCACCGAGATGCCCAGCGTGTGAATGAAATACCCACATCGCAGAAATGAAATGAAATGAGTAAGTTAAGAAAAGAAAACTCCCAAGCAATTCTAAAAAAAAAGACATTAGATTAGTGTAAACAGAAACCCCAGACTCCGCTTGCCCCGATTCCCTAGCCCAATATACAAAGCTTATAGATAGCGTTCCCTACACGTAGCGTGATATATGCGTCAAAGTGATCATGCACTACTCAAGAAATGAAGATGACAGAGAGAAAAGAAAAGGAACGGGGGTGCGAGGTGGGGTGAGAGGCTATTCGACTAGTATCTCAGTTTGCCAACAATTGAAAAGGTATACGCTGCTTCAGCCTCGCCTTTCATCTATTCCGGGAGTAGTGCATTAGGACGCGGTCCCATTGGTTATTCGACTTAGGAAAGGGGGGAACATACCTGCATCATATAAACAATGCTCTTCGCGCCAATACCGCCCACACCCCCTGGAACACCAGTGCCGTTGTCCGCGCCCTCGCCAACAAGAACGCTAACAGCGATACCAGTCCTAGCTACACGCTCGAACGACGATTCTCCCAGTACCTCATCGAGGAATACCAACGTCCCTGCTTTATTTGTCACAATGATCCTCTTTTCTTCCCCGGTACTCAAGCTATTCGGGTGTTTCTGGCTTGTATTCGAAGGCTTGAGGATGCTTAATCTCGAATTTCCAAGGTCTCTCCACTTGGAAGCGTTTTCGCGGCGGTAAAGTCGGATCTTAAAGACGGGGTTGCCGTCCACCGCAGGCATGCTTAGGGCAGAGGGACTTCCTCTGCGGGAATCACCTGTGTTGCTCGAGGAACTGGACGCAACCGAGCTAAGGGGGCTCTTGAACATGCGATTGTGTTGGCGGAATCTGGAAAATGCTGAGGAAAGGCTGCCGACTGAGGTCTCGGATGGCCCGGAGGATATGATGCTTCCTGGACCACTCTCTGCGATCCCATTACGATATGTCTTCGATCTTCCCCAGCTTCCCCAACCTCTCTTGACGCTGCCACCAGCGGTACTTGACGAGGCTTCGCTGGTCCCCATCTCGGAAGATGCGAGTGAGCTTAAGAGTGTGCTTGGAGCTTGATAGTTGAGCGGGTACACTCTACTGCTGTTGATCGCGTTGTAAAGGGTTTCACATTCGGCGGGAGATCTGCAGCGAAGCATGAGACTTGCGCCAGAAAATTTGGAGTTTAGAGGCGTTCTGATAGACACATCAACGGCTGTACCGCGTCGGACGGGTGTAAGAGGGTTCAGATCGAGACTAAAAACTGGTACAGATCCTAGCGATGTCTCAGATAGTTTTTGGGGCGATGCGGGATCGGTTGGGAGGGTATCTTTGTCGGTACCAAGCTTTTCGGACGGGGTAGCACTGCCCGGGGTGGTTGGGGGCGATGCGGATGGAAAACCTTCAATATGTCCGGAAGTTATCATAATTCTACATTCATTCGAGTGAAGTTTCTCCCACTGGTTGGTGGACCATGCAAACACCCAAGCTCGGAATTTGTATGCAGGCGGAGAGGGGGCCTGAATAGTAGGAGCGGATGAGGCCAATGTCAGGGACGAAGGCCTTTGCCTCGGAAGCGAGATCACCCCTGACGGCTCCTTGGAAACTCGCCTGGGGATTGAGAGCATTGGGGGAGGATAATCTCCATCTTCTTCTTCGGAGCAGATAGAAACAGCATCGTCGGATTCCTCGTCTTCTGAAGAAGATTCATCCGAGCCAGACGATACAGATTCATCTGCCGTTTCATCGTTATTATCCTTTTCTTTAAACTGTAGATTTATCTCCTCTTTCTCTCCTTCTCCTTCGGATTCCGGCTCAGACCCCGAAGGCGATGATGGATCGTATTCATGCTTGAGGGGACTGGAGGTGCGGCGACGGCCATTAAAGCCAGATTTTCCAGAAGATAGAGAAGAGTTGCTAGGTATTGAAGGAATTACTGGTGACTGAGAAGGTGGATTTGGATCGCGTGACTGGGAGGTAGTAGGAACTCTGTGAGGGGGCACCGGAGGAGGTACATCAACCCTTGTACCCTTTTTAACTGGGGCCGGGGATTCTGGCCCCTCGGGCTTAGAGTCGGGGGAAAGGTTTGGTACATCCTCGAAAGGCGACCTTGGGACAGGCCCTTCTGGGACAGCAGTGGAACGGGCCTCGTGATCGAGGTGGATTGACCTCGTGCGCGAAAGGGTGTTGGTTGGGGCGGGCTCCAGATAATTGGAGGGCTCTGACGAGCCAAGCGAGAGGGTATCAGAGTCGTTGCTAATGGCTGAATTCCTTCTTGATGGCGGAAGCTTACTAGCTTTGCGGGAACGTTGGAGGCTCGGACTCCGGCCTTCACTTGGGGCCGAGTACCTGTCGCTCAACGTATGCAAGGACGCCGAATGGCGAAGAGGCGGGCAAGCAAGAGGATCCTGAACTCCGGGCTCCTGCTCAGCATCGGTATTGGTTTCGGGGACCTTGAAACTCCCGCCGAGGAACTTATATCCACGCGCAATGCACGTCATCACAACAAAGTCTGGCGGGAGCACCTCATATTGATTCACCGGTTTAATTTCATTTGTGACCTCTACCTCAAGCGCATTTTCTAGCGGTGGCTTGGCTGTCTCTGGGGGTTCAACAGTAGAGGTTGCTGGTTCTTGCTTTGGTGTTCCCCTATCAGACTCAAGGAATGAGAAAACATCAACGCTTTCTGATTTCTCCGGTTTCTTCTGCGTTTCCTGCCCTGCTTTTTGAGATAGGGCCTTTGGTGTCTTTGGCCCATGAGAGGAGTGTGGCGGGGCCGGTGTTTGCCAACGCGAAGAAAGCGTCCCCTCTTCAGTCAAGGTCTCCAATGTATGCATTTGATAAGGCTTGTCCGTAAAAGGTCCCTCCGGAGGGATCGGAATCAATCCAAGCATCTGAACCCATTCAAATCCGGCCGCGGTAGGAGAGCCCAAAACGAGAATTTCCCGAAGCTCCTCCTGACTGCTTGGATCCATTCCCCTGACCATTAAGACAATTTCACCTGCTGCGTCACCCGTCCTAGCAGAGATTGCGCCTAGGGGGATTGGTGCGAACAAAAGCCATTTATCGGGAACCTCCCCTCCTCCGAATTGGCAAACTAAGATTTCGGTTCGTTCAGGTCTTGCCTTTCCAGCAGGATCACGAAGTATCAATTCGACGTTGCGCTGGAGGACCCTTCCCGATGAGTGGTAAAGCCGCATGTAAAAATTGTCACGTGCCCGCACACGCTTAGTTGGATCGAGTGAAACGTCGTACCGTGGAAGCAAAGAGTGAATGTTAGAGACATTACCAACACCTATTGATGCTGCAGCCTCATCCTCAATTCGTGCTTTCTCCTCCGCAATCTTACGGCGCGCTATCGCCACAACCCCGTGGAAGGCCGATGCCAAGGCCTGTGCGGACGTTGAAGGCTGCAAGATATTCATCCTCTAATGTTGATTTAGTGACAGATTCCAATGTTTTCATGGCGGAAGCATAGGAGGGTAAAATGAATTCAAACGCCCGCCAATCCCGGCCAAATATCATAATAGTATGGAGCTCCACGTTCAAAATTTCTAGAGGTGAAAAGGTTCTTACCTTGAAAAGTTTCGCCAAAATCTTTAACCTCACGAGTGGTCTCTTGAGGAGGAATGCCACATCCACCTTTTCGCCTTCGTCCATAGACTCTGGCGGAGGTGGCATGGCCCAACTTGATGGATCGCCCTCATATGATACCATAGAGGGAGTCGGTTGCGTGAAACTGTATAGCATCTCTAAACCCCGCCTCGTGACCTCTGCTTCGTGGTCCCTAAATTCTTTCTCATCCTCATAATCCGGCGCTAGGGTCACAACAACATCTTGGAATCCCATTCTCCAGACGGAAAGATACTCTTCGTAAACTTTCCTAGCATCCATAGCCCAGGTTAGGAGTTCGTTGGGGTTTTGCTTAGGCATCCTCTCGTGAACTGTTTTAAGGCGCTCCAATGAGATTCCCATATCTACAATGGGCCTTGTCGGGTTTGTTGCGAAGCCTGTCCGAAGGCCGTAGTTGTCAGGCTTCCCTCCACTCAAAGACCGCCGTCTAACAACATCGTCCGCGCGCTCGAGCACAGTCTGGAAAAGTACAGGGATCACATCTTCGACCAGGGTTCGAAGCTCCCGGAGGTATTTGACCTCCTCAGTGGCTAGTTCAGCCATCAGATCTTGAATGGTGATTGTTGAAACTTTTCGAGGCGTCTTCCCATGGCTCCTAGTTCTAGTGGCTGACCTCAAGCTTTTACTTGGTTTCGATACAGAGAGTATTGAGATAAGATCGGCATGTTTCGTGTACTTCCCTTTCAGGCTAGCCCCTTTAGTGAGCGAACCTGGGGTGTGGCAGACCTCACCATCCTGTCCTCGGAGAGTCTGAGCGGGAGGAGTTTGGCGCTCTGGGGAAGGGTCTCTGGGTCTGATATTAAGAGGCTTAACGGTAGACAAGGAAGCGTCTGAAGGTGCCCTCGTGGACCCATTAACAGTGTAAGAGCGAGCCTCATCCCCATGGACGGAAGATGTAGGGGTCCGTGTTCCTTGAGTTTTAGCTTTTGATGCCCTCCTTTTTGGTTTCGGGGGTGAAGGTGAACTACGCAGACTTCTCTTCGGAAGCAACACCTGGGTATCTTCAAGGAAAACAGTACCACTTGATTTCCGGGATGGAGTCGTGAGGGGTTTCTGCTCAGCTGAAGCTTCCGGTTCCGGTTGAGACCCGGCTTGCGTCTGTGGTTCCGAGGGAACTTCAGTATCTCGGATAGGGTTAGCACTTGGGTGCTGCTCTTGTGTCGCTTGCGAACCCGGCTCCGACCCAGTACCCGATTCAGTCTCGGACGACTCCGAGCCCGTTTCTGTTCCGGTCTCAGTATCCGTTTCCGTATCGGCAGCCCCAGCCGCTGGTGTCGGAGGGGGTGGTGTTAGCCCTTCCACCGTTACCAAGTCTGTTGCTGTCTCAGGATCCCCGTCGCTGCCTTCGTCCTGCTCTTGAATAGACTCGTCCGGTCTGGAATTTTCGACGGAGCAGTTGAAACTGCCCAGATCTTCTCCCTCACTAGAAGAAGTCGATTCGGCAGCCTTAGCTGCCGCCTGTAGTTCCGCTTGAAACTCCGCCTTGACGGCTTTAAAAAACGAACTTGTGGCAGATGCCAACTTCGGCCCAAATGTCCCAGTGCTGATATCACTCTTTTTCTTCCGAGGTGTAGGATCTACCGATAACTCGGCCCGTTTAAACAAAAGAGGCCCAGGCAGCGGCGTATCTATCAATGCTTCCACCACTTTTTCCCGGTTATCATCCTGTGCTGACGATCTCCCGCTCTTGGGCTCTGTGCTCTTTGGTAGTAAATCATCCATAGAGGGCATTGGCGTTGTAGGAGCGCTGGAAAAGCTTTCCCCTGTTTCGACTACAGGCGCCTCCACCGGCACTGCTAATGTCCTCCTTCTCGCTTTGGTTTTCGTCCGCCTGGGTCTTTCAGGTATCTGTGGTGGTAATCTCACTTCTTCTTCCTCGGACGACAGCTCTTCCTCAACAGGCGCAGGGGAAGGTGAACTCATGGGAGAAGCGGAATCATCTCTTTTAACCCTTCGAGATCCCCGCCTCTTTACAGGATCCGGCAAGGGAGTTGTGGCCCTGTATGGCAGCGGCGAAGTCTCTCCCCCGGATGCAGGCTTCTCCCACATCCAGCGACGCTCTGGTTTTATTCTTTGGGGGCTAACCCCCCGTTTTGGTCCGCGCCGTCCAAGAAATTCTAGTGGGTCTTCCGGAGTCATTGGCCTATTGGCCTTTCTGCTCTTAGATCGGGTCGGGGTAGCAGGTGCCGAATTTGTTTCTAAAGGAAACACGGGCCTTGCAGGGGGGGGTCTCTCCTTCTCTGATTCTGGGTCAGATTCCGTAGTTGACATTGATTCTGTTTCGGATCCAGATTCCGGCTCTGTCTGCTTAGTAGATACTGGCGATGAGTGGCGCTCCATAGACTCCATTTTCTTAATCCTTTCCTTCTCCCTCTTCCTCTCTTCCTGCCTCTGCTTTTCTCTCTCCCTCTCCCTCGCCCTCTCCCTCTCCTTTTCACGCCGTCTTTGTTTTCGTCTTTCCATCTCGGCTTCTCGCTTTAATCTTTCAGCTTCCCGCTCGCGAGCCATCTCTCGCTCCTTCTCACGCTGCCTCTCACGTTCCATCTCACGTTCTAGCTCTTTCCTCTCTAGCTCACGTTGCCGCAAGATTTTCCGTTCGTCCTTCTCACTATTCTCCCGCTCTCTCTTCTCTCGTTTCTCCTTCTCTTCTCTTTCTCTCCTTTCGTATTCCTCTCTTTCTAGTTGTTCCCTTTTCTCCCTATCCTCCTTGTCCTCCCTTTCCAACTCCCGAATCTTTCGGATTGATTCTTCTAACTCCCGCTGTCTTTCAATCTCTAGACTGGCCTCGGCGGTAGCCTCAAGGGTGCTCTCCTCTATAATACTATTCTTTTCATCTCCGGGTTTTCTTGTAGAAGAGCTCGCTGGGCTTTTTTTCCTTCTTGCTCCCTTAGTCTTCAGTGGCCTAACCCGAATGCCATCATCAAAGTCTTCCCACTTCTTCTTTGCTGATTCCTGGTCACCAACAACAGTTGATCCTTCAATGTTGTTCGCACCGTCCTTTTGTCCACCATCCCTTTCCCTTTCTATAGCTAGGGCGTTCTCTTGGTCTTCTTTTTCCTGTTGCCTAATCAACTCTTCAAAGTCTTTTTGGGCCTTCCGCTCCCGTCTCATCTCAGCTTCGAATTCTTCTTTCCGAGCACGAACACTCTTCTCACCCTTACGGACAGAATTCCTATTTCCGCCTTCGCTGAACCGAGCAGCTACCATTGGGGTCTTTGACTTCTTCGTGTAGATCCTAATCCCATCATCGTAATCCCAAGCTTTGACCTCCACTTTGTGGACGTCTTCTACCTCTTGCGGATCTATCTCTCGTGACCGTCTCCGGAGGCCAGGTTCCGACTTCGTATCCTCAAACTTTATAGGCTCTTTCAGCACGGGCCGCTTCGGCACTCCTTCCGGTTCCACCCCATTCTCCAATTTGGCGTCTTCCAGGCTCTCCTTCTCTTTACCCTTCTTCTTCTTTCTGCTAGAGCCCCGTCGCTTTACTTTCAAGGGTGTGACCCTAATTCCACCGTCGTCTTCTGGATAATATTGCCCTGTAAAAGTGCTTCCAGGATCCGTACCCTTTTCCACATCCTCTGGGGGGATTTGCTTCCCAAGCTGTCTGGCCTCGGGATCAATCTCTGTATCAGTAGCAATAGAAGATCTTGTTAATCCCCTTTCCCTATCTCTTCTCCTCTTCATTTTTCTTTCTCTATCTTTGCTTCTTGCTCGTCTCCTCTCTGCATCCCGATCGCCATCGCTCGCACTATCCCACCCCTCCCGAAAAATCTTGGAAATTGGCGGGGGGCTAAGCGGCTGCTCCGTAACAGGGCGCCGGTTCTCCAACTCCCCAACAGCAGACATCGACATTCCGCGCCTATGAGCTGCTGGCGATGGGGTAGCTGGTGATATGGGCGGTATTTCCAGAAAATCATCACCAGTTACAACCCCCCCACCAGCAGCCTGCCACCTTCGCACTCGTTCCCGCACACTGACCGTATCGTAGACACCCTGCGCTGGCCCCAGATCTAGTTTCTTTGCCCTTTCGGTACCCTCCTTCAACCGCTTGTGGATCCGATCATCAAGGTCATCCCCTCCATTTGCCGCTTTCTTAGGCATAAATTTCCGAGAAAGGCCCTTAAAAGGGTGAGACGATACCGAGGCATGAGGATTGACTCGTGGTGTTGGTTCATCATCCACGGCCCGGGGATTCGGAGGCGCCTGGGATGCGGAGGAGCGCGGGGAGGGGGTTTTGCACGGGATATTATCATCGGGATCAGTGGGCTTTCGAGGCGTTGCAGGTGGGGTTTTTATCACCATTATGATCTCTGGGCCGAACAGGACGAAAATATTAGACACATGCGAAAGCAAGAGCGATGCAAAGAAAAGAAAAGAAAAGAAAAAATTACCCTGACAAAAATTTTCTCTCTATTCCTGAGAGGGTAGTGAATGTCGCTTCCCCCCCCGCCAGCGGAATTGAGAGTTTATAGAATCCTTGACCCCGATGATGAATCCGATGAATCGAATTGAAACCTCCAGAACAGCATCCAACTGAGCAAGACCTAAATTAAAATCCCCTTCCAACAGCACCGCTTTAGCCGAGCCCTACTCTCCCGCCGTTTAGAGAGCCCCGACCAGTTGGGTAGAGATATCCAGGGAAACTGGAATTGAGTTGTATCGTGCTGTCCGAAAAGGCAAAACACGGCGCAAGAATGCGGCGAACGATAAACCAGCTTAAAGTATTATGAGAGGCGAAAAAGACAATCGAATTTTGAAAGGCTATTGAATCACAACCGGAAGCCGAACTTTGGTTCCTCGTATCAAAGCGACGTGACAGCCAGCTTGGCAAAACCGGTGATAATTTTATTACTGTCGAAGCGAGTGGATCAAGGAAGGGTAATGTGAGAGCGCGCTCGTAGAGTAGAAGTAGCAGTTCGTGTTGGGACGGAATTTTCTGTTTTCTGCAGGTCAGTTCTTGGGTTCGAGGGACCTACCCTACCACTGCTCGAGTACTAAACACCTTGAATCCCTCCACAACTCCTACTCTTCGGGGTGCAGTGATTTCGGGGCTTTATTTTGATAATTTCCGGTTGCGACGTCCGCTTTTACGGCTATGTCAAAAGGTGTTCCCTCAAAGGAATGGAAGGGGGGGGAAGAGGAAAATTGGACTGACAATGGTGGGTGTCAAGAACCTGCAGGATGAAGAGCCGCGGAGTGAGGTAGGGGCAAGCTCAGTTTGTTGTTCAGGATGAGGGGCGGATGTGTCAAGGTATTGATCCTTCCCAGCTCGATTGATGGGGTTTGTTTACTTGGGGCAGGGATCAACAATAGTGTCAGGTGTTGTCTGGTTGCGCCGACAACCTGCACCCGCCGGCGTTGAATGCACGTGTTTGGTGTTCTTCAGTGGTGGGATATTCAGATTGGATGGCTTTGGGCTTTTGGCTTGAAGAGGGCTCATTGTTGGGGATGTCAATTTACGACCACAATGCATCGACATCAATTTTGCTTGCAGGGTGACCGATACTCGTATAGCGGCACCGTGCATGGTCCACCATCCGCCTATCGCATCAGCCATTTACTCGCCTTCACGTCCCGAACTTATACTAACTTTATACGCCAAAAGCATGAATAACCACTATAAGTTAAGCCATTCCTCTCCCATTCTGCAATTAGCCTACTATCAGTACTCCGCGGGGGGGTGTTATTTTCTAGTAGTGCCATTAGATCCCCTATTGCTTTGACACCCAACAACCCATAACTACCTTTTAACACTGGTATTACGGTTCAGCTTTCGCTTTGTGATTGCCGGCACAGACAAGATTTGCAGTCAACGGCGTTTGCAGGTTACCTAGAGCACTGCTTATCTCAATTCACATGGTTGGCCCGAGGTCAACCAAGTGCCTTGCAAGACGAGGACAGAAAGCAGGGCCGAAAGAAAATACGATTGCTAGAAGCAACCAATTATGTTTAAAATTTTCTGTTACCGCATGATAGCATAATGTTTATCCTGGTCGAGAGTAGACCGCTAGAGATCAGCCGTAACACAGATATGCGAGAAACTACAGGGGTTTTCACCACGAGAGGAAGGCGTGATACGGTGTGCGACAAAGGAGAATAATTGGATGACACGGTAGGAGTACTGTAGTTCTGAATTGCCGGTAAGTAAGTTGCGGTACTTCAAGCTTCCCAATAACTTAGAAAGAGTGAGAAGCAGGAACAATGATTTAGAGCGGCTCGTGAAAGTAACGTGGTTGTGTTTATTTGATCATCCTCGGGGGGGGGGGGACAACAATAGAGGACTTTTGGCCCGTGATTTGTGGAAGCCCTTGTATGATACGGTATTGGTATGCTCGAGTGCTATAGATGCTGCTAGCGCCAAAATCTCCCAGCGCCGTATGTATTTGGAGTTTGAGTGACAAATGGTGATCTTGTGTGGCTCGTACCGCTCCACTCTGTGGCCAACTTCAAACCTTCGGTGTTAGGTACCGGCGCCGTGGCATGGGAGAAACTCTGGGAGGAATAGCAACACAGTTCCGGCATCAGGGGGTTGGGTAGCAGTTTTTCGGGCAGTGACGATCCATGCAGGAAGCAGAGATCAGAGCAACTTCGGACGATCCCAAAATATCTCAAGGAGGCCCAGTTGCTACTATTTTAGGAGACATGGGAAGAAGTCCGACCACCTGTACTTGTACGAGCACTCTATGGACGTTTATCTGCCCACAATATGCAGGAGGGGTGGAGTTAGCGGTGGAAGAGAGACCGTTTGGAGATTCATGTCTATTGTTGTGCTACACTGACTTAAGTGGGGCTCCGATAGAAAGCCAGGTTTTCGTCTGAATGGAGGAACACTACAGTACGAGCAGGATGGCGAACCACTGAAGCTTGTGATTGGCTGGCCCAGCAAGCTCGATGAGCTGTGAGTTGCTTGGGGGGCATTAAGAATCGGAAAACATAACTCTTGTCTCCCATACCGGTAATACCGGTGCGGCCGAGTTGAAGTTGGCCACTTTGTGCGGGAGCTGCCATCTTGGCTGTCTGGAGGATGGCGTCGCAAGAGGTAGAATGACACTTCAATGCAGCGGGTTCGTGGCGGACGCCAGATCAGCGCTGTGCAGCTAGGAAATTTTTATGCGATTGAAGCAACGGATTACTACTTTACAGTAGTAGAGCTCCTTTTCATCTGTTCGGATTTTGCGCGGTTAATGGCCTCAGATTAACCCAAGATCTTTTTTACCAAGGGTAATAGTATGATATAGGTATGGGTGGCGAGCTCTTGCTGTGACGTGATTAATGTACCGCCTTGCCTACGACAGTTGCAATGCCTTTGTTTTTTGCAATAAATTTGATGGGATACAGGGAACCAAAGAGCAACAAATAGAGACTAAATTAAGGGACGGTATCATAGCTCTTAGCCCGTTGAACCTGGACGCAAGGGGGGCCGTTAGTCAAACAGGCAGCTAGCACCTTCGTTGAGAATAGCCCATAGACTTGCCACTGCGGTGCCACATGATAAATCTTCTCTCGTTCTGGGCCCATGAGTTCTGAGAATTTCTATGCTCTGATAGTTTGAGCGTGCTTTCTATCCACCGCTTTCCTATCCTCCCATCTACTGTACTCGAGTACTTTAGACTGTAGGTGCCGTGTGCCCGTTCCTTCCCAATAAACAAACCTTTGCTCGATCCATCGGCTGACTTGGGTGACCACCCAACTTGGGAAATCCTCCCTCGTCTGTTTTCGTCATTTTTCTCCTCCTCAACTTATTCTATACTTCCACTTGAGCTTCAACCAAACCTTTTCCCCTTGATCTTTAGTCTCTGGCGATATTCTTAGCCTTACCGGCTGAGTTGTCTGGTATTTCGACATCGCCGGAACTTACGCCGACGGTGTCAGAGTGCCTCGCAAAAGCTTGGAAATAATTACCCTTTGCCCCACTACGTAATCTTCGCCCCGCATTTCTTGACATTCATTCGGCACGCGCCTCAACCCTCTTGCCGGAAACTTCAGGCGTGAAAAAACTAAATCTCTCGGCACTATGGAGGATGAAAATGGCCAGCAAGGGCAAGGGTACGGATGTTTTTGTTTTTGTTTTATTCTGTTGCCGATCCCCTTTTTTCCATTTGTTTTGTTTCCTTTCAAACCTTTCTCCTCCTTACGATTACTTGTGATAGCTAACTTCCCCCCCCTGTTCCACAAAGACACCGCCGAACCCGGTCCGCTATGGTTTCCTTACTCGCCCCCTCTCATTCCCATCGTTCGAAATCCCATTCTCGGCACGCGTCGACTGCAGCTACTCCCAGTTCTTCCCAGCAAAACATAGAATCGCCCCCGAGTGCTACCCCAGCGCCAAGTGTCAAGGGCTCGGCCCGAGGCACCGTTAAACCGGAACTTCAACCTGAGGCGTCATCATCTTCAACGGGGTCCCTTGCCAACTCAGGAGTTCTGGTAGCTGGGCCTGGTGGTGGTAGTGGTGGTGGTGGCGGTGGGAGGACTGTGGAAGAGACAGTACGGAATTTTAGATTGTACGAGGCACTTCGATGTGGGGATACTGCCGCAATTACACGCGCGATCCGCGAGTCATACGGGGAAAGTGGAACAAGGGCTTCCATTGCGTCCTCGGCAGAGGCCTTTTCTAGTACCGCCAAATCTTCTGTTCTTCACCTTGCTGTCCAATGTGCAGAGCTTCCTGTTTTAGAGTACATACTTTCTACAACCACAACCGATCTGAATGCCGAATCGAGCCTACCACACCTGGATATCAATCAGCGAGACCCCAATACCGGCAATACCCCTCTTCATGTAGCTGCGCATCTGGGCCGTACTGAAGTGGTCTCTCTTCTCCTTAAACAGCCCGAAATAAACGACAGTATCCACAATTATAACAATCGGACTCCTCTTGAGGTTTCCAGGACTCCACAAATATTCCAAATTCTCCAACTCGCGAGATCCATTTACCTCGAGGAGAAAACTGAAGAGCTCTATAGCCTGGTAAATAGCCAGTCCTACCGCGAAATAGAGAACCTCTTGGAGATACCGAGGGTTAAAGGATTGTTGGATCTGAATACTCTTGAACCTCCCACAAATGGCGGGTCAACGTTATTGCACGACGCTGCTAGGAAAAAAGATATCAAGCTTATCGAAATCTTATTGCTCCATGGAGCTGACCCCTTCCGAAGGGATAAGAAGGGGAAATTGCCGCAAGACGTGATCAAAGATGAAAAAACCAAGAACGTGTTAAAGAAGAGCGAAGCCGCGAAGGCCGCCGCAAGAGGAATCGAGGAACGGGCCGTACTTGGGAGTGCAGCTGAAGCTGTCAGCGGTGCTCCTACCATGGGGGCTGATGGGCTATCTTCTAGCATTGGCGGGAAAGAAGGCAGGGAGACAAAAGGTTATCTTAAAAAGTGGACTAATTATACTACTGGGTATAAGTTAAGATGGTTTGTCTTGGAGGATGGTGTGTTGAGTTATTACAAACATCAGGGTAATTTCACGGATACGAATTTTTTGTTGAGTATAGGTTAACAATTTTTAGATGATATTGGTTCTGCCTGTCGCGGTGCGATAAATATGAGGATAGCTAAACTTCACATGGATCCCCAAGACAAACAACGCTTCGAAATTCACGGTAAAGGCAGTGTCAAGTACCACCTGAAGGCGAACCATGTTGTTGAAGCTAAGCGTTGGTATTGGACCCTCAATAATGCAATCCAGTTCGCCAAAGACGAAGCACGAGAGGAAGAGAGACGAAAGCGAGGGGAGGCCGAGAAGTTGGGAAAGATTCGGGAGCAAGCAAGGAATGAGGACGGAGAGGCTATAATCGACATGAGTAGGCGTGGGAGCAAGGCAGGTAGCATGACCAGCGATGCCAAGCGGGGTAGTCTTCGTACCAAAAGCAGCGGCCTCGCCGAGGATGATAGTGATTCTTATGAACCCAGTGTTAGCGCACCGGGAATTCTGGTTCGTGGGGATGGCGAAGGGGTTGAGGAGGGTCAGGATGTTGACGATGACGATTCATCTTCTCATACTCATGCTGATCCTCCTTCTTCAGATGCTCTTGCGCTTACGGTAAATGCTACAAGGCTACAACTCGATTTGTTATCACAAGTTGTACTTGCTCTGCAATTTGAGCACGCTAATAACCCTGCTTTGACTCTGAGCGATGCCACTGTTACTGCAGCTTTGACTAGCTATGACTCTGCTGTTTCTAGCTTGAAGACTCTCATTGGCGACTGTCTGGCAATGAGCAAAGAGAGGGATGCTTACTGGAGGTATAGGATGGAGAAGGAGGTTGCATTGAGAAAGTTATGGGAGGAGAACATGGCCCTTCTCGCACATGAGCAAGATGAGCTTGAGGGCAAGGTTATAGGAGAGAGGCAGAGGAGGAGAAAGGCAAAGAAGGCATTAAAGGAAGCTCTTAAGAAGAGCGAGAGCATGCCTTTGAGCCCACACGGAGAATTCTCGGAGGGTCGTGGTAAAGAAATTAAGGGTGTCGGTAGAAAGCTTGAGGAGGTCGAACTCGACAGCGAAGGTGTGGCTAGAAGGGATAGTACAAACCTCCCGTTGACTGGAGTGGCTGGAGGGGGGTTGAGTGATGATAGCGACAGCGACAGTGACGCTAATGCCGAATTCTTTGACGCTGTTGACAACGGGGAAGTTGAAGTTATGACCGAAATGCCCACTCACATCAAGAGCCCGGGATTGTCGGAATTCAAGGAGCCCGTGTCGTCAATCGAGAGCTCCTCGGGGGATGTGCGGGAGAAGAAGCTAGTCGCAATCAAAGGCAGTTTTAGAGGGTACGAGGATGGTGTAAGGGAGAGGTTATCCATGGATGCAGATGACCGTCCGAAAATATCCTTATGGGTAAGTCTTCTCAAGATGATCTTTGATGGTATTGTCTGAGTTGACACTAAATAGGGAATTCTCAGATCTATGATTGGGAAAGACATGACAAAAATGACGCTTCCTGTGTCTTTCAACGAGCCAACTTCCCTTCTTCAACGAGTGGCTGAGGATATGGAATATACGGACCTCCTGGATCAAGCTGCTGACCGTTCTGAATCAACCGAGAGAATGGTTTACGTTGCCGCCTTCGCAGCCAGTGAGTATAGCTCTACCACTAACCGTGTGGCGAAACCATTCAATCCATTACTGGGAGAAACCTACGAGTACTGCCGCCCAGATAAGAAGTACCGGTTCTTTATCGAACAGGTGTCCCACCATCCTCCTATCGGGGCCGCATGGGCAGAGGCCGAAAAATGGGATTATTGGGGAGAGTCTGCTGTGAAATCAAGATTTTATGGAAAGAGCTTCGATATTAACCCATTAGGGACTTGGTTTCTGAGGCTTAGAACTGTTGATGGCACCGAAGAGCTGTATACCTGGAAGAAGGTTACAAGCTCCGTAGTTGGTATCATCACCGGGAGCCCAACAGTTGACAATTACGGGCCTATGGAAATCAAAAACTGGACAACAGGGGATACTTGTCTGCTCGACTTCAAAGCACGTGGATGGAGAGGTGCAGGATATGAAGTCAAAGGGCGAGTCTTGGACTGTGATGGCACACAAATATGGAGCATCGGCGGCCGGTGGAACGACAAGATTTACGCTCGTCTAAGTCATGGATACGATGCCGTCATTTCACCCCAAGACGCTGTCAGTGTGGGCAGTGGTAATCCTGGATCCAATGCCGCCTTCCTTGTTTGGCAGAGCCACCCTCGCCCACCTGCTCCATTTAACCTTACCCCTTTTGCCATCACTCTCAATGCCCTGCCGGAGAAGTTGAAACCCGTCCTTTGCCCTACGGACACAAGATTGAGACCTGATCAGCGTGCGATGGAAGAAGGAGAGTACGACTTCGCCACTACGGAGAAGAACCGTCTTGAGGAGAAGCAGAGAGCCAAAAGAAGAGAGAGAGATGAGGCTGGTGTCGAATACAGGCCGAGATGGTTCAACAAGGGAACTTGCGACGTGACTGGCGAAGAGTACTGGGTTTTTAGGGGCGAGTATTGGAAAAACAGAGATGAGGTGGCAGAGGGCGGTGGATGGGTTCAAGTCGAGGACATATTTTAGAGGTGGGGCTTAGACGCTGAGAGGGGTGTTCAACTTTTCCCTTTTTTGCACGGATGTGCGTAATGGAGTTTGTCTTTTCTAATTGATACGATGGGAACTGTCGGAGGTTTTCATTTTTCCTTTCTTTTCATTCCTCAGTAGAAGCTCGGGGGTACCTTGGAAGCGATGCGGAGTGGGCTAGGTATGGTATGTGAAAGGTTGCCTTTTGGGCGTCTACAAAGTGAGACTACTGCAGATCTGTTAGCTTACAGCTTACCGCCAGCCAGTCCGTGATCGAGACGTTGTTGATAACGTGTCATATCTGCCAATCTCTTATCGAGCAGACATCCGAGTACCGCTTTATTCGTGCATGAATGGGATACGAGCACCAGTGTTTGGACAATACTCGCCATTAGACTGACTTACTACGCCATCATAGCGGATTAGGGAATCTTACCGTATTTACTCACTTGTTGGGCTCTCGGGCCGTCATGACTTCTGTAGTATAAGAATCGATGATCTGATGCCCACTCGTGCCCCGCTCGAGTACAAGTACAGTACTTTACAGCGCAGCACTACTACCACCGCCTCTCGATTGAGACATTCGCTACGGCGCAAAGCCCATGGAGATGGCACTCGTATGACACTAGTCACTAATTAACCAACCAATCTTAGCCAACTCGAAACCTAGGCCCTAGAGTAAATAAATACAACACAATACAATACAATAATGCACGGAAAAGAAGAGGGGGGGGTATTATACGGTGCTGTTTCGCTACGGCACTGTACTGTACAGTACTATTATACCTCAGTTGGCGTTCGATGGAGAGATAATACAAGGTGCTACCTTCCGCTAGGCCGATTGCAGTACAGGGCAAGCCAGGTAACCAAACGCAGTGAGTCGTGGATCTCATATCCGGGCGTGATACAGAACGTTTTGCTTTAATTACAATTCAACCGCAATCTTCCATGGTGCATACCGGGACATTAGCTCTACCACTACCACCACCCTCAACACAACGCTAGTCTCTAGCTCCACGCGAGCGCCGGGATTCAAAAGTCGACGCTCCCAATCGCTGTCTCTGCATGGCCGACTGGCTGGCTGGTGGACCATCCGACAGCGTACGCATCAATCTACGGGTCCGAATCAACCGTTTCTATGAACAGCCCTAACTAACTCATCTCCGGCTCGGACGTCAACGCCATCACGTTTAGTAGGGGGATGGAGCAGACATCTTTCTGCCGGACCTGCTCTGCAGAAGCCTCAGAGGGGTCGTCGGTGTGGTGGTGGGGCGTTGGGGGGGGCTTGCCGGGCTGGAGGGGATGAATTAGTCCTTTGATAGTTGTGCTGTGAATGGGATAGTCGAGACGGAGTACGGGGGGGGGGGAACTTGATCGTCGGGACGATACTATAGATAGCAGTAGGGTAGTTGTGGAGGATTGGTAAGGGTACGGGGGGGGGCTTAGATATGATTGATGTGGGGGTATAACGTTGGTCTCTCTTCCTCTTCTTCCTCTCGCCTCTTCTTGTTTTCACACGTTCTAGCGCTGATTTTTCGCGGATCAAAACAGTTTGTCGCACTGGGAAGGTCGCTCCTAGGGAGTGATATGCTCTACCGGGTCAGCTCGAATGTGGCGCTCAGAGGCTCCGTCTAGGTTTTCGAGATACAGGTGTCCTGGTCGAGGGCTGTACTTGTACGATAAGCTGTCGCTCACGCCTCGAGTTGAATATCCTGCTGCCCCCGCGTTTGGGTAGGAATGATTCTCGTTAACAATGTTCAGGTTATATAGCAGAATCCTGACTTACGATTTACTGTTATTAGGCTGCCGGCATGAATTAGGTTATCTATGTGGGGTGGCTTATTTATCTGTCGTTTTATCTGGTGGGGGGTCTGGCGGCTGGGACTCTGGTAGGGAATGTTTCCCGGGGGGTTTGGCTTGAGAGGTGTGATATCTCGCTGTATATATCGGATGTTTCCCTTATCAGAGTTCGCGCCATGGACTGGAATCCTTGGGAAATGCGGTATATACAGTTAATGTAAGCTGGGGAGTAAGCATTTGGGGTTTGTTAGTCATGAGATCGAGCTTTTAGTTGGGCTGTCTGAGCGAGTGACTGTATGTGATCGCACTCCCAAATCACGGACGGACATCGGCAATTTTCGTCAGTCATAAATAAATTTGTCATTTCGCTTTCTCCCTCCTATGTCCGGAATGGCACATGGTTACACTTTATCTGTATCCCTGACTTCAGCAGTTGGCGCCACTTTCTCCTTTAGAGTGCCCCCGGCCATAACACCCCTGGCACTGTTTTCTGAGTCCTCCTCCGGAGCAGGGTTAGATACTGGGGCTTTCATAAACGGGCAGTGCCCCTTCCTCTCGCGGAACAACATCAACATAAATCCCAGAGAGACTATAATCCAGTAGATGTTATAGGAAATGACGGAGCCATATGTGGCGCTATTTTGCCATCCGAGGACTTTTCAATTAGCACAAGGACCGAATTGAGGTGCATAAGGACTTACTAGCATTGAAAATGCCCCACCCAGCGCCACCACCGGAGCCTGGAGAACAGCAATTGACGTGCCACACTGTCCTTCTAATATCATACGATCCGGGACCTGAGCCGGTCTCGCCTACATCCCCTCCAACAAGTTTTTTGAACTACTCACTTTAGCATCCTGTCCGTAACGCAAACCAGGGTACCAACCTCATACATCTCGAACTTCCAAACCGCCCTGGATCCCAGCCCCGCCGCAACCAAGTACAACAACATGGTGCTCGCAATTAAGAACCACTGAATCCTTAGCGAATTACCCCCGCGGTAAATCCCCCAGCTAACTGCAATGCCAGCCACCATACCAACGACGACCGGCAAAGGATATGCACTAGCCGGCGCGGATAACGAGACTCCACCGACGAAGACAATAGCTTCTAGCCCCTCGCGGATTACGGTTATCAAGGGAAGAATTATCATAACGTATTTTTTCGTCCACGAGCCAAGGGTTCGGTTCTTTTTCAATTCAAGGGCTTCAGTGATTTTGATTTGCCATTTCGCACGGAGTTTGGAGATGCGGAGGATTGCGGCGCCCATTATCTGCTTATCATTAGCCTTCTGCTCTGCTCTACCGGGCTGTAGACGGCTTGGGGCGGAAAGGGGGAGGACAAACAGTGATAATGATACAAGCCAGCAGACAAAATATCCCTTCCCAAAGGTCTTCACTCTTTTCCCAGAGGTTCTTGCCAATGCTGTAGAATGCACCAATAAATGCTGCTCCTAACACAAGGCATATGAAGAGACCAGCGAATAGACCGATCCAGACTTGGCGGGTCAGGCGTTTGTAGGTTGCTTCATCTTCTGTACTTAAGGTTTGCTTGAGGAATGCGAGGAGGACGGAGACTATAATTCCGGCTTCGATTGTTTCGCGGAAGACTACGAAGAATACTGTGGTTTGTAAGCTACTGCACGTTGAGAGAGAGTGTTTTTAATCGG
>Ga0307510_10002261_pt1 | contig 21734 bp, 16 predicted proteins | sample 12_EM_MG_FD_207224 | JGI IMG/M metagenome (GOLD analysis project Ga0307510, IMG submission 207224) | Populus trichocarpa ectomycorrhiza microbial communities from riparian zone in the Pacific Northwest, United States - 12_EM | ecosystem: Host-associated > Plants > Roots > Unclassified | place...
GCGCGCAAGGCTTCGATGGCAGCGATGCTGCCGACCGCGCCGGCGCCGATGACGACGACGTGGCGGCGGGTGCTGTCCGCTGAGCTGGATCGGGAGTCCGTCATGGCGTGGATCGTAAGGGTCCGCGCCGGGCCGCCTTCCTTCAGCGGCTCACTGCAACACCAACTCGACGCGTCGATTCTTCGCTCGTCCGCTGTCGGCTGAATTGCTCGCGACCGGCGCCAGCGAGGCAACACCCTTGGGCACGAGCTGCGCCGCGTCGACCTTCATGCCCACCAGCGCCTTCACCACCGCGTCGGCGCGCCGCTGCGAGAGATCGAGGTTGGCGGCGAGCGTGCCAGTGTTGTCGGTGTGGCCGACGATGTAGACCTTCATGGGCTTGTTGTTCGTCAACAGCCTGGCCATCTCGTCCAGCGTGGGCTTGGACTCGGGCTTGATGTCCGCAGCGGCGCTGTCGAAGTAGATGCCGTAGACGGCGACCTTGCCTTCGGCGTCCAGGCCCTGCTTCAAGGCCGCGGCGCTGGCCACCTGAACCTGTCCGGTCGCCATGGGCTTGGATTCGATCACCTCTTGATAAACACAGACGCGGTTGTTGGAGCTGTCCTGCATCACGTAGATCGCCGCGTGCACGAGACCCTGCGGCGTCTCACGCCTGGCCAGGATGTAACGCGAATTGACGTTGAACGAGCTGGGAAAACCGCCCGGCGCCATCTTGTGGCTGTTGATGATGAAGCGGGCGATGTCCTCGCCGCAGCCGGCGCGCTCGCTGCACTGGAACAGCGTCTGAAAACCGCCCTGGGCCAGCGCCAGTTCGTAGTTGCGCATCACCTCGAGCGCGCTCTTGTCGCCCTTGATGACGTAGCCGTTGTGGCTGATCCGGCCTTCGAGCTTGAGCAGCGCACCGGGCGCGGGCTTGTCCAGATTCGGAAGCGGCTGGGCCACCACGGTGGCCTCGTCGAATTCCACGGTCTTGAAGGCTTCCAGCGTCGCGCCGGTGAAGCGGGAGATGAGCGGATGGTCCTTGCCGACTTCAGCGCCGTGGGCGGCATCGACGACAACGAGAACAACGCAAGTCACCAGAAGAAAACGAGAGAAGACGAGTCTTGAAAGGCGCATGGTCAATGAGTGGATGAAGAGTCTCGCGTCAACTCTAAGCGGGCGCGCTGCATCGGCTCGCGAGTGTTTCAAGACCGTCATATTTCGTCGCGATGGCGGCAGTGGCGCTGCCCGCGGCCGCGCCATGCCCCGCGCTCGTCAAGCGACCTGTGCGGTCCGGCTCTTGCGCACAGTCGAGCGCACGCGCCTGACTTGACCAGGCGACGACTCCGCCGCTGTTCCACCGACCAGCTGCGCGACCACGGCACGCACGTTCGTCTGCAAGCTCGCGATCGCCTTGCGGTCACCCGAGAGGTGCTTCAGCAGACACTGCTGGAACAGGCCGTCGAACATCGCGTAGACGACGCTCGCGGGCGTGCGCAGCGGCACACCGGCGAGTTCGGCGAAGCGCGACATCACCCGAAGAATCATCTTCTCCAGGCTCTTGTCGATCTCGGCCACGTCGGCGCGAAACGCCGCCTCGAACAGCGACTGCGCGCGCAGGTCGTACCAGAGCCGGTGCATCGGCGCCTCGGTGCGTATGGTGTGGCCGAGCCGCTCCAGAAAGCCGTCCATCAGCGCGTCGTAGTTCGTCGCGGTGGCGGTGACTTCGTCGTAGCGCTTGACGCAGCGCGACTTGTATTGCCGCACGCTGCAAAGGATCAGATCGACCTTGTCGCTGAAGTAGTAGTGCAGCACGCCGTGCGAGAACTCGGAGTTCTGCGCGATCTCGCGCAGGCTGGTGCGGGCATAGCCGAGTTCGCCGAGCGTGGTGAGCGCGGCCTCGCCGAGCTGGGCGCGGCGTTCGGCGAACTTGGCATCGGCGGGGCGAGGAAGCGTCTTCTGCATGGCCTCATTGTAAAGAGGCGAAGGCATGCGCAGTGCATCGGAACTCGGTGCAAACCCGCGTTTTTGGACACTCGTCCAGAAAGCTGTTGACACCTGTCGAGGCCACTCCTAGGATCGTTTTTCGTTCCTTGACAACTGTCAAGACGAGCCACAAAACCACAGGAGACAAGCATGGCGAAGTTCGACCTGACCGGCCGCAAGGCCCTGGTCACCGGAGGCGCGCGCGGCCTCGGCGAAGGCATGGCAGTGGCGCTGGCGCAAGCCGGTGCGTCGGTGATGATCGGTGACGTGCTCACCTCGCTCGGCCGCGACGTGGCGGGCAAGCTGAGCGCCGGCGGCACCAAGGCTGGTTTCGTGCAGTTGGACGTCACCAAGGAAGACGACTGGGCCGCCGCCGTGAAGGCCACGGTCGACACCCTGGGCGGCTTCGACATCCTGATCAACAACGCGGGCATCGAGGTCACCGCGCTCGTCACCGAGATCGAAGCCGAGTCGCTGCGCAAGATGCTCGACGTCAACATCGTCGGCACCGCGCTCGGCCTGAAGCATGCGTTCCGCGCGATGCGCCCGGGCGGCGTGGCCGGAAAGGGCGGCGCGGTCGTCAACATCTCGTCCGTCGCCGCGACGATCGCATTCCCCGCGATCGCCGGCTACTCGGCGACCAAATCGGCGGTCGATCGCCTGACGCGCGTCGGCGCGATGGAAGCCGGCAAGCTCGGCTACGGCGTGCGCGTGAACTGCATCTACCCCGGCTTGGTGCCGACCGAGATGGGCATGAAGCTGGCCGCCGACGTGGTCGCCGCGGGGCTGTTCGCGTCGCCCGAAGCGGCGGTCGGCGCCATCATCGAGCAGACGCCGTCTGGCCGACTCGGCGAGGTCGCCGACATGGCCGACGCGGTCGTGTTCCTGTGCTCCGACGCGGCCCGCTTCATCAACGGTGCCGGTTTGCCGGTCGACGGCGGCATGGGCATGTAGGCCCGGGCGCCCTCCCCTCACAACAAGATCAGGAGACAAACCCATGAGCAGCAAGAAACCCGTCGTCGTCTACGGCGCGTCCGGCTACACCGGCCGCCTGGTGTGCGAGTACCTGCGCGAGTACAACATCCCGTTCATCGCCGCCGGCCGCAGCGCCGACAAGCTCGACGCGGCGATGAAATCCAACGTCGCCGGCATCGAGACTGCGAGCTACGAAGTGGTCGAGGTGCAGCACACCACCGACGCGCTGACCAAGCTGTTCAAGGGCGCCTCGGTGGTGCTGAACACCGTCGGGCCGTTCGCGCGGTTCGGCCATGAGGTGGTGCAGGCCTGCCTGGCCTCCAAATGCCACTACACCGACACCACCGGCGAGCAGGACTGGCTCATCACGCTGGAGGCCGAGTACGGCTCGAAGTTCGCCGCGGCCGGCCTGCTGCTGTCGCCCGGCCTCGCGCAGATGTACACGACCGGCGAGATCGCCGCGCAGCTGTGCCTGGACACCCCGGGCATGGACACGCTGGACATCGCGGTGTTCTGGGGCGGCAGCCCGACGATCGCGTCGACACAGACCATCCTCGTCAACGCGGCGATGTCCAAGGCCTACTACCTGGAGCAGAACCAGTATGTCGAGTGGCCGACCGACACCGGGCTGCAGACGCTCACCATCCCCGGCCAGCACGAAGGCGCGCTCGCGCTGCCGTGGGGCGGCACGTCGCACCCGGTGTGGTTCAAGAAGGACCCGCGCGTGGCCAACGTCAAGGTGCTGGGCGGCGTGTTCAATCGGCCGCTGATGCTGGGAGTGCCGCAGATCGTCGCGGCTGCGGTCAAGGCGACCGAAGGGATGAACGCCAACGACCGCTACGAGGCGCTCGCGAAGACCGCGGCCACCGTGATGAACTCGATGCCGCCGCGCGAGAACCCGCGCATCAACAAGTCGGTCGACTCGGTGCATGCGTCCGGCCCGCTGGCGCGCGCGCACTGCACGATCTTCGGCAACTGCAACTACAAGCAGACGGGGTTGCTGCAGGCCTACGCGGCGGCGTCGCTGTTGCAGCAGGCGCCCAAGCGCGTCGGCTTCGCGTCGGGCTGCCAGGCGTTTGGCCACCATGAGCTGCTCGGCACGTTGCGCAGTTTCGGGCTGGTGCAGCCGCCGGTGCTGAACGTGTACCGCTGAGCTCGGGCAGCACGACATGCGTCTGGTCGACTACCTGGACAAGGGCGCGCAGCTCGGCGAGAAATCGCCGTGCTTCACGATGGGCGAGACCGACTGGTCGTATGCCGACGTGCAGCGCATCAGCCACCGCGTCGCCCGGGCGCTGCATGGCGCGGGCATCGGTGTCGGCGACAAGGTCGCGGTGCTGTCGAGCAACGACGCGACCGCGTTCGCGTGCGTGTTCGGCATCTCGCGCGCCGGTGCCGTCTGGTGCCCGATCAACCCGCGCAACGAGGCGAGCGAGAACCGCTTCGTGCTCGACGCGTTCGACTGCGCCTGCCTGCTGTTCCACAGCCACTACGCCGGCATGGTCGAGCAGATGCGCCCGAGTCTGCCCAAGGTGCGGCAATTCGTGTGCATCGACGCCGACGTTGGCGACGTGCCGTCGCTCGCGCGCTGGCTCGAAGGCGTGTCCGATGCGCCGGCGCAGGTCGAACCGGCAGACGACCTCGCGATGATCGCCGGCACCGGCGGCACCACCGGCCAGCCCAAGGGCGTGATGCTCTCGGGCCGCAACCTCGAGACGATGAGCGCGCTCACGCTGATGGGCTACCCGTTCGACGGCCGGCCCACCTACCTCGCGCTCGCGCCACTGACGCATGCGGCGGGCGTGCTGTGCCTGCCGGTGATGGCGCTCGGCGGGCGCATCGTGATCCTGCGCAAGCCCGACCTCGGCGACTTCCTCGCCGCGATCGAACGGCACCGCGTCACCCACACCTTCCTGCCGCCGACGCTGATCTACATGCTGCTGCAGCACGAGAAGCTGAGCGCGACCCGCCTCGATTCGCTGCAATGCTTCTGGTACGGCGCAGCGCCGATCTCGGCCGCGCGACTCGAAGAAGCGCTGACCAGCATCGGCCCGGTGATGGCACAGCTCTTCGGTCAGACCGAGGCGCCGATGATGATCTCGATGATGGCGCCGCGCGATCATTTCAATGCCGATGGCTCGGTCGCGCGTGCGCGCCTCGCGTCGGCGGGCAGGCCCGGGCCGCTGGTGCAGGTCGCGACCATGAACGGCGACGGCGCGCTGCTGCCGATCGGCGAGACCGGCGAGATCGTCGTGCGCAGCTCGCTCGTGATGCTGGGCTACTACAAGGACGCAGCCGCGACCGAAGAGGTGGGCCGCTTCGGCTGGCACCACACCGGCGACATCGGCCGTCTCGACGCAGAAGGCTTCCTCTACATCGTCGACCGCGCGAAGGACATGATCATCAGCGGCGGCTTCAACGTCTACTCGGTCGAGGTCGAGCAGGCGCTGATGCAGCACCCCGATGTGCAGGACAGCGCCGTGATCGGCCTGCCCGACGAGAAGTGGGGCGAGCGCGTGGTCGCGGTGCTGCAATTGCACGCGGGGCGCAGCGTCACCGCGGAGGTGATCCAGGCTTTCGTGAAGGCCCGCATCGGCAGCGTCAAGGCGCCCAAGCAAGTGGAGATCTGGGCCGATCTGCCTCGCTCCAAGGTCGGCAAGGTGATGAAGAAGGACATTCGCGCGGCGCTGTTGAAGAAAGCTGCGACGTGAGCACGCGCGCCTGCATCGCCGGCGTCGGCATGATCCCCTTCGTCAAGCCGGGCGCGAACGACCCCTACCCGACGATGGCGGTCAACGCCGGGCGCCTGGCGCTCCAAGATGCGGGCATCGACTACGCCCTGATCCAGCAGGCCTACGTCGGCTACGTCTACGGCGATTCGACCAGCGGCCAGAAGGCGCTCTACGGTCTGGGCATGACCGGCGTCCCGATCTTCAACGTCAACAACAACTGCTCGACCGGCTCGACCGCGCTGTTCCTCGCGCGCCAGGCGATCGACAGCGGCGCCGCCGACTGCGTGCTCGCGCTCGGCTTCGAGCAGATGAACCCGGGCGCGCTCGGCACGGTGTTCAACGACCGCGTCAGCCCGTTCGAGGATTTCGACCGCGAGACCGACGCGCTCGTCGGCCAGCCCGAGCTGCCGCTCGCGCTGCGCTATTTCGGCGGCGCCGGTCTGGCCCACATGCGCAGATACGGCACGCCGCTGTCGGCCTTCGCGAAGGTGCGCGCGAAGGCCAGCCGCCACGCCGCGCGCAATCCGCTCGCGTTGTTGCGCAAGGAGTTGTCGGTCGACGACGTGATGAACGCACCCGCGCTGTGGCCGGGTGTGCTGACGCGGCTGATGGCCTGCCCGCCCACCTGCGGCGCGGCGGCCGCGGTGCTGGTGTCCGAGTCGTATGCGCGGGCACACGGCCTGCGCGCCGATGTGCGCATCGCCGCGCAGGCGATGACGACCGACCGGCCCGACTCCTTCGACAGCCACGACATGATGCGCGTCGTCGGCTACGGCATGAGCGTGGCCGCGGCGCAGCAGGTCTACGAGAGCGCCGGCATCGGCCCGGAGGAGCTCGATGTCGTCGAGCTGCACGACTGCTTTGCGCAGAACGAGTTGATCACCTACGAAGCGCTGGGCCTGTGCGGCGAGGGCCAGGCCACCGCGTTCATCGATGCCGGCGCCAACACCTACGGCGGCAAGGTGGTGACGAACCCGTCGGGCGGGCTGCTGTCCAAGGGCCACCCGCTCGGCGCGACCGGCCTCGCGCAGTGCTACGAGCTCACTCACCAGCTGCGCGGCACGGCCGAGCAGCGGCAGGTCGATGGCGCACGCCTGGCACTGCAGCACAACCTGGGTCTCGGCGGCGCCTGTGTCGTGACGCTGTACGAGGCGGTCTAGCACCCGCGGCGTTGCGCCGCCACGGAACGACGCGCAGCGTTCGCGATGCCTTTGCGCGCGCACGGATGTCGCGCAGGCGTCAGGTGTGCTGCGGGCTGCTGCTAATGGCTGCCGCGCAAACCTAGCTCCAGAATCGCTGTCCATGAACAACCCGGGCATGCCGACCTCATGACATCGATCCAGAAGAACACCGCCGCTCGCTTCCCCCTGACCGCGAGCTGCATCGCACTGGCCGCGTTGATCGGCGCCTGCGCGAGCACGCCGAGCCCCGGCTCGCGCAGCGTCACGATCCAGCGCACCACGTTCGGCATCCCGCACATCACCGCACCCGACTGGGAAGGCATCGCCTACGGCACCGCCTACGCGCATGCCCAAGACAACGTCTGCCAGACCGCCGAGCACCTGCTGACGCTGCGCGGCGAACGCTCGCAGTTTCTTGGCGCGCAGGCGCTCGGCGACCTCGGTCTGGGCAAGGTGCCGAACGCGCAGATCGATCTCTTCATCCGCTTCCACATGGACGACGCGGCACTCGCCAAAGCCGCGGCGAGGACCGGCCCCGAAGTGCAGTCGGCCTTGCGCGGCTACGTCGCGGGCTACAACCGCTACCTCGCCAACGTCGGCCCGAACGGCCTGCCCGAAGCCTGCCGCGGCAAGCCGTGGGTGCGCCCCATGACGATGGCCGACCTCTCGCGCGCGACCGAGCAATCGATGATCCAGGGCGGTATCGGCGCGCTCGCAGGCGCCGTGCTGGCGGCCGCGCCGCCCGCAGCGAAGATCAGCCAGGCGGACGGCGTCGACCTGCGGCAAGCGGCCGCCGAAATCCGGCGCTACAGCTTCAACGACAACCCCGAAGGCGGCGAACTCGGCTCCAACGGCTGGGCCTTCGGCCGCAACGCCACTCCCGACGGCCGCGGCCTGCTGCTGGGCAACCCGCACTTTCCGTGGACCGGCACGAACCGCTTCTGGGAGATGCACCAGACGATTCCCGGCCAGCTCGACATCATGGGCGCGACCGGCGGCCTGAGCCCGGTCGTCGCGATCGGCTTCAACAAGGACGTCGCGTGGACGCACACGGTCTCCACCGGCAAGCGCTTCACGCTCTACGAACTGCAGCTCGATCCGAAAGACCCGACGATCTACCTCGTCGACGGCCAACCGAATCGCATGGTCGCGCGCACCGTCAGCTTGCCCGCCGAGTCGGGCGCAGCCGCCCAGCAGCACACCTTCTATTCGACGATCTGGGGCCCGGTGGTGTCGCTGCCGCGCGCGGGGCTGGGCTGGACCGCCGAGCACGCGTATGCGATCCGCGACGCGAACACGATGAACGTGCGCTCGGCCGAAAGCTGGATGCGCATGGCGCGGGCCAGGAACGTCGCCGAACTCCGCAGCGCGATGGGCAACCAGGGCATGCCGTGGATCAACACGATCGCGGCCGACCGCGACGGCAACGCGATGTATGCCGACCTGTCGGTGGTGCCGGATGTCTCGGCCGAGATGCTGCAAAGCTGCAAGCCGTCTCCGCGCGCCGCTGCGCTGCTGAACGCGGCCGGTCTGCCGGTGCTCGACGGTTCGCGCAGCGCTTGCGCCTGGTCGCGCGACGCGGCTGCCGCAGCGCCGGGCATCATCGCGCCGTCACGCATGCCGGTCGTCATCACGCCCGACTACGTCCAGAACAGCAACGACAGCTTCTGGCTCAGCAACCCCGACACCGCGCCGATGGCCGGCGTGTCGCCGCTCGTCGGCCCCATCGGCACGCCACAGCGCCTGCGCACGCGCAGCGCCATCATGGAGATCCGCGGGCGGCTCGCCGGCACGGACGGCCTGCCCGGCAACAAGATGGGCGCCGACGATCTGCGCAGCGTCATCTTCCGCGACAAGAACCTCGCCGGCATGCTGGTGATGGACGATCTGCTGAAGGCTTGCGCCGATGCAGCCACGGCGCTGACACCCGATCAATCCACCGGCTGCCAGACACTCGCCGCATGGAACCGCACCAGCGACGCCGACGCGCGCGGCGCGCCGTTGTTCCGCGAGTTCTGGCGCGTCACCAAGGACATCCCCAAGGTCTGGCGCGTGCCTTTCGATCCGGCGCAGCCGGTGGTCACGCCGACCGGCCTGGACATGGCCACGCCGGCCACGCGTGCCTCGGTGTTCAAGGCGCTGGGCGACGCCGTCGGCATCGTGCGCAGCGCAGGCTTCCCGGTCGACGTGGCGCTCGGCGTGCCGCAGTCGCGCACGGTGCGCGGCCAGAAGATCGCGCTGCACGGCGGCGACGAGTTCGAGGGCGTGCTCAACAAGCTGGAGACGCAAGGCCAGCCGACGCTGGCGGCGAGCGGCTACAACGTCAACTACGGCAGCAGCTACATGCAGGTGGTGAGCTTCGATGCGAACGGCCCGGTCGCGCAGGCGTTGCTGACCTACGGCCAGAGCAGCGACCTCGCCTCGCCGCGCGCCTACGACCAGCTGTCGCTGTTCGCCGCGAAGCGCTGGCAGCCTATGCCTTTCCACCCGGCCGACATCGCGGCGCAGCGCGAAGGGGCGGCTATCCAGCTCGCGTATTGATCTGGTGAAAGCCGCCGCCTAACGCGGGTGGCGGGTGGCGGGCACATCTGCGGGCTTCGGCGCGTCAGTCGTCCGACGGTGCGCTTTGCATCGCCTGTTCCCACAGGTGCTTGGGGATATGGGTCTGCAGCCGCTCGATCAGAAGGTCCTCGGCCTCGCGGCTCAGCTCGTGGCCGAGAAAAGGGATCACGTCGGCGGTGACGTCGCCGCCCAGCCGGATCAGCCGCTCGGCGGCGGTGACCGTGTGGCCGTACGGAATCACCGGATCGCTCTTGCCATGGATGAAATGCAGCGTGGTCGACGCCGGTGCCTTCTCGGGCGGTTGCGCGAAGCGGCCGGCCAGTGCGACCACGCGCCCAGCCAACGGCTCGGCGAGCTGCGTCGACTCGAGCGCCATGATCGCGCCCTGCGAGAAGCCGATCAACGCGGTCTGGGTCGGCGTCGTGCCGGTGGCCTTCTGCAGGCTGCGGATGCAGTCGACGAAGCGTGGCATGGTGTCGGCGATGCGTTGGGCTCGGTCGACCTCGGTGATGCCGCGCACCGAGAACCACTGAAGGCCCGCGCCCATGTCGCATGCGTCCGGGCCCGGCACGCTGATCACCGCCGCTTGCGGAAACGCTTGCGCAAGCCGCTCGCCGAGCGGCGTCATGTTTTCCGGCGTGCTGCCGACGCCGTGGAACAGCAGGATCAACTGCGCAGGGGCGCTGTCGGGCAGTTGGACAATGAGGGGATCGGACATGAATGGTCTCGCTGCAACAGGGGGCCGCTCAGGCCTCCGGATCGTCCATGAGTTCTCGCACTTCCTGCGCGCACCGGCAGGAGACCGCGATTTTCGCAGCCCATTCGAGCGCTTGCGCGCGCGTCGGCACGTTGATGATCGAGAACCCGCCGATCACGGCCTTGGTCTCGGGGAACGGCCCATTGGCGACCACGCCATCGGTGCCGACGATGCTCGCCCGCTGCCGTTCCACGCCGCCGCCGTGAATCCAGACACCGGCAGCCTTCGCCTCCCGAACGACCGCGTGCGCCGCCTCGCCGACGGCAGGCCAATCGCCATCCGGAATGTGCGCCATCGCGCCGTCGTCGAAGGAGATCAGGAATCGTGTCATCGCGTTTCTCCATGTGCGGCCTGCAGTCGGAGAGAGTCTTCATCGGATTGTGAGGGCTGTGAAGAGCGGTCCGAAGACACACTTTCTCGCAAGACCCTCCGCGCATGCCGGCATCTATACTGCCCGCCGATGTTCCGCTCGTTCCTCATCTTCGTTGCCCTGCTGTTGCCGCTCCAGTTCGCCTGGTCCGCGGCAGCTGCGTATTGCCAGCACGAAACCACCGAGCAGCAGAGCAAGCACTTCGGCCACCACTTCCACGCTCACCAGGGCGAGGCGAAGAAGTCCTCCGACAGCAAGCTGATGGCCGACGCCGACTGCGCGTCGTGCCACGCCAGCGCCGCAGCCGCCATTCCGACGCGGCTCGACGAGTGCGACTTCAAAGCCGCGTCGTTGTCGACCCAGGTTGTCGCCTCGCCACCTTTTTCATCGGCGCTCGCCCGAGCGCCCGACCGCCCTCAGTGGCTTCGTCTCGTCTGACCGGCGAGACGCTCACACAACTCCCACTGTCCTGACGTTTCGCCGAATCCCTGGTTTCAACCTTGTGAGATTCGATGCGAAAACACATGCTGCCGCTCGGGCTGGCGGCGATATTGCTCAGCCCCTTTTTCTTCTCTTCGGCGCAGGCTCAGCCCGCGTCGATCCTTACCCTTGAACAAGCACAGGCGCTTGCGGCCTCGAAGAGCTTGGCCGTCAGCGCGGCACAGCGCGAGGTCGAGGCCCATGACGGCGCCGTGCGCCAGGCCGGCGCCTGGCGAAACCCCGAGCTGAACGCTTCTGTCGAGGACACTCGGCGAGCGACCCGCACGACCACGGCCACGGTCGACTTCCCCATCGAGCTCGGTGGAAAGCGTGCCGCACGCGTCAACGCGGCCGACCGCGCACGTGAACTCGCACAGGCCGAACTCGGCAGCGTGCGAGCCGGCTTGCGTGCCGACGTGGTCCGCGCGTTCTTCGACGTACTCGTGGCCCAGGAACGGGTCGCGCTGACCGCCAGTTCCGCCGACCTGGCAGCGCGCGGCGCCGATGCGATCGGCAAGCGCGTGGCCGCCGGCAAGGTGTCGCCCGTCGACGAAACCCGTGCCCGGGTCGACCAAGCCAACGCGCAGCTGGAAGCAGCCGAGGCGACGGCCGAGTTGCAAAGCGCCAGGCAGACGCTCGCCGCGCTCTGGGGCGACGCGGAGCCGCAGTTCGGCGTCGCGCATGGCGACATCGAATCGATGCCTGTTCGAGCATCTGTCGCCGAACTCGCGAGGGAACTCGACGCGTCGCCTGGCTTGCTGGCGAGTCGCATCGAGGTCGACCGGCGCCGGGCGCTTGTCGATGTCGAACGCAGCAAGGCCGCGCCGGACCTGACCGTGAGCGTCGGCGCCAAGCGCGACAACGAGCTCGGCCGCACGCAGGCGGTTGTCGGCGTGTCGATTCCGTTGCCCTTCTTCGACCGGAACCGAGGCGCGACCTGCGAAGCATCGAAGCGCGCCGACAAGGCCAGTGACGACTTGCAGTTGACGCGCATTCGCCTTCTCACGGAACTGCAGCAAGCCTCCACCCGACTGACGCTCGCGCGCAGCTCGGCACAGACGCTGAAGTCGACCGTCTTGCCCGCAGCGCAGCAGGCGCACGAGGCTGCCACCAAAGGTTTCGAGGCCGGCAAGTTCGGCTTCCTCGATGTCATCGACGCCCAGCGATCGCTGTTGCAGGCCCGCGCCCGCTACCTGACTGCGCTGTCGACCTCCCACCAGGCCGCCACGGCCATCGACCGTTTGCTCGGTCGGTAATCGAACCCATCCAACATCATGGCAATCAGCAACAAACAACGCATCGCGATGGCGGTCATCGTGCTCGTCGGCCTTCTGGGCGGCGGGGCCGTGCTCCTGTCGGAGCGCGCGAAGACCGGCGGCGGAGAGGCCGAACACGCCGAGGTCGGTCACAAGGACAAGGAAGAGCACGAACAGCACGAAGAGCGCCAGGTCAAACTGACGGAAGCGCAGGTCAAGGCCTCGGGCATCACGGTGCAAGCCGCTGGTCCAGCGAAGCTTCAAGCCGCCGTTCAGTTCCAAGGCGAAATCCGTTTCAACGAAGACCGAACCACGCACGTCGTCCCGCGCCTGGCCGGTGTCGCCGAGGCGGTGAACGCCAGTCTCGGACAGCTGGTTCAAAAGGGCCAGGTACTGGCCGTCATCGCGAGCACGTCCTTGTCCGAGCAACGCAGCGAACTCCTGACGGCGCAGAAGCGGCGCGAGCTCGCGACATCGACCTACGAGCGAGAGAAGAAGCTCTGGGAGGACAGGATCTCCGCGCAGCAGGATTACCAGCATGCGCTCAGTGCCCTGCAGGAGTCGGACATCGCCGTTCGCAACGCCTCGCAGAAGCTGGCGGCCATCGGCGCCACGAGCGCGTCCACGGGCCTCAACCGTTTCGAGATTCGCGCGCCGTTCTCCGGCACCGTGGTGGAGAAGCACTTGAGCCTGGGCGAAGCCGTCAAGGAGGATGCGAGCATCTTCACGGTCTCGGACTTGAGCACCGTGTGGGCCGAGTTCGCGGTGGCGCCGAAAGACCTCGCGGCGGTGCGTGTCGGGCAACGAGTGAGCGTGTCCTCGAGTGCCTTCGACAGCCAGGTCGAGGGCAGCATCGCCTACGTTGGCGCACTGCTCGGCGAGCAAACCCGCACGGCACGAGCGCGTGCGACGCTGACCAACCCGAAGGGCGCGTGGCGCCCCGGTCTCTTCGTGACGGTTGCTGTTCTCGGCGAGGACCAGGACGTTCCGCTCGCCGTCGGCGCAGAGGCCGTCCAGACCATCGACGAACAGCCGATGCTCTTCCTCACTGCACCCGGCGGCTTCGTCGCCAAGCCGGTGAAGGTGGGCCGCTCGGACGGCCGCACGGTCGAGATCCTCGGCGGCATCAAGCCCGGCGACCAGTACGCCGCGACCAACACCTTCGTGCTGAAGTCGGAGCTCGGCAAAGCCGGCGCCGAGCACGGTCACTGAGCAGGAGCGAACCATGTTCGAACGCATCATTCGCTTCTGCATCGAGCAGCGCTGGCTCGTCATGCTCGCCGTGCTCGGCATGGCCGGTCTCGGCCTCTACAACTACACACGCCTTCCCATCGACGCGGTCGTCGACATCTCCAACGTCCAGGTCGTCATCAACACGGAGGCGCCGGGCTACTCGCCGCTCGAGGCCGAGCAGCGGGTCACGTATCCGATCGAGACCGTGATGGCCGGCTTGCCCGGGCTGGAGCAGACCCGCTCGCTGTCACGCTACGGCCTGTCGCAGGTGACCGTCATCTTCAAGGACGGGACCGACATCCACTTCGCGCGCCAACTCGTCAACCAGCGGCTGCAGGAAGCGCGCGACCGATTGCCGGCCGGCGTCACGACCAGCATGGGCCCGATCTCCACCGGCCTGGGGGAAATCTATCTCTGGACGGTCGAGGCAGCGGACGGCGCGAAGAAGCCGGACGGCACGGCCTACACGCCCACCGACCTGCGCGAGATCCAGGACTGGGTCATCAAGCCCCAGCTGCGCAACGTCAAGGGCGTCACGGAAATCAACTCGATCGGCGGCTTCGAGAAGCAGTACGTCGTCGCACCGAACCTGGAGCGCCTTGGCGCGTACGGATTGAGTCTGGCGGATGTCGTCAACGCGCTCGAGAAGAACAATTCGAACCAGGGCGCGGGCTACATCGAGCGACGCGGCGAGCAATACCTCGTGCGCGCACCGGGTCAGGTGAAGTCGATAGCGGACATCGGCGACATCATCGTCGGCACCGCCGCCGGGCAGCCGATCCGCATCCGCGATGTGGCCGACGTCGAGCTCGGCCGCGAGCTTCGCACCGGCGCGGCGACCGAGAACGGCCAGGAGGTCGTGCTGGGCACGGTGTTCATGCTGATGGGCGAGAACAGCCGCACGGTCTCGCGTGCCGTCGACAAGCAGATGGCGGCCATCAACAAGACGCTGCCGGAAGGCGTCAAGGCCATCACCGTCTACGACCGCACGGTGCTCGTGGACAAGGCCATCTCGACGGTGCAGAAGAACCTCGTCGAGGGCGCCGTGCTGGTCATCGCGGTGCTGTTCTTGTTCCTGGGCAATATCCGCGCGGCCCTCATCACCGCAATGGTCATTCCGTTGGCCATGCTGTTCACGTTCACCGGCATGGTGACTTACGGCATCAGCGCGAACCTGATGAGCCTGGGCGCGCTCGACTTCGGCATCATCGTCGACGGTGCCGTGGTCATCATCGAGGGCGCAGTGCTTCGCCTCGCTCATGCGCAAGCGCATCGCGGGCGAACGCTCACCCGCTCGGAGCGCTTCCACGAAGTCTTCGCGGCCGCGAAGGAGTCGCGCAGGCCGCTGCTGTTCGGGCAGCTCATCATCATGGTGGTCTACGTTCCCATCCTCGCGCTGACGGGTGTCGAGGGAAAGATGTTCCATCCGATGGCGTACACGGTGCTGCTCGCGCTGTTCGGCGCGATGGTGCTGTCGGTGACCTTTGTTCCCGCCGCGATTGCGCTCTTCATCGGCGACACGGTCGCGGAGAAAGAGAACCTGCCGATGACCTGGGCCAAGCGGCGCTACGAGCCGGCGCTCAAGGCAACGCTCGGCAACGTGCCCGTCGTGTTGACGTTCGCGCTGGTGGCCGTCTTGTTCTCGCTCGCGGTGGCCAGCCGCCTGGGCAGCGAGTTCGTGCCCCAGCTCGACGAAGGCGACTTCGCGATCCAGGCGCTGCGCATTCCGGGAACCAGCCTGACGCAATCGGTCGAGATGCAGAAGCAACTCGAATCCGCACTCAAGGCCCGGTTCCCGGAGATCGAGCGCATCTTCGCGCGCACCGGCACCGCGGAGATCGCGGCCGACCCGATGCCGCCCAACATCTCCGACGGCTACATCATGCTGAAGCCCGTCGACCGGTGGCCCGCGCCGCGCAAGACGCGCGACGAATTGCTCGCGGCCATCCGCATCGAAGCCGCCAGGGTGCCCGGCAACAACTACGAGTTCTCGCAGCCGATCCAGCTGCGCTTCAACGAACTCATCTCGGGCGTGCGTTCGGATGTCGCGGTGAAGCTTTTCGGCGACGACAACGAGGTGCTGAACAGCACGGCCGCACAGATTGCCGCAGCGCTGCAGACCGTGCCGGGCGCGACCGAGGTGAAGGTCGAGCAGACCACCGGTCTGCCGATGCTCTCGGTGAACATCGACCGTGCGAAGGCGACGCGCTACGGACTCAACATGAACGAGGTGCAGGACGCCGTGGCCACGGCCATCGGAGGCCGCGAAGCCGGAACCTTTTTCCAGGGCGACCGCCGCTTCGACATCCTCGTCCGGCTGCCCGAAGCGGTTCGGCAGGACGTCGAGGCCTTGCGCCGCCTGCCGATCGCCTTGCCCAAGGGCTCGGGGCCTGCGGCCTACGTTCCGCTCGGCGAGTTGGCTTCGCTCGACATCGCGCCGGGGCCGAACCAGGTCTCGCGCGAGGATGGCAAGCGGCGCGTCGTGGTCAGCGCCAACGTCACGGGCCGGGATCTGGGCTCCTTCGTCGCCGAAGCACAGACCGCGCTCGAACGCGTCAAGGTGCCGCCGGGCTACTGGACCGCATGGGGCGGGACCTTCGAGCAATTGGCGTCCGCCGCGAAGCGTTTGCAGATCGTCGTGCCGTTGGCGCTGCTGATGGTGTTCGTCCTGTTGTTCACGATGTTCGGCAACATCAAGGACGGCCTGCTGGTGTTCACCGGCATTCCGTTCGCGCTCACCGGCGGCGTGCTGGCGCTGTGGATGCGCGGCATTCCGCTGTCGATATCGGCGGCGGTGGGCTTCATCGCGCTGTGCGGCGTGGCCGTGCTCAATGGGCTGGTCATGCTCTCCTTCATTCGCCATCTTCGCGATCAAGGGAAGAGCCTGGACGAGGCAATCTGGCAAGGCGCGCTCACGCGCTTGCGGCCTGTGCTGATGACTGCGCTGGTGGCGTCGCTCGGCTTCGTGCCGATGGCCATCGCCACGGGCACCGGCGCCGAGGTGCAGCGGCCGCTCGCGACCGTCGTCATCGGCGGCATCCTGTCGTCCACCGCGCTGACGCTGCTGGTGCTGCCTGTGCTCTACCGGCTCGCGCACAGGCGAGACGACGATGAGTTGGCGAACGACGCGCCCGGCCTCACGCAGGCCGTGCACCTCGGGCACAGGGCATGATGGATGTCGATGACCATCCGACCCGCTCTGCCCGCCCTCGCCGCCGCGCTGCTCTTCGGCGCCAGCACGCCGCTGGCCAAGCTCCTCGGCGCCGACCTGCCGCCCCTGTTGCTCGCGGGCCTGCTCTACCTCGGCAGCGGCGCGGGGCTGGCTGTCTTGCTGGCGATGCGACGCCTTTGGGGGCACGGCGAAGCGGCCGGTGGTGCGAGCCTCAGGATTCCCGCGCGCGACATCCCCTGGCTGCTCGGCGCCATCGTGGCAGGCGGTGTGGTCGGCCCGGCCTTGCTGATGCTCGGGCTGACCACGACCGATGCGGCGCCGGCAGCGCTTTTGCTGAATGTCGAAGGCGTGCTGACCGCGCTGATGGCGTGGGTCGTCTTCAAGGAAAACGCCGACCGACAAGTCGTGATGGGGATGGTCGCCATCGTCGCAGGCGGGATGTTGCTGTCGTGGCAGCCTGGATCAACGGCGCTGGCACCCGGCTCGCTCTTCATCGTCGGCGCCTGCCTGTGCTGGGCGGTCGACAACAACCTGACGCGCAAGGTCTCGGCCAATGACGCGCTGTTGATCGCCTGCTTGAAAGGCTCGCTTGCCGGCGCCGTCAACACGGCACTCGGCCTGACGATGTCCGGCGCGCAGCTTCCACCGCTGGGCGCCTTGCTCGTGACACTGGTCGTGGGCTTTGCCGGCTATGGCCTGAGCCTGGCGCTGTTCGTGGTCGCGCTGCGCTCACTGGGCACCGCGCGCACCGGCGCGTATTTTTCGGTGGCCCCGCTGTTCGGCGTGCTGATGGCGTTGGCGATCTGGCCGGCTGCGCCAGCCGCGACGTTCTGGGCCGCGGCACTGCTCATGGCGATCGGCGTGTGGCTGCATCTCCGAGAGCGCCACGATCACGCGCATGCACACCAGCCGCAAGAACACACGCATCCGCATGTGCACGATGCGCACCACCAGCACGCGCACGATGTCGAGTGGGACGGCACCACGCCGCACACCCACGCGCACCAGCACGCCGCCATCGCGCACAGGCACGCGCACTACCCTGACATTCACCATCGGCATACGCACTGAGCGGATGGCGGGTGGTCGTTGCTTGCTCGACAGGGAGAGCCGAATGCGATGGATTCGTGCACAACCGACAACGCGGATGGCCAGCCCGGAGGGACTCGAACCCCCGACATCCGACTTAGAAGGTCGGTGCTCTATCCAGTTGAGCTACGGGCTGTGGGGGCCGGGTGGGCCGAGGTGAAGAATGGTCGGGGCGGCGGGATTCGAACTCGCGACCTACTGGTCCCAAACCAGTTGCGCTACCAGGCTGCGCTACGCCCCGAACAAGCGGGCATTGTAGCCAGTGAAAAGCTCAGACCGGCTTGGGTGCCGGCAACATCAGTTGGCGCGACACCGCGACGCACTGCTGGATGTGCTGTTCGCAAACATATTTCAGCGACGAGAACGTCAGCACCGCGGACACGGCCTGCCCGGCGATGGGCACGTACTTGGCGGCTTGCTGCGTGGTGAGCCGCACGCCGACGAGCTTGAGCAGCTTGACGACCAGCTCGCGCGTGACGAGCCGGCCGACCAGCAACCCACCGCCGGCGGAGATGGCCTTGTAGACCACCAGTTGCCGATCCGGCGCGAGCCGCTCGACCTGCTCGGGTGTGAGCCCGAAGGTGCGGTTGATCTCGGGGATCAGCTTGAGCAGCACGGCCACGTCGGTGATCCAGTCGACGCCGGGAATCGGCACCACGGCCACGCCCGCCGCGACGAGCGCGCGGCGGTTCACCAGGCGGCGGCACTGGCGCACCGCAGCGTCGACCTCTTCAGGAGAGTCGGGCACCACGACCCAGTCCGCCGCCTTGTTCATGCCGTCTGCTCGCTCATCAACTCGTCATCAGCTCGGCGACGAGCCTTTGAGCTTGCCCACGATGAACAGCAGCACGATCGCGCCGACCACCGACGCGATGAACCCCGCCGGCGCACCAGGCGCATACCAGCCCATCGCCTGCCCGATGAATCCCGCGACGAACGCGCCGGCGATGCCCAGCACCGCCGTGAGGATGATGCCCAGGCTCTGCGTGCCCGGCAGGATGGCGCGCGCCACCAGACCCACGATAAAACCGATCACCGCCATCCAGACGTAGCTCATGTTCCGCTCCTCAGTGGTTGTAGATGCCACCCCAATGTAGCGCATCGGCTCAAGTCGTGATCTGCGCCCACACCTTGTCGAGCCGCTTGACGCTGACCGGCTGCGGCGTGCGAAGTTCCTGCGCGAACAGGCTGACCCGCAGTTCCTCGAGCAGCCAGCGGAACTCGTCGAGCCGCGCATCGGGCACGCCCTTGCGTTCGGCGAGGTGGCGCAGGTAGCGCTGTTCGATCGGGCGCAGCTCGGCCAGGCGCTGCGCGTCACGCGCTGGATCGGCGCGCAGCTTGTCCAGCCGCATCACGATGGCCTTGAGGTAGCGCGGCAGGTGCGCGAGTTGCGCCCACGGCGTGACCGCAATGAAGCGCTTGGGCACGAGGCGCGCGAGCTGCTGCGCGATGTCGTCTGCCACCTCCTTCGGTGCGCGCGCGTCCTTCAGCTTGCGCAGCGCGGCCGCATGGTCGATCAGCACCGTGGCCGCGGTGCGCGCCACCTCGCTCGCGATCAGCGTGAGCCGGCCGCGGCCTTCGTCGACGCGCTTCGCGAAGCTTGCCGCATCGGTGGGCAGCGGATCGTTCAGGAAGGCGCGGTCCAGCGCCACTTCGACGATCTGGTCGCGCAACTCCTCGGCGCTGCCCAGCGGCATGTAGGCCACCGCCATGCGCTGCAGATCGGGGATGTTCTTCTCAAGGTATTTCAGCGCATCGCGGATCTGCAGCGCGACCAGCCGGCGCAAACCCGCGCGGTGCTTGCGCGCGGCCACGTCGGGCTCGTCAAAGACCTCGATCTCGACGTGCGCGGTCTTGTCGATCAGCGCGGGGAAGCCGACGAGCGTCTGCCCGCCCTGGCGGACTTCGAGCAGCTCGGGCAGTTCGCCGAAGGTCCATGCGGTGTGTTTCGCAGCAGGTGCGGCCGGTGCCGCTTCTCGAGCGGCGGGCGCGCGCCCTGCACGATCCGCACGATCTCCGCCCTGCACCGCTGCCGCCGCGGGCGCGGGCGCGACCGGCGCGGCCGCCACCTTCAAGGTCGCCAGCGCCTGGAACGCCGACCGCGCCTGCCCGCCCAGCTCCGCCTTCAGCGCCGCCAGGTTGCGCCCCATGCCGAGCTGGCGGCCGTGCTCGTCGACGACGCGGAAGTTCATCATCAGGTGCGCCGGCACCTGTTCGAGCTTGAAGTCGTTGCGCTTGATGTCGAGTTGCGTCTTGTCGCGCACATGCTTGAGCAGCGCATCGATCAGCCCGCCGCCGCCGAACGGCACCGCGGCGATGAAGGCCTCGGCGTAATCGGGCAGCGGCACCAGGCGCGAGCGCGGGCGCTGGTGCAGGCTCTTCACGAGCGCGAGCACCTTGTCCTTCAGCATGCCGGGCACCAGCCATTCGCAGCGTTCGTCGTGCACCTGGTTCAGCGCGAAGATGGGCACGGTCACGGTCACGCCGTCCTTCGCGTCGCCGGGTTCGTGCAGGTAGCTCGCGCTGCAGTCGACGCCGCCGAGCCGCAAGGTCTTCGGAAAGGCCGCGCTCGTGATGCCGGCGGCCTCGTGGCGCATCAGCTCTTCACGCGTGAGCAGCAGCAGGCGCGGCTGTCGCTTCACCTCGTCGCGGTACCAGCGCTCCAGGCTCGCGCCGCTGCACACGTCGGCGGGCAGTTGCGCGTCGTAGAACGCGTGGATCAGTTCATCGTCGACCAGCACGTCCTGCCGGCGCGACTTGTGTTCGAGCTCCTCGACCTGCGCGATCAGCTTGCGGTTGGCGCCTATGAACGGCAGCTTCGTTTCCCACTCACCGGCCACCAGCGCTTCGCGGATGAATATCTCGCGCGCCGCGACCGCGTCCACGTTGCCGAAGTTCACGCGCTTGTTGCTGTAGATCACGATGCCGTAGAGCGTCGCGCGTTCGAGCGCGATCACCTCGGCCGCCTTCTTCTCCCAGTGCGGCTCCAGCAGTTGCGTCTTGATCACGTGGCCGGCGATGCGCGGCAGCCATTGCGGCTCGATCGCCGCGATGCTGCGGCCGAAGAGGCGCGTCGTCTCGACCAGTTCGGCCGCGACGATCCAGCGCCCCGGCTTCTTCGACAGGTTCGCGCCCGGGTGCTTGTAGAAGCGGATGCCGCGCGCGCCCAGGTACCACTCGTCCTCGTCGCTCTTCAGGCCGATGTTGCCGAGCAGGCCGGCCAGCATCGCGAGGTGGATCTGCTCGTAGGTGGCCGGCGCGCCGTTGAGCCGCCACTTGTGTTCGGCCACCACGGTGTGCAGCTGCGAATGAATGTCGCGCCATTCGCGCACGCGCCGCGGAGAGATGAAGTTGTCGCGCAGCAACTGCTCCTGCTTGCGCTGCGAAACCTTGTGTTCACCGGAGCCGCCCCTCGCGTCTTCCAGCCATTTCCACAGCTTCAGGTCGCCGATGAACTCGCTCTTCTCGTCGTCGAACTTCTTGTGCGCCGCGTCGGCTGCCTGCTGCTGTTCGAGCGGGCGGTCGCGCACGTCCTGCACGCTGAACGCGCTGGCGATGATCAGCACTTCGGTGAGCGCGTCGCGCGTGCGCGCCTCGAGAATCATGCGGCCGACGCGCGGGTCCAGCGGCAGGCGCGCGAGCTCGGCGCCGGTGGGCGTGAGCTCGTTGAACTCGTCGACGGCGCCGAGCTCGGCGAGCAGCTGGTAGCCGTCGGCGATGGCGCGCTTGGGCGGCGGCTCCAGGAACGGGAAGTCTTCCACCGTGCCCAGGCTCAGCGACTTCATGCGCAGGATCACGCCCGCCAGCGACGAGCGAAGAATCTCCGGGTCGCTGAACGGCGGCCGGCCGGCGAAATCCTTCTCGTCGTACAGACGAATGCAGATGCCGTTGCTGACGCGCCCGCAGCGCCCTGCCCGCTGGTTGGCCGCGGCCTGGCTGATCGGCTCGACCAGCAGCTGCTC
>Ga0307510_10002262_pt1 | contig 21730 bp, 19 predicted proteins | sample 12_EM_MG_FD_207224 | JGI IMG/M metagenome (GOLD analysis project Ga0307510, IMG submission 207224) | Populus trichocarpa ectomycorrhiza microbial communities from riparian zone in the Pacific Northwest, United States - 12_EM | ecosystem: Host-associated > Plants > Roots > Unclassified | place...
CAGTGGCACTTTCAGCCACGTGTTTGAGCTTCCCTGCCGTCACTAGAGACAACTTGAGGAGATGTAGGACCTCATACGCAGCAGATCTCATCAGGTTTGGGCTGTGTCGTGGGTGTAGCGATGTAGTGTCAAGCTTTATTTTGCAGTTGCTGACGGGACAACAAAATGATGGTGAGGGACGAGCCAGTCACGCCGTTCGCGTAGCCGTAGCTGTCTCACGTGAGGGCGACCCAGGCTAACCGGCGCTGTGTGTATGAATTAGCCAATGAGAGTCCTTACGGGCCATGCCGAATATGATTATGTCAGCCCTGAACTTTAGTTTTGCACAACCACAGACTGTGGTTGCGCAAATCTAAGATTCATGGTTGACATAATCACACTCGGCATAACCCGAAATAGCTCTGATTGGCTACACACAGATTGCAGATCGGCTACACACAGCTACAGGGATTTGTACGCTACACCACTAGGATTAGGCGTAACCAGTCCCGTCGGCTGGTCAGGAGCCTGAGGGCGACCTGGCTCTATCGGGCGTTCATCGGCATTTTCATGGCCGGGCACCTGTCATCCGCATCCGGGCATTACATCCGAGCCCTTCCTCTACCCGAGAAGCCCTCGCCTCACCCTTTTCGCCAAGAGATATAGCCACCTCACCTCTGCATTCGCTCTCAGAGCGTTCTCAAGCTCAAACATCGTCAGGTCATGGTGACATCCTCACCCCAAACTTCTGTCTCATGTGCATCTCCCTCGTCTTTGACTCTTTGAAAAGAACATTTTTCAGTCTCGGGTCGTTCATGGATGGGTTTCCAGGCCAATACAGACAGACAGTATTTTGTATCCTCGCTTTTGACTTAAAGTTCTGTGGGCGCGCTCCGGTGAGATGGTCATTTGAATCCGGGTGCACGCGGTGTGAAAGGGTGGTATCATATCTGTTCTACGTATGACCACCCTGTCTCGGATTTTCCTCATATGTCTATGGCACACGGAGACGTATCGGGACCCTTCGTGGATGGCATGCATCCTTCTTGTGTATACGTATACTTGTGTCTCGTGGGGTTATCTTCCTTGTGTACGTCAAACCTATGAGGTTTTCTACAGTTCTACACGTGTTGGTAATTGAACTACATTACTCTTCATTTCGATAATTGCACAACTCTCGATTTTTTCAATCTTCCGAATATGGTTGGCCCCATACACCCCTATCATATTCGCGAAAGTTTTAGGAGGTTGTCCTAACGATAACACCGGATGCCAGGTGCATAGAAGGAAGAGCGAGGCTATGAGACAGGAAATTGACAGGCGCTCCGCCGAGGCTGTGACGGGGAGGTGGAGAAATATGATGGCAAAATCCTAAGTCACAAAGGAAACTGTAGAGTGGAGAGCGACAGATACAAGACGAAATTAAATCAAGAAAACGTACGAAAAGAGCTTGATGATTAATTCTATGTATGAATGAAGACAGCTTTGCGCCAGTGTGCGTGTGGGGAGCCTCGGAAGTGCCAGTGGTCACTGCGGACGAGGAGGTATTTCCTAATTGGTACCTACCGGGCCGTGAGACTCCCGTGAGTCACTACCCATTATACCCCATATGTGTTAGTGTACTATGGTCGATTTCCATCATTCCGCCGTCGATTGGACTCATTGGAGTGCTCAAATTAGCAATTTGTTTATATTAAGATCACCCTTGCCCTTTTTTACATGGGCACCCACATACACAAAAGAAGTTCGAAAATTTTAAACAAGCTTCTTTCCCCAACATTCCTTCCCAGATTTCAATTGGCCAGGGACCTCAATACTTAGGTGCCTACTCATGTGCCATAAACGTACGCCTTGGGCTGTAATATAATAGCCTTAACAATTTGAGAGGGAGATTCTACTACTCCAAACGATGACTTCCTTCCCGTACCATTCCCATCCGCGAAACCTTCACCTTTCAACGCCCTCCCCTACTGAAAGTCTTACTCTTTATGGAGAGGGTATCTGGAGACAAGCAAGCCACTCGAACCTCGATCAGGCCCCTGGTATCCCAACACCACCCAATGCCTCGCCCCTGTCGGGGTCGAGTTCTGTGGGACTACTACCCCTACATGCATCGTTACCCTCACCCGACCATGATCTCAGAGCATCTTCGCGCAGCCAATTATTACTCCCCGGATCACCGACAACTATGAGGAGTACTGCACCCACAGTTTCCCGGCCCGTTCAATCCAGGGTTCCGGAGCACGAATGGCCCCCTGCCAAGAAAACCCACCGCCACCAAGCACAACCAAAAGACACAGGGCCAGCTTCGGATGGAGCAAGTGTCGGGCTTCGTGGAAGACTCTTGAAGGTCTTCCGTGCCCCATTCCGTGCGCTGTTCTGTATCCCAATACGACCTGCAGCCAAGCGTCCGGGACACACTGCAAGTGTAAGGCCGGAAGCCTTCCGTTCCGCATCCTTCCTGTGGCATGTAGACTCAACCGTCATCCAGAACAGACGTCAAAGTAGAAACGAAGGCAAGAATGATGGGGACGTGCAGCCGCAGCAGACAGAGTGGGACCCGGCGGATGGTGAAAAGGCAATTCCAACCACCACACCGAACCATCGTTGGACTCCGAAGCCCTGCTTAGAGATCTCCTTGCCGAGAGGTCGTCTTCCGGTCACCACCAGCGATGCGCCAGGCAAGGAAGGGGTACACACAGGGACGGTGATTGGGACCACAGAACAACAACCCTCCAGGTATCTGGGATCGTACATGCCTACTGCCCAGCCAATTTATTTGGATCCCAATTCGGCGCTTTCGTGGAGTGATACCAGCGCTGGGCCCCATAAAACCCCGTACGGGGAGGTGAGTAGACATTATCGAACTATATGCTCCAACCCATCACATCCCTGATGCCTAACGGCACCACGACAGCCGCGTGAACGAGAACTCGACCATGGCCATCGTGATCTGGATGTAGATCACAGTGTCAGTTTGGGTCATAGCACGGTCGACTTTGAGCCTCCGCAGAACGTTCCCGGGAGTGACAGTGAAGATGGTAATGGCCCACCCTCATGGAAAACAGTAAGTCATGACTGCTGTTGGTGGTATCCCATTCCTGAATAGATGTACATCAGATGTCAAAACATTCGTTTTCAACCACAAGCACATCAAGTACAGGTAGTAATTTAGATGATGGTCAAAACGATGACCATCGGGGTCACCATAGTGAGTGGTAAGGCGAACAGAGGCGCGTTGTGAGGAGTGGCGATGAGTAGTTTTGGTGAGACGGCGAAGCGCAGAATGGTCGGCGATGACGAGGCATAGGGCGGCCGGCTGAGGCAAACAAGAACGTCGAAAGAAATCACGAAGAAGCACGAGACCAGAAATGCGATTGACGGGGCGTCAGGCTCGGGTCGTCGCCAATCGGTCACGCAAGAGCAAAAGCATGCAAAACAAAGGAAGAGGGAGAAAGTGGGTCGCAGATGCCTGCCTTTGGCGAGGCAAGGCTAGAGGGCTTTGTACGAGAATTGGGCGATAAAGACAAGTATCCTACGAGTTAGACGGGTAGAGAAGGAAAGAGAGCAGTTGCGAATGAGATACTTGCTGGTGACGTGAACGATGGGCAGCAGTGTCTGAAATGTAGAAATTTTACTGAATCATTGTGGGGTATGCGACAGCGAGCGCATGAAAGGCTCGGGCATGTGAAGTGCGGTGACGCCCTATGGTAAAATACTAAGGTAGAACAGGAAGGTGTAGGGTGGAGATTAGTTAATCTAAGGCGAAGCGAGATAGAAAACGTACGAAAAATACAGTAAAATTCGTTCTTAACGATGACTTGGTCCAGACCGAAGCTAGACTGGGGAGGAGCCACAAGCAACGTGTGCTACGCGGGGCAGCGGCTTTTCGAGGCGGTGCGTGCTTGTAACGTAGGGTGACGAGGGGTGGGCGATCCGCGAGTCTTCGGCCGTGAGAATCGGGGTGTGACGAGAGGGGCAGCTTGACTGTTAGAGGAAATGTGTTGATCATCTAGCAACAGGGGTGGAAGATGGAGGGTTGGAGACGAGGAGACGATGGTACAAGATGGTAAGACGAAGGAGGCGAGATCTGGTGAGTGATGAGTAATACGAGGTCGACCACCTCGGACGCGGAGCGTCACGTGGTCAGCGCCACAGATAAGATGTCACGTGGTCGGCACAAACAATATCGGCCCGGCCCGATCCTCACATCGCGCATGTGCCGATGTGCCGATCATGTCGCGTACTTCACTCACCACGGCAGCACCGTCCTACACACTTCACCTCCAACCTTTCACCGCCCACCCTCGATGCTACATGATCGATCATTTCCCATTCGCAGCCAAATTACCCTGATCTCCACACCCCAACCCTTACGGCTGAAGACCTGCAGATCGCCCAACCATCCTTTGCTGGCGTCCAAGCGCGAAACGCCCTCTACTCAACGTAGCACCCGCCGCTCACGGCCCCTCACGTAGATCAACTTTCTACGTTACAATCGAATACGGCTATGCCATTATAAACTGGAGGAGTACTATTGTACGTGTCTGACGGTTGGTTACCATCCGTACTCCACACAAGCGAAAGCTATACAGAAGGCGACACCGCTTCCCGGATCCCCGACTTCTCCCTCCTCGTAGGACCCGGTCCCTCCCCAAACTTCCCATGGCGCTGTAAACACGGAGAACTCGAACCTCAATCCCTGCTAGTGGCGGTCATGTCGATCGATCCTGAGGCTATGCACATAGGGGTCAGAAACTGCGAACGATGATGTCGTGTGGCGAACGTCCTCTCACCCATCTAATTCGAGGAGGTTAGATTTATTTCTGCCGCTCGACGCGAGATACAACGGAGGCGACTTGTCATTGTCCTGGGAATGCACATCCGCGCCGTGCTTGACGAGCACCTAAACAGATTCCACATGTCCGTCCAGATGCAACGGAGTGTACTTGTCATTGTCCTGGGAATTCACATCCGCACCATGCTCGATGAGCACCTGAGCGATTTCATCACCGTCCATCGACGCAAGACTCAACGGTGTCGCTTTGTAGTTGTCCTGGATTCCGTCCCCGGTGCTGTACGGACTCCGGAGGGAACTGGTTTCCGACCACGCGCGCTTTCGGGCCGGTGGGGCCAAGCGCCGGAGCGTGTGCGCGCCACAACTCGGTCTGTGGTGGTGGCGAGGAGATCGGAGTGTTCGGAGGGTATAGTAAGTCCTGGATGATCACGTACCATGCGTATCGTGGTGTTCTTTGAACTCAGTGGGGGGAAGCGAACGTGTTTTTTTACCAGAGGGCGAGACTGGGAGGCGCCCACGCGCGCTCGGGAGCGCTTCGCGGCGTTCTCGCTCTGCCCAAGCGCGCGCTTCAGCCCTTTCGTGCTTGCGACGTTCGCGAGCTGCGTGACGATCCCGACTCTGCAGGTGCGTGGCCCTTGATAATCGTGACTGGGTAGACGATGCTCGGACATGGATTTAGTTTTCCACCAGGGACGTCGTAGTCCATGCTCTGTTGGGCAATGGTCAGCCTGAGATCGACTGCACGGGGGAACCATACAGTATGCGTAGGTACATACACATCGATGACCTAATGCTTAATACTTAATACACTCCTCCGGTTTGTCGTGCAGAAGTCGGCCAGGATATCACTTGATGGGGGTAACTGCCTTGTTCTTGGAGGCGGGGATCCAGTGGATGACTTGGGGGAGGGCCCGGAGGGGCAAGAATCGGATGAGGAGAATCCACCACCGCATTGTATGCGGCAGTTGGACGGTGTTATGATACCCGGTGCACGCAGGATGCCGCGTGTATTCTGGGCTGCACAGAAACTAGGCTGTTCTGGCATGACCAGTGACACTCTCAGCCTCGTGTTCGAGCTTCCCTGCCATCGCTCGAGACGGTGCTCACACACGGCAAATCTCATCGGATTTGGGCCGTCCCGTGGGTGTAGCTTCAAGCTTTATTTTGCAACTGCTGACACAAAAACAAGATGATGGTGGATGATACGAGGCTGAGGCTTACGAGCTGGCATTCCGTGTCAGCGGCCAGAGTTCGTAGCCGTAGCCAGGCGACTTGGTTCTCTCGGGTCGCTCATCGGCATTTTCTTGCCGTGGGTCCCCTGCGCCCACATGTCATCCGGGCTTGCCTAGATCTAGATGAGTCCTTGCTCTACCCGAGAAGTTCGTCTTTTTCGTTAAGAGATTTACCCACCTCACCTCCACATTCACTCTCAGAGCATTCTCAGGCTCAAGCATTGTCAAATCACGGTGACGTCCTCATCCCAACCTTCTCGTCTTTGACTCCTTGAAAAGAACTTTTTTCAGTTTCGGGTCGTTAACGCATGGATTTCCAGGCCATATAGACGTAGTTTTGTTTCCTTATCCTCGACTTGAAGTTCCGTGAGTGCTCTCCGGTGGGATGGGTGTTTGTATCTAGGTTCACGCAGTGTGGAAGGGTGGTATCATATTTGCTCTATGACTACCCCGCCTTTACGCTACTGGATTTCACTCACACATTTATGACACACAGAGACGTGCTGGGACCCGTCGTGTATGCATCCTCCTTGTGTACATGTGTGTCATGGGATTAATTCATATGCTCATGACGTTTTCTACAGTTCTATCGCGTATCGGTGATTGAACTACATTACTCTTCGTTTCGCGAGCAATACCTGGTACAACCCTCGATGTTTCAATCTCCCGAATATGGTCCATACCTCCGCGGCCCCTATCGCATTCGCGCTGGAAGTTGAAACTGTTTAGGAAGTTGTCCCAACAATTGCACCGGATCCACCGGATGCCGGATGCACAGGGAGAGAAGGAAACGAAGCATGAGGCTATGAGACTACAGTAGACTGTGGCGTTGACAGTTGACAGGCGCTCCGCTGGGCTGTGACCCCTACAACTCCCCTACAGTCCGATAAATCTACACGGGCCTTGCGGACCGAGGAATAGTGGCACGTGGGAACTCACGTGACTCTCACATGAAGACGAACTGTGCCTGAATAACTGCCTGAATTGTACCCTCCACACCAACAGGTTGGACGAAGCGTGGTCTACACGATGCGATCCGCAATGTAAGGGTTCCATTCATAGCGGAGAGTTATCCCTTATTTGGAATGGGGGATGTTCACGGGTCAACGATTATCGGCTGTGCACGGCTCGCACACAGACTCAGAGCTGGTTGTACAAGAATAACAGCCTTAACCGCAACTTGAGAGGAAAATGATGGCCTCCTCCCAGAACTACCCCCACCTGCTCATTGCAACGCCCTCCTCTTCTGAAGGTGCTACTCTTCGCGGAGAGGGTGCCTGGAGACGAGCAAGTCCCTCAAACCTCGACCAGGAAATGTTTGGGCAGGCCCCTGATACCCCAATACCACCCAATGTCTCGCCCCTGTACTCGGAGTCGAGTTCTGCGAGAACACTACCCACACATGCATCATTACTTTCACCATACGATAATCTCAGAGCATCCTCGCGCAGCCAATTATCACTCCCTGGGTCACCGACAACTATGACCAGTGCTGCACCTACAATATCCCATCCCGTTCAATCCGGGTGTCCTTCTGGGACTCAGCACGAATATCCCCCTGCCAATACAGCCCATCATAACGAAGCACAGTCAGAAGACATAGGACCGGCTTCAGATGGAAGAAGTCTCGGACTTTGGGGAAGACTCTGGAAGTTCTTTCGTGTCCCATTCCGTGCGCTGCTTTGTATCCGACCTGAACGTCCAGCGCACACTCCAAGTGTAAGTCTGGAAAACCTTCCATTCCGCATCCCTCCTGTGGTGTTAGATCTAACCGCCATCCAGCAAAGACTACCGCCACAGAAGACATTGGCAGATGGCGAGAAGCCAATTTCAACGAGAACACAGAACGACAGTGACACTCAGACACCCTCGTCGCCCGGCTTTCTCGATGCCTTCGAGGGCCCCTCGCCCCAAAGAGATCGTCACAATGCTCCGGTCACCCCCAGCGATGGTTCAGACAAGGAAGGGGCACGCATAGAGGCGATCATTGGGACCCCAGGACAACAACCCTCCGCGGATCTGGACCCGCCCATGCCTGCCACCTCTCCCAATTCGGCGCCCAAGTGCAGGATCGAGCCTCCTTCGTTTACTGAAACCCTGTACACGGAGGTGAGTGGACATTATCCAACTACATGCTCCAACCCGCCACATCTCTGATGCCTAACGGCACCACAACAGCCGGGTGAACCCGAACCCGAACATGGCCACCCGGGTGTAGATCACGGTGTCAGTGCCAGTGCGGGCCATCGTACAGGCGACTATAAATCTCGGCGGAACGTCTCCGAGAGTGATGGTGGGGACTATAACGGCCCGGCCCCACAGAAAACAGTCAGTCATTACCTGCTATTGGTCATACCCCTGCCTGAATAGATGTACATCAGATGTCAAAACATTCGTTTTAAACCATGAGCACATCAAGCATAGGTAGTAATTCAGATGATGGCCAAAACGGTAGTCATCTGGGTGTTACAGTGATTATGGAGAGGACACCCGAGTGATACCCGCAGTCAGATGCACGATTTGAGAATGCGTCCGAACGTTTCCCTTGTCTCATGTTAAACGTTAAACCACAGACAATATTTCATGTGCTCGGCACAAATAGCATTTATATATCATGAAATATGGCTATGTCATTATGAACAGGAGCACTATTGCACATGTCTAAAGATTGGTTATTATTCGAGTTCTGACTGGGCGACGTTCGAACCGACTTACGGAAAAAGAGCATTGGCCGACCCTGAACTTGTCCTGCTCTGGCAGTTAGTTACATGGCGCATGGCGCAGGGGGGCAGCCAAAATACTACTAATATGTACCATACGTGCAATCACCCGCGAGGGTAGAAAAGGGACAGACAGAGGGGGAGAGATACGGATACCTCCTCTCTGTCAATCGACGTACTTCGTGTGTTCCTCGATCTTCCACCAAGAGATGCAGGAGACGAGAGGGCGCGGCATGGCCGCCTCCGTGGGATTTTTACCCCTGCACAGCGTCGATGGGCATGTTGACGACTGCGCGCGCTCACATGCGCTCACAGCTCGAGGCGTTGCGGTCATAGTTGTCATCTGAGATCTCTCGTTGTGTGGGATTTGTTATGCATCACAGGCACTCCTCTCCCGGGGCCGGGGACGGTCAGGGAGAGAGAACGGTGATGGCGTATTTCGTGTCCTGGCTCGAGACAGACGGTGTCGATAGACGAAACAATGGTGGGTGCTCATGAAAATCCGGTCACTTCGTCGAACGTTAAACTCCACGTGCGGCACGTTCCTCGAATAACTCTGCGACCTTTCGATGTCCACGTGCTAGTGATAGTTGGTATGGAGTGTGGCCGTCGTCATTTACCACCCTCGTATCCGCGCCACAATCCAGTAACTGTTTCACGACCTCGAGGTGCCCATTAGCTGCTGAGAGATGTAGTGGGGTCCAGAGGTCCTGCTTTCTCGCATTGACGTTTGCACGATGGTCGATGAGCATGCGCAAGGCTTGTAGACGTCCGCATCGTGATGCTACGTGCAAAGGGGTCCAGCCAGTCGTATTACGTGAATCGACCAGCGCGCCCTGCCTGAGCAACAGCTTCATGTCTTGAAGGTTACCCTCCTCCGAGGCACTGTGCAACGAAGCCCGCCCCTTCCCCTTCTCATCTTTTCCGATGCTGCGTTGAGCTGTGACAAATGTGCCTGATCGTAGTTTCCCTTGGAGATTGATGTCTGCCCCATACCCGGCTAGGAATCGTGCAACCTCGGCCTTGTCATTCTCCAATGCCAACTCTGCTGGCGTTTTATTGGCATTGTTGGGCATGCTGAAATCCGCGCCCTGCTTAAGCAACAGCTTCACAACATCGAGGTGGCCGTTGACTGATGCCAGGTGTAATGGGCTCCCGAGGTCGTCGTTCTTGACGTTCGGATTACCGCCGCCGTCTAACAACAACCGCGTCATGTCAAGACGTCCGTATTGTGACGCAAAATGCAGAGCAGTCGATCCCTTGTTGTCTCGTGCATTCAGGTCAGCGCCACGCTCGATGAGGAAGCGCGACACTTCGAGATTTCCCTTGCCCGCCGCCAATGCTAATGGTGTTTTTTGGGTTCCGTTACGAATATCGACGGCAGCGCCAGAGTCGATGAGAAGTTGGACGATTTCGAGGGCCCCGACTTTTGATGTGATGTGCAACGGATTCCAACCCTTGTTGTCTTTAGTGTGGATATTTGCCCCTTTCTCGATTAGGATGCGTACAACGTCGAGGTTCCCGTCTCTACTACTAGACGCCAGGTCCAGTGCAGTCTCTCCGTTTTTGTTCCGAATGTCGACATCGACGCCATGCTCTAGCAGGAACTTCACGACGTTGAGATGCCCATTTCTTGATGCCGCGTGGAATGGAGTCCAGCCCTTCTCATCGCAAGAACCCACCATCGCGCCATACCCGATTAAGGACCTTGCAATGTCGAGGTGCCCTGCCCCCGAGGCCAGGTCTAAGGGAGTTTCCCCTTTGTTGTTCCGGCAGTCGACGGTTGTCCCATGCTGGAAGAGCAAAATTACGACGTCGAGGTGGCCATTGGATGATGCGAGATGTAGTGGAGTCCAACCATCTGCTTGGTGTGCATCTACATGAGCACCGCGATTGAGTAACACGTGTGCGACGGCGAGGTGTCCATATCGTGATGCGAGGTGCAGCGGAGTCCGATCATCTGCTTTTCGTGCGTTAACATCAGCGCCGCGGTCTAGCAACAGTCGTACGATGGCTGGATGTCCATATCGAGAGGCGGAGTGTAATGGGGTCCAGCCTTCCTTGTCCCGGAGGTTTAGGTCCGCACCACGGTCCTGTAGAACTTCAAGCTTCTCATTACCACTGGCCGGGGACAATGACGTTATTTGAGTCTGATTCTGCGCATCAAGTCTTGCTCCAGATTCAAGTAATAGTCCCACCATCTCACGATGGCCATTTTGTGATGCCGTGTGTAATGGTGTCCAGCCTTGTTTGTCGGAGACATCGACGTTTGCACCAGAATCGAGGAGTATACGCGCAATTTTGAGCAATGATTGCGCGATGTCTGGGTGTCCGCCTCGTGATACTCTGTGAAGCGGAGTCAGACCTTCTTCATCGCAACCGTTAGGATCTGCACCATGTAGAAGGAGTAGCGATACGACCTCGAAATGTCCCTTGATTGAGGCGGCATGTAATGGGGTCATGTAAGAACCACCGCTGCTATTCACTTCTTGTGGTTGGGCAGAGAGGAGGCACTCTGTGAGACTGTAGAAACCGCACATTGTGGCGTAATACAGGGGCCCAGCCTTGGGTTGCGTTGGGTACATCTCGGACATAGGTTCCCTCCAATGACGGTCTATGTCGTACAGCCAAACCCATGCTGCAAAATGTGGCTTTTCCGGATCAAACAGACTCTTCACCATTTCCTGAATTTGCGGCGATGTGTTCCCAAGCCGCACATGATCGAACCAGTGTCGGGCAGCGTATAGGGCGAGAGGAAAGCGACCGATGTTCTTCTTGTCTATATCGCTATCGAGCTGGAGGAGCACACAAAGGCATGCGTGTCCAAGGATCGTATGTGCAGATTCGGGGATAATGTGATAGTACGAAAGACTTTGTTCCATGTTCGAAAGGTGGGCCGATGTCAAGAACTCCTTGGCAGAGGAGTGGGAAAATTGAACAATTCGGGAGCCTGCGACATTGTCGACGGATATAAGGCTGGAACATGCAGACAACACGGCCTCTTCCGCATCTGGTAGCCGCCAATTTGGGTGAAATGTGGTGGGAGTATCTGTGCTAAAGCTAACAGCAAAAACTTCGGCAAGTTCTTCGGCGTGGAGAGGGCGAAAGGCCACTGCAAGGCATCGGAAGAGACGCTGGGCGTATTCTCATTTTTCTTCGTCTATCCCCAGCAGTGCGCGGCAATACACTTCATCCAAACTCTTCGGCAAGTCTTTCAAAATACTCCGAATATTCGCGGGAAAACTGCGGCGCAGCCTGTCAATTTGGCAAACAACCCATTGAAACCTACAGTAGGAGCGCATCAGCATCGGTTGCGAAGCAGCAGACCATGGACGAGAAAGCTTACATGCCGTTTGCGTCCTCTGACAACGTGTCAATGATCAGCTGCGTTTCTTCATCGTTCCACCCCTTCGTCCCTGAATATGAACGGACAGCTGACTCGATGTACTTAGCTACATCATTCTTTTGCCCAACCTCATCATGGAGGGAGATTTCGAGAGGTTTCAAAGGCCGGAGAAGCCTTTTGACGTCAATCTCTGGACGACTGGCCACGCATAGATGCACGTTCGGGAGTTGTAGGTCAACCACTCCTTTTATAAGGTCTAGGATCTCTTCGCGGGCAGATGGCCTCCCCGAGATATTACTAGCAGGACATTCATCGAGAGCGTCAATGATGATATATATCCGGCCTTGTCCTGGCAATTTCAGCATATGTGCCAAGCACCCAGAGGCTGCGCTACTGCTGGGTTTTCGCGTCCCGCTGGCATTTTCCGAATATAACTTGGAGAGGATGTCACGATAAGAATCTGACCCGGTGGATAGTTGGTAAAGGAGAGAGGATAGGAGGCCATATAGGTCTTGCTTCTGGGATCCCCGAGAGTCAAAATAATAGTAGGCCAGTATGGCCAATCCAGCTGCACGCATTTGATCAATGTCTTGAATGATTGTGGAACTAACCCGCGATATTAAAAATCTCGAACATCAGTAATGTTGATGACACATACAGAAGCATGCTTTTCCCCGAACCAGCTATGACACCAGGACTATCAATGAAAATGGCGTTCCAGCATTTGGGGGAACATACGTTTGCCATGAATCCACAGGAGTGACCCTTTCGCCTTCCACTGTTTGAATAGGTTGCTTTCCAAGAACCATGTTGTAGTTCCGTTTTGGTGAGCCTTCCAAATGGTGTCGTGGTTCATTGACTGGTCGGGAGGAGAGAGCCACTGTAGCACATCTCTCTGCAACCAGTGACCTGTAAGGAAACATCCAGCCTCGAATCGAGACCGAAAAGGGGGACGACAAACGTTTCAGCATATTGATGTCGCTTTCAATCCGTCGAATTCTGTGCTTCGACTCCAGGCCATCTAACAGAACCCGCGCTCAGCCAAGAGCTATCGACAATAGAACAGGCACCACACACCTTCCATGGCTACTCTCATATTACTTTCAAGGCGATGAACTGCACCCAGGTTCTCTGCAGTCACCATCCGACCCTCGTCCTGGGTTAATCGATCCAACCTTTGAAGGGCGGCCTCAACATCGTTTTCGCCCGACAGCTTCTTGGCGAACATCGCTATAATGCACTGAGTCATGGGCCATTAGTATGCACCGGCGCACTTACAAAGCCGTCCCTGCTCGATCAGCTTCGTCGCCAGGCCAAGCACCGTGAGTAGTTCAGCCATGATTTTCACAATGATATCTGTCATCATCTGGGTGGGCGGAATGCTGGTATACATATCAAGGCGCTTGAGGAAATTCCCGATACGGTCAAAGAGGTCGAGGAGAGCATCGTAGCTTGAACTGACCCCACTGGCGGCCTGCAATAGCCATGTCCATACGTCACCGGAGATCTAGTTGAAGAACATTCGGGGTAGTACGTACTGCGAGTAGAGCTTCGATTCCAACGAAGATAGCTTTTGCCGGTGGGAAATGACCCTGGAGAGATCGCATTGAAAGATTAATAACTGAAACAAGAGAGGGGACAAGGCATGTGTGGCTCACTAAGCTAGCTGCCTCGCTGATGACGCCTGAGAATGCATGCAGGGTCTTCACTGCTGGGCGGAGGGAATTTATCAGAGTCCGATTCCTATCGCGGTAGTTTTTAAAAGCATTCTCCCGCTCTTGAAATATCCGAAGGACGGCATCAGGAGAATCCAGGAGTTCGAGCTGCTCGGCAGAAGGATGGTTAGCGAGATCTATTCCGGTTTGCTTAGCATAGTCTTGCAACGCTTTGGTGATTAATTGGAAGTTAGAGGTGGGAGTCACTGTATATCGAGTAGAATACATGGCGTCAATGGATTGTACGTTCATAAAGAGGAGATAGGGAACGGAAAGGGAGAAAGGGGGTTTAACGCAATGTATCGTTCAGCGCGAGGGAGCCTCGCGGGACAGGCGTTGGCACAACTTACCTAAGCCGATCAGTGATTTGCCGTTTTCAAACCGTCACATGGCGCGGCCCATAACATGCATGCCATCTTTCGCGAGGGGATAAAGTGAAGATAAAGGTGGAATGAAGGAGAGGAGGGAAGCCTAGTTGGCTGCCTCTTCTAATGACCAAGTTAAGGCCAAATTTCAAGTCAGTCAATTGATTCCGTTCGTACGCTTCGCGCCCGTCGCCGCTTGCACAGTCATCTTTATGAAGACGCAGAGACACGCAACGAAGAACAGCGTCCCCAGGAGCCCAGATTGGCCTCCCCATTTAAGACAGCACGGAAAGTGGAGGGGGCTGGGTTCCTCTGACTGGCGCGCAACCTGCCAGTGTTCCGCAAATCGTGACGTCAGCAGAAGGTGGGGTGCTTTTCTCCACGGCAAGGCGGATCTCGGAATGGACCCCGCCATGTTTTGTGAGGTAGCACAGCGCCATATGCCATAGGTATCCAGCAGCAGTTGCGTGCCGCGACCAAATGAGTTCTCTGCTCGTTAGCTGGCGACAACTCAGCGAGACGGGACAAAGGCGCGAGCGCTTCCGGGCCGGAATCAAACCCGAACCCGGCGATTGCCGGTCAGCCATGGGACCAAGGACACGGCGGGGAACGCTCGATGGGGAACAAATAAACTGTCCTATTCGGAATCGCCACCTGGCAGAGCGGCAGGGGACTAAAAAAGATGTCTAACTTTTCATAAAATACATGCCATCTTTCGCGAGGGGGGACGAGGCGAAATGAGAGGAAAGCACAAGGGAGCGAGTGGGTTTCGACACCTGCATCTAATATGAGTCAGAATTGGCCCAAACGATTTACTCCGTGTGCTTGTAAATCTTCTCCAAGGTGCCGAAGATCGCGCAACGAAGAACCGCCTGCCCACATGGGCTCGTCACCTCGGGGACCACGTCAATGAGCGCATTGATGCGATTGCACGCGTACGCCTCATCCTCCTCGTGGTGCTCAATGAGGCGAATTTGGCGAAAGACCTCCCTTACCTGCGCCTCAGCTTAGTCGGCGTCTAGGATCGCGAGCTACGTCGAGTTCGCGTATTTCAAGGCCGTGTTGATGCACCACGAACACTTGTCGTCCATGTCGGTCCCGATCTTCCCGAGTAGCTCAGGTTCCGCGAAAAGTCGAGGTAGTCGTCCTGGATCTGGAAGTACTCTCCAAGAGGCGAGAGCATGTCAAACGCGAGCTTGTAGTAGTCCCGAACCGACTCGTTCTTCTTAACGGGGAAGCCGCAAAACAGGAGCGCAAGGGCGACTGGGAAGTAGAAAGAGTAAATGGCGGTTTTGTAAAGCACGATTGTTCTGTGCCTGTCAAGGTTGAACGAAACCTGCGGCCCGCAGGTTATGGGGATTCTGACTGAAGAGATGTTATTGTACGTACTTTATGCATAAGATCGACGAGGTCAACATAAAACGGTACCTTCCGGAAATAATTTGGAATATCGCGCCTTCCGAGATGAGCGCATCATTGACAGCCATCATACCGACGTCGTCTGCGCAGTACCAGCAGGGCCAGTCGCGACGGGTAATGCCCGAATCCATTCTGTCGTCGGATACGAAAAAATATGCTTGGAGCCTTTTTCGTGCGGGGGCTACATGTCAGAGACGCACAGTGGTGGTGGAAGGGGAAAAAAGAGACGGCCCCATTCGACGGCCCAGCCGAGGACGGTCGCTTTGAAAGATATTCCGAGTTTGTATGCTCACAATCCTTGAGGATAGCGACCGAGTCAACTCCGCTCAAATCACGGTCAAGTTTTCCACCTTGGGCGCTGTAGCCCATACTCTGTGTTGGACAGTGGACAGGATGTCGGCGTAACGGGTGCATATATGCGTGGGTTACGCACACGTCGGTAATACTCCATGAACTCCTCCGGCATCTCGTGGTTATGGAAGTCGGCGAGGAGGTAATCGCGGGTGGCGGAGTACACCGCCTCGAAGCGTTACGGGAAGCTACCTTGTCCTTAGTGGCGGTGGTCAGGGAGCGAACTACTGTAGGACAGGGAATAAATAAAATAAAATAAATATAATTTATAAATTTAATAATTAAGAAAATAAAATAAATACTTATAAAAATTATTTAAAAATTATATTAAATATTAAATATTCAAAATTATTAAAAAAATTAACATATAAATCATTAGATTCTAAAGAACAATGAATATTAACAACATTAATATTAGTTGGAGCATCTCCAAAAATTGGGTTAGAGGAATCTACCACCGCTGCATCGTATGTAACAGTTGAATGGCATTAAAACATCCACGCACATAGTGTGTCAGGAGCAATACGCGAGTAATTGGAACCGCGCAGAATTGGGGACTCACTGTCATTCTCAGCGACGTCATGTCAAATTTTACAGTCATTCTTTAGGACGACAACAAGTTGACAAGCTCGGGGCAACCTGTGGGGTTTTCGATTCGATTTTGTCCAGTGTCCAGTGTTTGACGGCAGATTACCTCATTGTGTGTGTTGGTGTTGGTGCACTCTTCGGCATCTTGCGGCGTGGCCTTGTGACGTTATGGGCGGTGATGCGGTTCAAGCTCCCCTTTTTCAGCCTTTTTCCTTTCTCCATATTCTTGCTCTGTGTGTGTTTTATCGACGCTTTCCAAGCAAACGTGTGCATTCCTTTTTCACACATTTCACATGGCTGTATCTCGCTTCAGACGTCAATACATCAACATAAACAAGTCGATCATTCAGTGTGTCATGGTTTTATTTCCTTGGCATACATTGGCTTGTCTCCGGCGCGCAGTTAATCACATACGTTCTCGAGCTCTATCGGGGTATCCGGTGAACGAAATACCACCTCTAGCAACTTGGGCCAGCCATAGGTGTCACAGTAGTCAAAATTCATCTTGTTGCTGTGACCTCACCCTGGTTAGGAGACACAGTGAACCACGCGTCTCCCCATGTATCGCAAGTATAATTGTAGCGAACTCTGCACACTTTCATCGTTTGTGGTCCCATTCGGGACCATGGTGGTTAACATATCAATACATTATTCATGTGGACAGTGACTCCGCGAGGGCCTTTTCGTCATGCGAAATCTACAGCGACATGATAACCTGTATCGTATGCTCCCAAGAGAAACAGAGTTGCCCGCGGCATACCAGGGAGTGGCCTGCCTAGCTGACATATACCTCTGTGAGGACGAGGTCTTCCGATTACAAGGACCATCGAATTTCGGAAATCCGAATCCTCTTTGACACCCCTCATGCTCGTTGAGACGACTCGTCGTCGAATCCTTCTGTTGCATGCCTCAACTTTCTTCCCTGTGCTCCATTTTTGCGTGCTCTCCCGGCCCTGCCCTCTACAACTAGAGCTGTCATTTGTGGACGGTACCTCCTAAGCAGGCATAGTGTTACGCCTGCGTTCTATGATTCTGGTAGGAGGGGCCCTGATCATTTGATGATGTCTGCCTGGTCTGCCTCCTGGGTGTGCGACAATTGGTGACATTTAGCGATGTGAGTGATCTAACTGATCTCCATATACCTGATGGAAGTCGATTCCCAACATAGGAAGAGGTAACTGTTGTCTGCAGTGCTCGTTCGGCCTAACTTTGCGAAGATCCCTTACTAGTGATATTTCGCCTTTGGAAAGCCCGACCCAGCGGAAGCCTATCATCACGCAAGGTCTACGACAACATAACCTACGTTGCGTACTCGCAGGAGAGATCATGTCGGTGATAATTTGCCAGCATAACCCATACTGTACGGGGTCTCCCGATGTGCGAACACACTAGAATTCAGAACTTCTCTTTGCTGGCATCATCATGCGCGTCGAGGTGACCCCACCTTATCCACGGGGGGTGTGCACTGGAACCAAAGCAACCTGGCTGTGTCGGAGTAACTATCTACCATTGGCATGGGCAAGTTGCGATGGCGCTCACACGTGGTCTGTGGATCCATAGTCAGGGTACCAGGAAGGCCCGCCCGCTGATGAATTGTGTTTCATGGTGGCGGTATGATACAGGCGTCTGTCAGGGACGTGTCTGTATACGGGAGATGAGTTGATCATGCGCCCAATCTGCGCTGATATTTACAGGCTCTGGATGTTGATGTCTCCGATCATACTCCCACTGTGATGGAACCTTCCAATTCCCAAGTTACCTAAATGGAGGTATGAGGGGCCGCTCTGGCGGCGCGGTCTGGCGACTGGGTAAACCGGTTGTTGTTTATCCCAAGGTTGATCGACGTTGATCCTGTCAGCTCGGAGGTTCGAAACCAGCTGCTGCCATTCGGGGTTTTAGTGGGTATTGCCACCTGGATAGGGTGGTCGAGTCCCACACTACCGGGTCATCTTCAGAGAAGCCCGGTATGCATAAAAGCATTTCCCCTGGAGGGCCCACATGCTGGGCCCCATGCCGTGGGTGGGGCCTGTTGTGGGGTGACGGTGACGTAAATGCGTCATTACCCGCGCCCACCACAGAGCCCCTTTGGGCAAGCTGAAGGAAACGGAAGGCATTTCCAAAACAAAACAAAAAAACAAAAATGGAGGTATACGGCATACCCAACATTCTGTAGCGTAGGTTGTTAGTCCACGCTTGTGGGTTTGAAAGTGGAAGGAAGGGAAAACTGAGGCCACGATCCCGAAGATTCGAGAACACGCGAACGGAAATCCCAACGGGGCGTAAAAGCTTGAGAAGAGGGAGAGCCCAAAACAGAGAGGAGAAGGGGGCGCGAGACCAGCAAGATGAACGATGCCACGGTAGTTCGGTTTGCTGTCAAGCGGTCGGGCGCGGGCGAAAGCACGTAGATGCAAAGGGGGATAATACGGGACTCGATTGCCTTCGTTTCACGAGGCCAGGCAAGGGGGGTTATATATGCAAGTGCAATGCAAGTATCCTATATCGCAGGTAGAGTAGAGGGGGAAAGGGAAAAGCGAAAGCGATTGTGGTCCTGCCAACAACAGACCCGCGCGGCGACGATGACGAAGCAAAGCGGTGACCGAAATAAAGAAAACAAATGTTGAACCGTATCAACGTCCTCGACATTGGGCGCATGGTCAACAAGGGTGAAAGGGGTGTGGCGACTTTCGATGCTAAAAGGCTAAAGTAGGAGAGCCTGAGGGAGTTGCGGTGAAGAGAAGGAGGTCGAGGACGAAAGGGAACAATGAGCACTGTGCATAGTGGGAGTGCTTACTAGCATAGACGTGGTCTAGGCCGATACCAGAGTTGCGAGGGGCTGTGCCCGACGAGTGCTATGTGAAACGGCAGATTTTCGAGGCGGCACGTGCTTGTGACGTCGGTCGACGAGGTTTGAACGATCTGCGAGTATTTGGTCATATGATTTGGGGTGCGATGAGGGGGGGAGACTTGACCGTGAGGGGAAATGGGTGGATTGTATGGAAACGAGGGTGGATGAAGACGAGTTTGGAGGCGGGGCGGTGAGAGGCTCAGAGGAGGGTGTTAGGTACACGGAGGACGTCACATGGTCGAAGGTGGTCGGTTCCGGGGCAGGCAGCCGGCTACAGTACAATTCGACGAGTAGTTCTTCCCCCTATATTTCTTCACACGTTTCTTGTCTCGGCCTTGGAGCACCGGAGGTATTATCACTATTACGGTACTCAGCGCCATCATGTGTACAGTACCTGTATTCCATGGCATCCACCTAGGCCCGTCATTGTGATCGATCGAGATGCGCTTCCCTATTTCCGGCCGCGGAGGTATACGCTGCCATGGGCTAGCACTACTGTACTAGGCTAATGCTAGAACTGTCGCGATTTTTTTGGCTTACAATACCGGTTTCCCTGTACCTGTCACTCGAGAAACTTTCTCCCTACTTCAGTTCGCGTCCACCAGCTCCAGTTGATGCCGTCGCGGAGTCACTAATCGACCACGGGCGATCTCCGCGAGCGCCCCACACAGGCACACTCCTCCAACAAGGAGGCGCTCCCACCATACCATCCCGATCTCCTGGCACGCCGACGCCGCGCCCTCCAAATTCACTGTAGTTCACGATATGATCATCGATTCATCATATGCAGTGATGGCCCCAGGGCTGTGGGAAAGCCGAATCGTTAGGACGCATGTACATGTCATCACACCAGTAGTTTGCAACCTTTCCTAGAAGCGCTACATGGGGCGAGGCGCACAATAATGGATCAAAAAAAAAGAAAAATCGCGGACGCACCGATAAATCGGGATGAAATGCCAGCTTATCCTTTGGATTCAAAAATCTTGACATCTGATTGGCTGTCACTGCCTGTCAGAAACCGAATTGGAAACGTGAAACGTGAGATATCCTGTCAGTGTCAGAAGCAGAATTGGAATAACTTATAGAATCCACGCGGTGTCACGTGACTCACAAATGAGGGCGATTTATGCCCGAATACTGCCTGACTCGTACCACCCGACCCACGCCTTGAAACGATGCAATCAACCCTGCAAGGGTTCCATTATTGCGGGTTGTCATCCTTCTCCTGAATGGGAAATGTTCGTGGTATATTAGCTGAGTACCGTTAGGGCCGAACTTCTTCGTGCGGCCAATTACTACACCCCGAGTCATCGTCAACTATGGGTACAGCACTCTCACAACAAGAAGACACAGAGCAGGGTTCAAGTGGAAGATGGCTCCAACTTCGGAGAAATCTCACCAAGTTTTTTCGTGTCTCATTCCGTGTGCTGCCTTCAGTGCCTTGTGCCCCCAAACGACGTGCCCCTGAAGGTCGCGAGCACACTCCAAGTGTATGTATGAGGACCCCAGGGCAACAACCACCCACTGATCTGAGCACATCCATGCCTGCTGCCCAGCCAATTTCTTCTCCTCATTCGGTGCCTCCGCCCAGCATTCATGGTACCAGCGTCGAGCGACTCGAGCCCCCCTCGGATCCTGAAACTCCTGAACCCCAGATCACGGATGTGAGTGGACATTAACCGACAATATAATCCAGCCCATCACATCCCTGATGTTTAACGTCACAACAACAGCTGCGTGAACCAGAACCTGAAAATGGCGGCCGTGATGAAAGTCGTAGTGTCAGTTCCACCCATGACACAGTCAACTATGACCCTCCGTCGAACGTCCCAGAGAGTGACGATGAAGATGATAACGGCCCGCGCTCACGGAAATCAGTAAGTCATGACTGCTGTTAGTGATATCGCATACCTGAATAGATATACATCAGACTTCAAGTACATGTAGAAATTCAGATGATGATCAAAGCGTCAAAGGGGTGCCAAGAGTTAGTGTAGACGATACCTGAGTGATACCTCTAGTCAGGTGCACGATTTGAGAATGTGTCTGCACGTATCCCTTGTCCCATGCTAAGCCACAGATGAGTTTTATTTTTCGAGTCCATTTTGTGCGCTTCGGGGCACAAATCCTGTGTGGCACTTCCAAAATTGTTATATGCTGTTTTTGCGGTGCCTGTCCATGTGACTTAACAATTCTGCATTTACCCCAATAGTATGTTGGCCATCGTTGTATAACGTGTACTTCCGTGAGATTGGCGAGGGCAGCGTTGACTCCCAGGTGACTATGTCCGGTCTGAGATGGGAACGCCAACGCAGTGGTGTCTGATCTGTGTCTGGCGTTCGCGTTGGCCACTGGCACCAGTTTGTCGCGCT
>Ga0307510_10002263_pt1 | contig 21729 bp, 31 predicted proteins | sample 12_EM_MG_FD_207224 | JGI IMG/M metagenome (GOLD analysis project Ga0307510, IMG submission 207224) | Populus trichocarpa ectomycorrhiza microbial communities from riparian zone in the Pacific Northwest, United States - 12_EM | ecosystem: Host-associated > Plants > Roots > Unclassified | place...
ACAATGCAGAATTGGGAGCACACACAGGTACGTGTCTTGACGGGCGAATAACACACCCCGGTGACGAATGTACCATTAGTTTGTCTTCTCCCACCTCAACCAACTCCCAAAAGAGTCGCGCGATACGGATTTTTCTCGTATTAAGCCCTGGTACCTAGATGGGCAGTACGTATTCCAATGTTGGTCACGTCTTGGGAACTAATTCTCTGCAGCGCTGCCTACCTTCGGCAGACAGTTTTGTTGTCCGCGCATGAGACTCCAGATATCCGCAGCACCTACAACCAGTCTCTCAAGAACGTGGAGGGCAAAGTGCGTACGTCTCGGCGCTGGGCGCCAGTGCAAATACCCGAGGGTCTCGATCAGGTGAATGGGTTGCTCGCCGTTCAGACAGTCACCGCTTAGCTTACCTCGTTGCGCAGAACTTTGTTCAGTTCGATTGCTCAAGCGCCAAGGACGAATTGGAAAAGCGGTTTTCGCACTTCACGAACCAGCTTCTCCCAGCCGTGCTAAGGTCAGCTGTCCAGAGTGCCAACACGGTCATCTTCGTGCCTTCATCTCTGGACTTTATTCGGATCCAAAACCACTTCCGGAAGCAGCAGTTATCGTTTGCAGTGCTATCCGAGTAAGCAAACTTTCGGCGGAAAGAAAATATCTCGGCCTCAATCCACCACAGGTACTCAACAAATCAAGACATCTCACGAGCTAGACAAGCTTTCTTCTCTGGAAAGAAATCTTTCCTGATCATCACGGAGCGATTCCACTTCTATCGAAGGTCTGCTACTGAGATAAGGACTCACATGGCCTTGGAACTAATCCACCGCGGGCAGGTACAAGATCAGAGGCATTCGAAACCTGATCTTTTATGGTCCACCGGATCACGCCGTATTCTATACAGAGTTTTTAACCTATCCCTTCTTGGACGACGGCGTCGAACCATCAGATGTGACATGCCGCGTGTTGTATTCGCGGTATGATTGGTTCAGAATGGAGCGGATAGCAGGTACCAACGGTGCGAGTCAGTTGATTAAAAGTAGTGGTTTGTAGGCGGTTCGCACGACTTCGCATTGTTTTTGGGCGCAGCTCTGAATAACAGGCACCGCGCCGTGGAACATGAGGATGACGGCATGGGCACACACCCAGGGTGATCGCTTTAGGAAGATTCGTCCCTACAGAAAGCCTATTACGCGCTAGAAGCGAACGACAATGGGAAATGACACACCTCCGTTTGCTGTTCTGCACTCGAATGAACAGCCAGTCAATAATGGCACGAACACCAGTTCTGACATTGAACGTCAGTCTCACTGGCCACGGGTTGACTTGAAGAGAGCACAGAATTTTCCCTCACCCTTCCAACGCGGACAGGCCCATGACGTCCAGACTGGCGATGCGCTCCCTCCTCTCCGCGCTATCCATCTCGCTGCCCTGTCTCCGCCGCGCGCTCTCGATCTTGTGCTGGTACCACTCCTCGTACTCGTGCCGGATCTCCGCGACAGAAAGCGATTCGGGGCGGTCCTGTTTGTTCGCTAGCAGGAGGAGCGGGACGCCGAGGATCTGCGGGGCGGAGAGGACTGTGTCTAGTAGTCCGTCGGAAGTTGCAGTTTATCAGTCTTTGGTTGGTCGTCCTCGAAGGTGATGGGTGGAGGGTGGGAGGCAACGTACCGAAGACTTCCCAGCCCTCGCTGAGGCGTTCGTGGTCGACCGCATCGATGACGAAGACGACGGCGTGGCAGTCGCCGTAGTATTTTGACCAAATGGATCGAATCCCGCGTTGGCCTCCGAGGTCCCAGAATTGGAGAAGGGCTGAGGGCAGAGATATCTTCCCGGCTGTAGGAATAAACAGGGAGAAATGTGTGCATGTGACGTTTAATGAAGAGGTTGCGAGCCGAGGAAAACGAGGCATTGCGTACTGTTCTGGCCCACCGTCGGGACAATCTTGTCTGGTGGTAAGCCCGGCGTGTCATTATACAGGGTCTTGATCTTCTCGAGGAGGGTCTGTGAAGCCGCAAAGGAGTGAGAGGAGGGTCAATCTGTCTGTTACTGTCTAGTAGCTAGGCCGTGCGCACCGACTTGCCCGCACCATCGAGGCCGATAATAATGACGGAAAACTCGTCCTTCCTGTGAGTTATAGCATGAGTGCGTTGCTTTAGATGGCCGGGACAGGCGTAAACATGGTTCAGACCTGGTCAGGTATTCATGGAGGCCCTTAAGGAGATGGTACATTGTTGCATTTGCTGGACTGAACTGAAAAGGTGCTGACGCGACCGCGACTGCGCGAACCTTGTGAGCTGCGCTGCTTTACGAGTATCTCACTGTACTCTACACTCATGGGCTACTTCTTCCGCTATTACGCCTTCGGGCTCCCCACTTTTTTCGTTACAATCATCGCCCTCTATCTCCTCTTTACAGGTACGAACCATGCCCTCTCTCGCTTTATTTTACAAATCGAAACTGCCACCGTGTTCGCTCACGCCATATTTTTTGTTTTCCGCTTTCCGTGCTCGCTCTCGCCACTGCAGGCTCTGGAGAAGCGTTCAACGTCGGCAGGTTCCTCGAAGAGTCAAGTCCATACCTGTGGGCATCGACCGGCATCGGTCTCTGCATAGGATTTAGCGTCCTCGGAGCAGGATGGTGCGGGAACGATCACCAACCACGCGGTCTGTCCTTACTGATCGCATACTCTCGCTTCTAGGGGCATCTTTGTCACTGGCGCGTCCATCCTCGGCGGTGGTGTTAGGGCCCCCCGCATACGGACCAAGAATCTCATCAGGTCTGCAAAGATACCTTCTGCATCCCGGAAATTACAGCTCACTGAATGCCCCCCGCATATAGCATCATATTCTGCGAAGTCGTGGCAATCTACGGCGTTGTACGTTGGTCTCCACCCTCTCACCGGCTTTCCCGTCTTGGCATCACTCATCGTCTCATAGATAATCGGGATCGTTTACTCCTCGAAACTCGCGCCCATCGCTGAGAACCTGCTTTATACAAGGGAGAACTATTTCACCGGTTCGTATCCGCAATTATCTCCTCCGAGTCATGCAACGCATGCCAACAACCCCGTGTCAGGCTATGCGCTCTTCTGGGGCGGTTTGACTGTGGGCATCTGTAATTTGCTCTGCGGTATCTCCGTGGGCATCACCGGCTCGACCGCAGCTTTGGCTGACGCCGCGGACCCTGCGTTGTTCGTGAAGATTCTCATTGTGGAAGTGTTTGGCAGCATTTTAGGTCTGTTCGGTCTCATTGGTGGGTCTGCTCTTCCTCCTCTTCCCCTTCTTTTGATTGATATCGCGTTGGCACGCAGTGGGGCTGCTCATGGTCAGCAAGGCCACGGAGTTCACAGCTGCAGTTACTCCCGGTGTGGCGCCGGCACAGCTACCGCTCATGTCGCACTAATCCCTAGCATACCTAAATCCCACATTTTAATTTGGGGAAGGAAGTACGCGTAGTCTCCAGATTCTGGACCTTCTCGTCACGCATCGGATAGGGTTGTGTCGGATCAGGGATGAATCGAAAGTGCATACAATACTATAGCCGGTTCTCCATCCATCGTTCGGACGGTTCTGTTACACTAAAGGGGGTTTCGCGGAAAATATCGTCGTCTCATACCTTGCCACGGGTAGCATAACCTATCTGTACTGTCCCTCCTCGAACGGATTCTCAACATACTCTAGCTCTTCCTCGTCATCGTCGTGCGCGCGGCTGGGCTGCGACTCGGTATTCACCAGCGATACAGGTCGCTTGGGAAGCAGACCGATCTTGTCTATGGCAGAATATGAGCGTCAGCGAAAGATTAATCAGCACAAATTAAGATGAGAAACAGCCGAACCAGGGTCAATATTCGATACCGGGCGCCCGCTGTTGGTTGCAGGAGGGGGTGGAACACCAGCCGAGTCCTCGTCAAACGACGGGGGCGGATCTGACGATGTCACAGCGCGATTGTTTCCGCTCGGAGGAATGTTCTGAAGCTGAACCTGCGGAGGAGTGCTCTGAGCGGGTCTGGGTGCGTAATACGCCTGTTGCGCGTGTCGGTCTAGCACAGGCGAAGGGGGCTGAGCATCGTAGTCTGTGCCTGGGCCCGTGCCAGCGCCAGTGCCAGTGCCAGTGCCAGAGGAAGAGGGGTTGGGGGAATTCCTGTAAGGTGTTGGCACAGACGTGAGCAAATGGGATGAATGTGTGAAAGCAACGGAGATGTTGCGGGCCTCTTGGTCCGCGGAGGCATGATGGGGGTGCAGGGCCATACGCCATGTGGAGGAGAAAAAAGAGGGTGAAGATCTCCGCGTACCTCGTCTGTTCGAATTCTTGGACCTTGGCTTTCACTTTTGATACGAGGGAGCTGAACGTGCGCTTGCTGGCTACAAAGCGAGCGGAGGCATTACGGTAAGCGAGTGTGTGCAAAGGAGTAGCAAAGGTGATTCCCGAAGCCACAAGTGATGGCGGTTGGAACCAGGGCGTTGACTACCGTAGGTAGCAACCGGAGGAAGGTAGGAAGTAGGAAGGAAGGAAAGGGGTGGTGGGGTGTGTGTGTGGGGTGGTGGCAGAAGTTTGAGGGATGAAACGGATGATACGTTACTTTCGGCGAGCTTACTAAACTGCTCCTGCACTTCTGCCATCGTGTCCCTGTCCCGTTGCGGCGGTTGCTGCTGCGCGGCGTCATCTCCATGATATGTGCCGTCGTTTTGCTGCTGCGGCACGGGCGCGTGCGCGCGCTGCGCATAGGGAAATTGGCGGTTCTGCTGCTGCTGCTGCTGCTGCCGACGCGCGATTTGGTCGCGGGCATACTGTTGCTCGTCCTCGAGCAGGAGCTGACGCGCGAACTCCTCGTCTAGCTGCGTTTGTTCGGCCTAGAAGGGTGTGTGCGTCGGGGGGCGTAAGGGGTGGTGCGGTGAGGTAAGATGAGTGGCGCGCGTATGTGTGATGCGAGATGTCGTCAGTTAGAAAGAGAAATAAAAATATGTGGGAGCGTTAACGTACTACGGACGGTTCACGAACGGTTGTTTGGTGAACCGGGACGTGAGTAGGATCGCTCATGGCGAGTAGAGCATCGACCGCGCGGTCCTCGTCGCCTCCTACCGAGTCGACGACAGTGTACCTACATCACAAAGATGAGCAAGGAAAGAGGGGGTGACGCGTTTGTCGGCGGGCTGAAATGATGTTAGGGCTCACAGGAGGGCCGCATCGTAATCAGGAAATATCGCGTGCAGCGAGGCAATCTTAGGATCCGCAAACTCGTCGACCGCCGTGCGTTCTGAAAGTGATGGAGTAGTAGCAGTACCACTAATGGCGGTGGTATTGACTGTGGCGTCTGTCCTTTCCTCCGCCTGCTGCTGCTGGCTCTGAGGAACGGGCGTTGATCGTGTCGGGCTTTGTGGACTTTGAGAGGAGACAGCAGGGGTAGTAGCCGCAGCACGGACTGCACCAGCGCTGGAAGCTACCAACACCGCGTCGTCTGGACTCTCTGGCTCCAATGGCGGGTCGTCGTCGAGCTTGTAGCCAGGCAGATGTGGTTCATCAGACATTGTTTGTTGGAGATGACAAGTGAGGAGGAGATAACAACTACATTAAGCAGGCACAGGTACTCTAGCAGTTTCCCGGAGTGTCTCTGGCACCGGCGCGCAGCCGCGTATACGTAGGTGGCCAAGTCACCCAGTCTACCATCGCTTCACCGCCCTGCCACCATCCGCATTTGTCCTATCCGCCTTGCGTTTCCTGCTTTCGCTCGCAGACGCAGATGCGCTCGAGTTGCCTTCGAGCCGGGAAGTGACCGCCAGCAGGAGGCCGTGCAAGATGCGCTTCTCGCCCAGTCGCACTACCACCGCATTCTTCAAATTCAATGGGAGGACCTTCTCCATTTCCGTTCCGAGTAAAGTTTCGTCATGCTGCAAAATGCGGCATGTAAATAGAAATTTTGATAAGATAACCTCCGGTGGGACCTGCCTCAATTGTTGTCGGATATTCTCCCAACCGTCTTCTCACGACGTCAGCAACCACGGTCAATACGGCATCATTGACCTTAGGTTTTGGCAACTTGGACTTGCCCTTGGCTTTTTCCCATTCTGGAACTGACATCATCAAAAGGCGCACAAACGATGTCATCTCCTCCGGCAATTCATTCGAAAAGTCGACCACGAAGGCGCTGCAAAGCAAGATCAGAGCCCTCAACGACGACACGTGGAGGGGGTTATGCACTCGTCACCACCCTCTTCCAACCACCAATCCACGCGTTCTGAGCTCCGCGGGGTTGCGTGCTCGGGAAATCTTTGTTCAACACTTGACATAACAAGATCAGCCCGAATTTCGACAACGTCCGCAGGGTTCCCAAGCCCGTCATCAGCAAGCGGAACCTGATCGACGTGCCCATAGCGGCGAAGCAACTCCGAGTTGGGAGGGTCACCGTACGTGTTCCACTGTTTACACGTAAGCAGAAGAGACGAGGGTTGGACGTTATGTCAAGGGGGACACACGATTTGTTCACCACGACAAACAGATTTGGTCGTGGCCATTCGGAGATCATTTTCCTCGTAGAAGAGCTTCGCCTGGACGATCAATTATTACTGAATCCCTCAAGCTCTCAAAGAGCTGTGGACACGCACGTTTTCGCACCCATACCGCGCGTTCAGCATATCAGCCAGGGGGACCATAGCCACATCCACAGGGTCATCATCACCATCACTGTCCTCATCGTCTACAATCTCATCTGAGCCATTATTATTGGATGAATTTGGCGAAGTTTCATCTAAGCTCATCTCCGAGTCTTCCTGTGCCGGAGTTTGGCCCGAGTCGGTGCTAGCAGCAGACATGGCCTCAACTTGGAAGCTTCTGGAGAGGATACGACTTCCCATGATATGATACGTCTCTAAAGAAAAAAGGGCATTAGGGTACTCCCCAAACAAGTCTGTTCTGCCCTGGAACAAGCAATCGATTTTTAAGATTCGAGTTGCCCGCTAACGGGAGTGCGCACTTTGAGTAAAGGTACGACTTTGTCGAGATAGTCATTTTCAGCCTGTTGCCTTCCGATCTTGTCTACGGTATTTAGCATCAGTACTTCGAGTCTAACTTTTTAAACTAGGCGACCAGCCTAAGACAGCTGTGCCTCTCAGCTGCTCAAGATCTTCGGAGCTCCAAAACATAGGCGTGTCGAACGCGATCGGCAGTGATGCTTTTGACCATCGAGTTAATGGTCGGTACAAGGGATCGGTAGAACGCGTGCGTCCATACCGAGGTAGGTTGACCATTTCGAGGAGGAGGCCTGAGCTGCCTCCCACATCATGCAAAGGATGAGACCGGTCCAACCGATGTGGAGGTCATGTTTCTTCCAGTCGGTTTCGCCAACCAGAGACGGGAGAGAGGAGTTGTCGGTCGAGAGGGTGAGATGTCGGGGCAAAGTGAACAGCGTGTCGCCTTGCTGCAGGATTACGGCGGGTTGAGTTCACCGTGTTTTCAGCAGACGGAAGCGAAAGGTGAAAAAAAAAAAAGAGGTGTGTTGATGGATGGATGGATGATGAAGATGAAGATGATGGCCAAAAGGTTTGTACCTGGAGATCGCGAAGAGCAAAGGCACCCCAGCCGAGGCCCTCAATCTGCGCAAACGTCAGAACAGAGCGGTCGATTGTTCCGCCGTTCGCGGTGAACCAGTCGAGCAAGCGCGAGAGCGAGTCCGAGCCTGAGTGCAGCATGACAAGGGGAACGAGAGCCAAACGTGCGGGTTTGCATCACATGTTTCCGCGCGTGAACCACGATGTCCCCTCTCACTCGCTCCCTCACCGTCCCTCAAGCCATTCGCAATCACAACGCCGCCTTGACCGACCTCTACTTTCAGCACAGGGAAACAGTTCGGCAGCTTCAAAACGCGTTGCTCACACAGGTCCTCCCCAACGTGGTAGACGAACTCGGTCTAGACAATGCCGCACGCGACTGGGCCCAAGAGTGGCTCCAAGACGACCGTACGTCCCTTTCTCGGCTCAGCGTTCGACCTCTCGCGTTTCTAACCCACTTTCCCCCCTTCTCTTTCACAAATAATAACAATAACGATAGTGTCTATATTCCGTACCCTCAAGGTGAGAGTGCGATCACTCGCTGAATTCGCTTGTTTTGGGCGGCAATTGAAGTGGATACCACCCTGTTTCCTCTAGAGGCACAAGTTCACAAAGGCGTTTGCCCTAGAGTCACTTAGGACGATCCTCACCTGGCGCCTGACCCACCTGAAATGTCAAGATCTGACCGCGTTTCCGCCATCTCCGCTCCATATCCTTCCGCCGCCTGCGTCCGATATTCTTAGGCGGCCCATATTGGTCCTGAGGCTGACCAAACTCGCCACTTTGCAACGAGATCCCCGAGAACATATCTTATGCTCGGTCGAAGGGCTCCGTCTCAATCTTCACAATATCAACTCTGCGGAAAGTCCCAGGCATGCTGATGACCCTGTGCTTCAATACGTATTGCTTGTTGATATGGAGGATGCATCAATGAGTAATTTTGTACGCCCCCCGTCCGGAACCCGGGTTTAATGTCCGAATATTCCCCCTCTGATTTGAACCACCCTCGATGATAGAACCTCGACCTGCTGACTTGGTACAAAAATGAAGTTGCACCTCGTTACCCTGGGCTGTTCGGGACAGGTCTGCCTGCTTCTCATCGACAAGATGTTATCTCACTCCTAACGCCACATCATCTCGCCTTTTTAGTCTTTGTCATCAACTACTCGTGGACGCAATCCGGTATCTGGAGCGTCATCAGGTTCGCATTCGCCATTCTTGTGATTCCAGGCTGCTGACACTCACACGCGCCCACCCCTGAATCCCTTTTCTTGGCTAGGCTTGCCCTCCCCGAGTCAGTTCATTATAGGATCTTCTTTCCTTCAAGGGAAGCTCTCCGCGAGTGCATCACTTCCTCGAGCCTCCCACAAGGTAAAGCTCTATAGCCTCCGAAGAGAGACGTTTCGATTTATCTCCTTTCAGAGTACGGGGGCCTTCTTCCTCTTCTTCCGGAGATCCCCAATCTCTTGGATGCCACGCCGCACACAAGTCCAACAGCTTCGCTCTCATCATCACTTTCATCGCTGGAAGAGGATAGCGGCGCATTACCCACACGACTTCCAGAGGAGAGCAGTGCTAGGCATGCGGGTCACCGGAAGATCGCATCGCGCACACAAATCTCTCCGCGATCGCATTTCAATCCTTTCTACGGCTACCCACTCGGTCCCTCACCCTACTCGCGGACGCCTGCCGCACTACCTTACTTACGCCACGGTCGTCGGCGGAAGCGTGACCTGATTCGCACTCTCGCGATATTATGGTGGGAAAAATGGAGGTCGAGGGTTCCGTGGACCTTTTTTCTCCTTTTCGCCTTCTTTTGCGTGCAGTGGTGGTGGCGCCAACGAAGGAGGAGCATGTTTTTCATTCGGGGTAGGCCAAATTAAGCGATGTCATGATACACGCAGGGGAGGGACAAATTCTTTTGATGACCATTACGACACGCGGCCACCACGCCCACAGCCGTGGCAAGCCGTGAAACGGAAAGCTTTGCAGTCCGAGCCCATCGAGACAATGTAATTCAAAGACGCCCGCGAACTCTCGGAACACCTTGTGACCAGGGTCGCCCCGCCCCGGTGGCATAATACAGTAGAGTCAGCAGGCGCCTCTCTCTGACCATTTACGTGTAGTCGTTGTAGGGAGAAAAAAAAAGTCGTCATCGGTCGTGAAGATATACAGTCCGTATATGTAACGCTACAAAAAATACTCTGGAAGCTTTAGCGGGGAAGAAGGGGAGTTAAGCTTCGCCATCTATAATCGAGCCGAGTCAGGGTCGACACTCACCTTGCCTCCAGCGTTTTGTGCTGCCTGTTGGCTCGGCCCGTCCCTTTCGTTTTCGGGTGCAGCTTCGAACACGTTGAAATACATCTTACTCCCCGGCGAGACTTCTAGTATGCTCGCAGAATTCCCACACCGATAACAGTAGTTTGGCGCGGACCACACTGTGGACAGGTGGTTGTCAAAGAGCGACGCGTAGCCCTCCATGCATAGCTGATGTGCGCGTAGAATGTGTGTCATGCCGTTCGTTTCCAGGAATTTGTGCACGACGCCAGACCCAAAGGTGTACCCAGCGCCACTGTGACGAGCCCTATTGAGCCACTGGAAAGTTCCGAAGAGAGAAAAGAGTTTTACCGAGGTGATATCGCGAAGTCTTCCTTCTCTGGATCAGGATCCGACCATACAAGGTCTGCCATGGGTCCCTCGTGTGGTATTTCTGACATTTGGTAAGCGGATCACCCGGCAAGAAAAATAACAAAGTGAAATGTCACCTCGGAATCGGTCAACGACTTTGATCTGATCAATTGAGTGAATGGACGGAGAAAGACCTTGAAGAACAAGGGAGTCATAAGCGGGTTGCTGGCAAAACAGATAAGCCGACGTGGCAAACCGAACTCTCACCACCGTGGACGCAAAATATTTTGTCGTCAATGACTACTGATAGCGTCAAGAAGTCGAACATGTCGGTGAAATAGGTCCAGACGCGTGAAGATCCATATTTGCGAACGCATTCTGTGTAGAATCCATATGTCTGGATCCAGCCATGTAAAAAGACGGGCAGAGGGTTTGGGGGCACAGAGGAAACGCACTTGTGTGACAGCTCGTGATTCGTGATTCCCGCGAATGAGTTGCACGCGATCAGGATATCGGAGCTTGAGGCATGTGAGCAGGGATATCGTTTCAACACTAAAGAGCCCTCTATCGACGTAGTCACCTGAAGCACCAAAGAAGGGTGAGGGATCGGCGCCCGTGCTCGGGCATGCAGAGCGCACCGAGGAACAGATAGTTAGTATATGGGGCGTAACCACCTATACGGAATATTTCTATGAGATCATAAAACTGGCTTTGAGAAATGATCAAGCGTCACCACACGCAAATGATGGGTTTGAAGAAGCGCGCACCCATGTATGTCACCGACCACGGTCACCGGGGCACTGACGTGCACGACGTTGGATTCTCGCATGAGAACCTCTTTTGTCTTTTCGCAGATCTCGCGGAGGAGAGCTTCGTGGAGTAACTGCTTGTGGAGGAGCTGTTGTATGCATGCATCGAGGTCGAAGGGAGCCATGGAGCCATATGACTATGACGGAAACGCAAAAGTTGACTCGGTGACTCGGATGATTGCATGCCTTTCTCGCTTATCCGAGACGCGCAACAAACACGTGATCTACGGTCCATCAAGCCATCATTATGCCACCCATCAGCCATAATATTCCGTTTGTATCTCGGAATCATGGCCTTGGCTGACCATGGAAACAACTGCACCCGTGGACCGACCCCCCGACCGACCATCATGCATGCCCACCCCTCGCTCATCACCCGTTGACACACAACTCCGTGGTTCAACCGTCTGCGATCCGGAACCTAAATTTTTGGACACAGCTTTTTTTTTAGCACTTGTTTCGTCTCTCTCTGAAAAGCTTGCAACTTTGCAGTTTTTTTTGACTATGGCTCAACTGCGCAGTTCCCGCGCCACGCACGCGTGGTATCAACATCCACCATCTGTCCGACATTTGGGGTTGTGATGTGGTTCGTGCATGGCTCTGTTCTATAATATTTAGTACTACATCCGTCAATATACAAATATACACGTGTAACATTGTGTGCACAGCTTTTGAATCTCCGATTTACGACTCCGGTACTCTCCGCTTGGCGTGCCCGGTCAGTCAGTAAACGGCACCAGTACAATACATTTGCAGTGTCAATAGCCGCAACCCTCAACTTTTTCATGCCTCCCGCAGTTCGGCAAAGCGCATTGATGAAATGAAATGAAATTCAAATTTCGCATTTCGCTGTTTTTTTCTCTCAACGCGTCTCATTTTGCGGTGCGTGCTCGTGTTGTCGTCAGCGATCCCCCTTCGCGACAAGTGTATCTGCACGCATCTTCTCGATCGTGTTGTAAGCAATTCTCTTCCGCTAGCCGCAACTTCACACGAACATCCGCACAAACACCTAGCCACCCGTTTTTTTGACCCTTCATTTCTCAACACAGCGCTCCGAGCATCGTTCGTGTCTCACGCTTCTTCACAGCTCTGGACGCTAGTACGCCATGGGGGAAGGCCGCGCGTTGTTTCGGAGGTAATCAATCCACCATGTCAAATTCGTTTTGTGTAAAAAATTGAGTGCCTGATGCGAGGGCACTTCACCAGCCATTCCTCTCAGTTACGAAGGAAACGAGGACCGTGAAACTCTTTTGACCACAAGTAACCCCTTTTTTTTCGACGCACGCACTCGTTTCACTATCGTAGGCAGTTATCGCGATCTCCCTTCGGCATACGTTCCCCGGTGAGCCTCCCTGGCCTGGTCCACTCTTTACTACTATGTTCGTCCCTCCACCGGATTTTCCAATATCCATGAGCCTTGTTGCTTACACGACACCCGCGCATGTCGATGTGATGATCGTCACCTCACTCCAGTACGTTTTCGGCTTCCTTTTACCTCCGACCATGCACACTCTAACGCGGTCTGTCCCTGGCAGGTAGGGACCTCTCTGTGTGCCACGTCCCCTGCGGTTAGAAGAAGCTCCCACGAAATTTGAGCCCCGATCCCGATATGACATGCGCTCATCGGCTACAACATCACATTCAAAAAAAAAGTAGATAATATCGCAAATCCATCCGACTTTACTTAGGCGGTTCCGAGTGCCTACGCGCTCAGGGCTTGAAAGCGCTCGGTTGTCAGATCAATTCGAGCCCCTCGTTTTTTTTTCCCCAAGTGACGTGAAAGCTGCGGTGTCACCATACAACAGGACAGGGCCCAAGACAGATACAGATTTGTGAAGAAGGGACAGGCGATGTTCACACTGACGCTCGCTTCGAAAACGATTACTCTTCTGAATATCAAATACGGGGACGTGGTCACTCCGAGTGGCATGCAAACGAAGGGCCATTTACCTTTCCCGGCCAAGAGAGGGCCATCTCTTTTGATCGTGCAACGGTGCGGCTCGAAACCCTAAGTACCTTCGACTTCGGACCCAAAAAAGGTTTTTGCCTCGCCCACTTCGGCCCCAACTTGCCCTCCCCCCCCAGCGCCTACCCTTCTTGGTTTCTACTGGGCCAAGTCTCTGGCACCCGCTCCTCGCCGGTTCACTGCGTGGTCATTGGCCATATTCAACAAATCCGATGCCGTTCAAACTTCGCTATTCCTTCTAAAGCGTACCAGGAGTATAAAGCCTCTTACCACTTTGCGTATCCGACAGTCCAACACGTTTCCTCCAACATGTCGCACCCCCATGACGCTTCCCGCGGCTACTCGTATCAGCGTCATAATCAAACCTCGCTGCCCCCTTCTCATCCCCCCAACTATGTAGATCATAGTGGTCATCACAATACCAGTGGTCAACCTATGGGCTACCACCCCGTCGCACAGAGTCCCCAAGTACAAAGACCAACGTACGGGCACCCCCAAGATCCCCATCACCCAGGCATGCACACACACTCCCCTATCCCAGTTAATCTCCACTTACACGAACACATACAGCACTCGTCGCCGGCAACCACGCTGCTTTGCCAAGCCTCCCTATCGCCCAACAATCAGGGTCGTCCGTGAACCCCCAATATCCCCCTCAGCACTATCCGCTTGATGCACATCACACCGGAGCGTTATTGAACCCCGGCGTTCCTGCCCACTACCAGAACTACCGTCCGATAGAATACGGGCAGCCTATTGTCCCATCACAACACAATACACACTTTGTCGCCCCGCAGAAACCTTATCCAAACCCAGCGATGCAGACTCAAGGAGGCCACGCACAGTATTCGAACCCCGCCAACAGTCCATCCCCACCTATCGGTTATGGTTCGCCCTCCCCGCCCTCTTCGTCTTCGTCTTCCTCTCCCCACGCGTGTGGCGTATGTGGGGCGACCTTCACACGTCCACACGACCGCAAGCGCCATTACGAGAGCCAACATACGACGATCGAACACGTATGCCAGTACTGTCGAAAGAGTTACGCCCGAGTGGACTCGTTGAAACGGCACTTGGACAGGCCCTGTGACAAGATGCCTCAATCTGCACAGAAGGGCACTTGACTGGATGGGTAGGGAAGACTCCGTGGGTGTGAATCCGTAATGGTTTGATTGTTGCACAATAGACGTCTGTTGTAATTCTAAATGGACCTTCTTGCTCTCCTCTACTGTCTTCGTTTTGTTGTTATCGCATGGCTACGATATATATTCGCTTATTATTTATATTACATTGCTCCCCCCTTATCTTGAACTTTGGACCCGTAAGAAGCTTCGACAAGTCAAAAAGGGCGAAACGCGGACTGGATGATGCTACCTACCGCTTCGCTTTGACCGCGTGTATACAGCACTGGCTAGCTGCAGCCCTAAGAACCACTTCATTTACGAGTTTCCTAATCTGTGCCCTAGATCGCATTTATCGTCGGTCGTCCCTCGAGCGGATGCTGATCCCTATCCAGGAGATAATGCGAATCTTGATCAAGATCGAAAATGCGAGATCAACCCTCTTTGTGTCTGGCATCGCATCACCTGATACCCTGACCTGGATCGTTCGTTCAGCGAGCTGGGTAAGGCATGCGATGGGGTCGGAGCTGGAGCTTGGAGCTTGGAGCTTTGCTGTTACTCACTCAGGCCGGAAGCGATGATCAGCTGAAGAGAAACGTAGCACCCGTCGTCGTCGCCCCACTTCACGCGGAACCATTGTCGTCGCCGTTCGTGGTCGTCATCGTTATCAATTAACTTCTACAAAAGAGGAGTACTGGTACTGTAAAAAAAAGGAAGGTGAGCCTGACTCGGAGGGTCCAGGTGAAATGTCCCCCACCACAAGCCCCCCAATATGCAAAAAGCTTCTTCCTTCTCTTCTTTCTCTCTCCGTCGGTCCCATCGAGATTGGGAAAGGAGCCCTGGTGGCATAGTACCGTGACTAGGACAGTATTTGACTAGCCGACACACGCAAAGGCAAAACGCCAACTGGTACCAATCGTCCCAAACATTCTCCTCCCTCACCCTCCTCTTTCCCCGATTTTCGATTGGAATAAATGGTGACGTCAGCACACGGCAACCCATTGGCCCATTGACCCGTTTGACGAAAAGGCGAAAAGGCAAAAAAAAAAAAAAAGGGTGCACCTGTGGAGTTGTGACGCGTTTTTTTTTTTTTTGCATTTTCGCTTTTTGGTTTCATTCCATTTCCGTTTCCAATGGGGCGCCTACGTCAAAAAGGCTTTAGTTATGTGACAATGGCAAGGCAAGACTCCTCCGGCGACCCTGTGCAAGTGCAGTAATGGGTACTAGTGGCAATCCACCATCCATCAGTCAGATGGTAGATGGCATAGCTCAGGCTGACGCATTGGACGGATCTTGCGGCCTCTCATCCCCTCCTCCATTTTTTCTTTTGTTGTTCCGACTTAATTTGCCGGTTGTTCCATTCCTCGAGGTCTAAGCCGTCCCCGACGACCCACCTCCGGTGTTTGTGCAAGCGCGACGCATGAGACCCGAATTTGCGGTGATATATGCGCGCTTGTTGATGCAGTGCTAGTTAGCGGTGCCGCCGCCGGTGCGTGGGTAGGCCAGTCACGGCCATACAAGCAGTGTCTGTCTTTCAATCTACTGGACTGGAGCTAGCTCTCATCCCCGTTGCTTCAAAACAGCGGTGTTCCAAACTCTCTACGCTTCCAAGTTCGAAACGAAACAAAGCCAACTAGAGTATAGCACCGAAAAGATTTTTTTTTTCTAGATTTTTTTTGAATTGGGCCCCCCCCCCTTCTCTTCGATCTATCCACACATCCATCCAACTATGTTCGCAACGTGTTTCTGGTTTTGCGCATTGTAACAACATTGAGCGGGATCACCGATGCATCTCCGCCAGGACAAGTGTGACTCGAGGGATCGCATCTATCCCGGATTGTCGATCGAGCTTCCACTTCCTTTTACGCTCTCTTCATGTCCAACAGGTCAATCGCACCTCTTTTACGTAGGCGCAGCGACTTGTGGCAAAATGGCAAATGCGATCCCCTTTTTCGCTCACTTTTTTCATTCGGGCCTCTACGGTTTTCTCGAATGCTTGCGCGGTGCCGACTAAGCAAAATCAAGCCTTTTCGAACAACGGCGCCGTGCTAGTACCGTACTCATACCACTAGTACCAGTACTGTACTAGCGGGGCCTCGGAGAAGAGGGGGCGACACCTGCCAGGCTACACATTTCCGAGTCGCCCACCGGCGTTCCTCATCTTCCCCCTTCGGGATTTCCCCCTCCCCCCCTAAGCTTCCTTGACGGCGGGCTTCAAGGCGCTTGCTTAGCACACTCCTGCTTCGGTGGAGAGAAAACCGAGATTGGTAGCCTGCGATCCTGGTTCTGCACACGCCCGCACGCGCGTTTGTGGAGATGGCGGGGGATGATCAGCCCGGTGGGGTGTCATGGGTGTGCCAGCCCAAGTGCACGCGCATGTCATCCCGTCAGTCACCCGCCCAGAACTTCCAAATCGACAATTGGAATCATGCTACTTGCAGGGTTACCAGGTTACTCTGGAGCTTTTTTACTCCACTCGGAGTTGGGTCGAGAGTTGGTGCCCATGCAACAGACCCCGAGGTAGCCGGTCGGTTCTCATTGGTGATCATTTTCATTTCAGCGCGTCATCTTTGTTGCGGCTCCAACTCTAGAGTGTTTCCCTCGGCCGCTAGCCTTGATACAGGGAATAATTCGTCGTGCCATCCAACTTTTCTTTAAGTGGCTGTTCTCGTCCGAGTCCCTCGCGTCTGACAGCGTCATGTGCGGGGTAGATCGTGAAGAAACCTCTCTGAGTGTCAGACACACCAAAAAGGGAAAACAGAAAAAAGGGGAGGAAGTGTGATGAGAGCGAGTGACCGAAAGTACTGTATCGGTACGGCACGAAAGTCCGTCAATTGGCAGAAGACGAGATGTGGCTTGTTTCTACCTGGAAATCTTTAATGAGATAACGGCCGGCGGCGTAGTCATAGCGCGATGCACCCACGCCAGCGAGTGTGCAGCGTCGAAGAGGACGAGTATGCCGGATCAACCGTAAGCTTCATATCGTGACGGACGCCCTCGAACGAGTATATGCTGGGATAAATTAGGGAAGTGCGGGGTACAATCAACGACCTACTATGTCAATCCTCCTGATCTGAATCACTACGTTCGGGGTCACTCTCGCCCAGCCCCTCAATCGGCGCACCCATCAGTACGTTCTCCTCGCCATCGCCATCAGCGGGCGAATGTCCTCCCTCCGCCTCCAGCTTCTTCATCTTCGCTATGACTTTATCTGCGCGATTGAAGATCCCCCCAGTCGGCGCTCCGCACGCCGCGCACTTCGGCGTCTTTGCAAATCGCTTGATCGCGCAAGACGAACAGAAGAAGTGACCGCATCGAGTGACGATCGGGTCTGTGAAGGGGTGGCGCCCGATGAGGCAAGCGAATGGAATGTCGTCGTCGGAATCATCGTCGTCTGACGCGTCTTCTGCTTGCTTCTGCGGGTTGGCGGCCAGCTTGTCCAGTTGCCATCCTGCGAGGTCTACGGTTCGTGGGTCAGTCATCACCCCGAGCATGATGAAACACGTGTGACGCACAAGTCCCTCGGTCGTGCAAGAATTTGCACGTGTCTCCAAAGCCACAGAAACCGGTTTCTGAAAAGAAGAACGGATGAACGGGTATGAGAAGGGGTCCTCGGTGGAAGTGGAAGGAGGTGGGCACACCTTTGTAGTCCTTACACACGTCTGGCTGATAATCCACGATGGTCACGGTTCGGATGGTACTATTGTTACTTCGTACGGGTCCAGTGCGCATCGACTTTGGGATTTCCTGGCTCTTTTTTATGTGCGTCTTGTACGACTTTTGTCCGTGATAGAGACCGTCGTCGGGTCTGTCATCTTCTTCAGCCCCGTCGTCCTTCCTGACACGTTTCGCCAGCATCTCCTCGGCTTCGTCGCCTTCCAGGATCTCCAACACTTTGTTGACGTGACCACCGGTGGATGTCCAGTTGATCCCTGGGCCATCTCGTGTGTCCTCGTCGATCTCATCCTCATCGAGATCGCCGGCGCGGCGTTGCGAGGACGTCCGTTTTGTTCCTGCACTGAGCAGGTTCCCTCCTACTTTTTTGGACGGGAGGACGACCTGAGACTTGGAGGACGAAGCAGATGCCGCCGCCGTTGGATCTGATGCAGGTGGCGAAGGCGTGCGTTGCCGAGTGGTGGTAGGTCTAGCTCTCTTTTTCTTAAAAAATGGTACTGGTACTGCCTCTGTTGAGGCCATCTTGGTAAAGTGAAGAGGTGTTCGGCCGTGATGTAATGGTAGAGTAATGTTATGACTGTTACTGGAGGTGTTGCTCAGTCATCCAATAAACATGTGACCAAAAGCGGGCATTGAAAGTTTTTAGTCGACTAGGACCATCTTATCTCTGCCCTTCACCCGCCCTATTATCCTCCCTTTGAAAGTGCCATAACTCGGCCTATTAGGCCATATTCTCGCAAGATGAGCCCTACGAGTCTTCAAGGCCTCAATCTTGTGCAACCTTCTCAATCCTCCGATTCATACCTCTCTGACTCACAAGACCCACAAGATCTTCTCGATCTTTCTCATTTCCCAGAGCTTAACGCCCAACTCGATATATGGACCAATCTGGCCTTCCAGTCAGACGAGCCCCTCGTCAACCAACATGACAAGAAATCGAGTGGCGAAGCTACTCGTTCAACTCATTCCGCCGAGGACGAGGACGAGGATGACCCTGATGATGGCCAGCCCGCCCAGGCGGACAATCATGAACACGTGGTGTTGGCCGACCCTGTTCCACCAGTCCCACCCCAACCCAGACAACCCCGGACGGCCTCGCGTCCTCCTTTGAATGCGTTCGATATCAGCACCCTCTTGGCCGGTTTTGGTCTCGACCCTTTTATGGCACCTCCTGTGCAACCATCCACGGCCGCCGCACCTTCTCTCGCCCAGATCTTGTCGCTATATCCGCACACAGCATATCCTCCCCCACCAACCCCTGTTCCCACAGAACACAGCTCTCAGCCCCCGCCGGCTAAGCGCGCTCGTGTACGCAGACATTCTACAACTTCGGGTACAAGCGATTCTGTGAACGACACCGTGTCCCAACCACCCACCCCCGCACCCGCGCCCACGATCGGCTCCTCGCTGACGCCGGCAGAAGATAAACGACGACGGAACACGGCAGCATCGGCCCGGTTTCGGCTGAAGAAAAAGGAGCGCGAGGCTGCGTTGGAGAGTAAATCCAAGGAGCTCGAGATGCGCGTTACCGAGCTCGAGCGTGAATGTGAGGGTCTCAGGAGAGAGAACGGTTGGTTGAAGGGTCTCGTCGTTGGTGTCACTGGCGCCGGCGCAAGTGCAACGCAGCAGCAACAGACAGTAGCGGGGACTGGGAAAGCCAAGAGGACGAGGGAGGATGTCGACAGCGTCGGGAAATAAACTGACAATTAACACTATGATCCCATTATGATATCTTGCTGTAGTCTCCTTACGAGCGAGCGAAGAGTAGATACAATCAAACTATATTTTTATCGAAACTGACAGGTCGGGTCTGCGGTGTCGGCTGTAGATCGCTTCTGACGATGCTCTCTCCTCACCCCTGACAATACACACGGGAATGCCATCCAGAGACGACCTGAACTCATTCCTGCAGGCCTCAAGGAAGGTTATTTCCCATATTGATACCCCGGAGCATCACCGTCCACAAACGGACGGCGCGGCGCACGACGCGGAAAAGCCATTTACTTCCGCTCTTGACACCCACCTCGTTCGACCAACAACAGCTTTGCGGAGGCGAGGCTCAGATGGCGGTATACCCAATTCTCGGGACAATTCCAGTCGTCGCCACCGTCCCAAATCCCCCTCCATGGACAGTCCCACCGAGCCCCATCCTCTCCGTCGCTCCAACACGAGCCCAAAGACGACGCGGTACGATGACCGAGGCAGCACCCGACCGCACTTGTCCCGCGTCCTTGCGCCGAGCTCGCCGGTCCTCGCCAGGCCGCCCGATGGGCTACCACAGCTCGACAGAACGGAACCTCATCGAACCGTCCTTGCTCACGAGGTGATTACTTGACGCCACCTTTTTCGTGCTCTCATCCTATTCCTTCCACCCCCCCCCCCTCTCCCTCCTACCCCTTTTCCTCTCTCTCCGCGGCCCCCGCGCTCACACAATGTATCTCTATCCCTACTATAGGTTCTGCCAAATGACACGCTCGCTGGCGTCGCCCTGAGATACGGGATCTCTGTCACGGAGCTGCGCCGTGCCAACCAGCTTTGGGCTTCAGACTCGATCCACCTTCGCCAGGTCCTCTACGTCCCCCTGGACAAGGCACGCCATACCGACCTGGAGACGGTGGCTTCATTGTTAGCGCAGAGAACTGACAGCGACGGAGACGCCGTCGACGCGCCCGCGCCCTCGCCCTGTCTCGACCCATCCGGTTCAGATCCTTCGGCTTTCGTTCGAAGGATACCCAGTGCGAACCTTTCGTTTTTTCCCCCACCATCGACGCGCCCTAGCACTCCACCGCCGCCTGCTGGAGGAGAAGCGCCTTTTGCATCTACGCCACCCTTTTATTCTCGTTCCAATTCACCCGCCACCGTCTCCACGCCTGCCAGGGGGCCTAACCTAGCATCTAATCTTCGCGCAAACGCAATCTCTTCCTTTTTCTCTATCCTGCCAATAAATGCTTCCACGCGTGACGAGATCATGTCGCGCCTATCAATAGACAGTGTATCGAATTCGACTACCGCCAGTGACGAAGCCGAGCACGAATTGACCACCGTTCCAACGACACCCAAAGCGCGCACCGATGCGCCAGCAACCATCTCTGTTCCGTTGGCCGTGAATTCTCGGAGGAAGGACCACGCGCACGCATGGTTCTCCTCCGAGTCGAATGAATCCTACGGTTACGGAGAGCCGTATCCGCGGGATGTAGAGCAGATCGCGCTCGCGTCGAGCCCCATACATACGATGCAAATGCAGCCGGCGCCTGCCATGCAACTTCCAGAGTCTATGACGCGCAGTCCTCCGAAGAGCTATCCTCCCAACGATCCGCACAGCGATGCCTGGCGTGCTTCGGGTGGTGGCGATCATCGGCGAATGCGGTAGCCATCGCGATGCGTCGTCCTCTCTCGCGTTTATTCGCTTTTGCCCAACTTATTATACCCTCGGATAAGATGCGCAATTACGTCCCGCACGCACGCACGCACACCGCCGCGAAGAATCACGGGCACGGGCCCAACCGTTTCACATTCGGTGCCGCGTCATGAACACCTCTTCGTGGGTTTCGAATATGCCCAGGTGGTAACAAGTGTCCAAGCGAATAATGCGAGCCTAGCCAAACAAAACGGTCCGCGAGATCCCCCGGGCCCTTCGTCTGGTGTGAGAGAAGCATGGGTGAAGCTGGTTACGGGGGGGAGTTGATCGGTCGGACATGAGCAGAAGAAGAAGAATGAGCGGCTGTTGGAAATTCGGACCAGATCTTCAGACGCTTGGCACGCCTTGTTTCGACACATCAGTGGTCTGCCATTGGAACAGAAGCCGTAGTAGCGGCACCCAGCTGCTCCTGTTGCAGTTGCTGCTGTCGCTGCTTGCGCCGTTCCTTGTCGGCCGACGCCGATTTACCCCCCAAACCCTCTCAGTGCTTCTTCGCAACCCCCCCCCCCCCCTGGAGGTGTGGATCAGAGATTTTGATTGCCGTGCGTGTTGGTTGGTTGGTTTCTTTTGTTCACTGTGGGTC